>Ga0255096_1000329_pt1 | contig 24150 bp, 23 predicted proteins | sample Colum_Atlam_RepA_2_FD_188563 | JGI IMG/M metagenome (GOLD analysis project Ga0255096, IMG submission 188563) | Freshwater microbial communities from Columbia River, Oregon, United States - Colum_Atlam_RepA_8d | ecosystem: Environmental > Aquatic > Freshwater > River | place: USA: Oregon... | reverse complement strand
ACCGTGCAGGCTGCGCATCCAACGGGCTTTTTCCAACACACCAATGCCGCGCTGCACTGCAATAGTTGCGCCTGGGGGGTGCTGCGCAGCGACGGGCTATTGCAATGTCGCCAGACCCGCAGCGGTTGCACGCCAGCGAACTACTATCTCGGTGAGTTGCCTAATGTGCCTGCACGTGGCCGCCTCGCCTCAACGCAACACGCGTGTGAACATTGGGAGCCGACACTGACAGTGGAAGACTGTTTCCGCTGCGGCTGCTGCTGCCACAAGGGCTTTGATGTGGTCGAGGTGACAGCCAACGAAACCTTTACGCGGCGCCATCCTGACCTGATTGAAGTGCGCAATGCCGACCGTCGTGTAGTGCCGCGGCCAGATGGGCATTGTGTCGCACTCACCGGCAACGGCAGTGCGGACGCGCCGTACTTGTGTCGTCATTACGACGAACGTCCGCGTTCGTGCCGCAGCTTTGAACTTGGTGGTGATGCTTGCCTGCAGGCCAGACATCGCTGTGGCTACAAAACTACCAACCCTGCATGAAAGGATAGGGATAACACCAAGGCCCCCGAACTCGGCGGGGGTTCTTTTCTCTGGCGCCACCGGAAAAGTTTCGTAATATCACGATCATGAATCGCCATGTTGTCAGCCTTGCCGTTCTCGTCAGCGCTATCGCTGCGCTCAGTATGCCCGCACAGGCACAACAACCATGGCGCGAATATCCCAGCATGGAAGACTTCTATGGTGGTCGAGAACCACCTCCGGCGGATGCGCAACTGCCGGCGGAGTTTGTAGTCGGGCGCTTGATGTTTCCGCAGTATGAGCGAGGCCCGTTCGGAAGCGGGCGCGGCGACTGGGAACGCGGCGGTACTGCATGGAGCGTCGATTATCCTGACGGTGATCGCACATTTGCCCGCTTGTTGAAGCGCCTTTCGACAATTGATGTGCGTGCCGTTGAGCAGCCAGTCAATCTCGATGATGGTGAGGATGCGTCGTATTGGCCCTTCCTGATCTCAGGAGTGGTCGGCGCCTGGAATCTCACCGACAACCAGGCGCGCAAGTTGCGCGAACACCTGCTCAAAGGAGGCTTTCTATTGTGCGACAGTTTCTACGGCACCTATGAATGGGAGGGATTCACCAAGACGCTACAGCGCGTGTTTCCCGATCGTGCCGTGATAGAGCTGCCGGATGATCATCCGATTTTCCACAATCCGTTCGATCTGCAGGATAAGCGCCAGATTCCAACGTGGCAGTATCTGCCGCGCGGCTATCGGGAAGACGGCGAAACGCCGCACTGGCGAGCAATCCTTGATGACGACGGCCGCGTGATGGTGATGATTGCGTTTAACAACGACATCGCCGACGGCTGGCAGCGTGCGGATGATGCGGGCTACCCGCAGTATGAAGCGAATCTGTCGATCAGGCTGGGCGTAAACTTTGCAGTCTATGCACTGACGCACTGAAGTATTGAAGTATTGAAGCAAACAACCGCCTCGCTGCTGACCAGCGCTCCTGCAGCACTGCGCCGACTCGATCATTTCGCGCGCCTTGCTTGGCGATCACTTCACTGGCGGCGCTAGCCTGTTCAACCAATGCCGCGACTATTCCTTACGCTCCCACTGTCCGGAAGCGTTCTGCACATATTCTCCGCTCCCGGCATTGGCGCGTAGTTTCTCGGCAGATACCACTCCCACCGCTTCAACAGTAATGCCGTTGCGTTTGGCGAGATCTTCGTAGACTTTGCGGCGGCCATCATTGGTGGCGGTGATCAACATCTGTACTTCGGCAGTCGGGCTCGTGGCGACGGCAGCGACAAAGCCATCGATCTTTTCACCGACCAGCCCCTGCGCCTTGGCTTCGTCAAGCGTTAGCGCCAGCGCGAGGCCAGACAAGCTCAAGCCAAGCAATAGACTTAAAAAAAAGGCAAATTTTCTCATTGGAGAAGTCCTCTCGCAGAAATAACGGGGCTCAGAACAGATCGGCATTGTTGGCGAAGACATCATCCAGTTCCTTGTCCACTTTCACGCGGATCTCGTGTTCGATCTTCACGTTCAGATTGATCGTGATGGGTTCCTTCGGCGCGGCAAGTTGCACAGTGGGTGTGCAGGCGGCGAGCAACCAAAACAGGATGAGCAGCAAGACAGGGGTGTGTTTCATGGCGATACTTACCGATTGTTTGAGCCAGAGTATCCGCCGCTGCGGCTGAATGCCAGATGAAACACCGGCATGCCTGCAATCAATAGGCGTTCTGTCTGTTGGCACACATTATGATCGTCAGCGGGGCTGCTGTTGCAGAAAGTCCTCAATGGCGCGTGCAGACTGCAGACTCTTGAGTAGCGCGGGAATGTTGTCGCTCAGATTGAGGTTGATATTGATGGGCTGATCGGAACCCATGTCGGGGTTGTGGCCGCGCAGCTGCATCGACAGCAGCAGTTCACCTTCCGGTGAGTAATCAATGTTGCTCGTCAGACTTTCAAACTGGTAGTTGCCAAGCACCTGGTTCACCAGATCGACACCCGCATTGCCCTGCACACCGGCGGCTGCCGCAGCGAGGTAGCGAATGCTGCCACCAGGCGCGTCAGCTTGCAGCGTCCCCGCTGCCACCTCCACCCCGTTGGCTGTCAGTGTCAGCGGCAGCTCACCACTGACGGCGCCAATGGCGGCGACACCGTCATAATCCGCCAGCGTCAGCATGCGTTCCATGCGAAGGCTATCGAAGCGCAGCGTCAGTGGATTACGTTCGCGTTGGAAATCGTAAGTTAGCGCATTGCCGCTGACGGTACCGCCGAGCAGATCAGCCGAGAGCGAATCGACCAACAGTTGGTGGCTGGCGTGATCGAAACGAAACGCCAGCACGACATTATCGAGCGGCACCCCGACATCGATAGTGGCAACCGTCAGCGTCAGCGGTGGGGTCTCCAACGCCGCGGTGTCTGTGATATCAGCACTGCCTTGAACTTCGCCATTGAGACCGCGGAAAAAATAGTCGCCGTAGAAGCCGGCAACATCCTGCAGCGTAGCGGTGACGTTGGCCCGCAATACCGCCACTTCTGTAGCGGTAGCCGGCTGCCACTGCAGATCGATTCCGGACGTCACTTTCCCGCCCAGGAGATCAAACCTGTAGGGCCAGCCGGACAGAAATGCCGACAACGATCTACCGTTTTCGGTGAACTGCAACCCTGGCACCGTCACCTTTGCAGTGGAGACACCGCTCGTCCTGTTATAGCTGCCGCTGACCGTGATGCCCACATCGGCCGGTGCATCAGGCAGCAACAATGGCGTACTGAAGCTGACTTGGTCATCGTCGAGCCTTACGGTTGCATCAACGTCAAAGGCTGGTGTCCAGCCCGACAGCCCCCCCAGCTGCAGGCCTGTTGTCTGTATGCCGAAGCTGCCGGCACCGCTGGTCAGCGATGCAGCGTCGACGGTTATCGCGCCGGCCAGTGTGTAGTCGGCGAAGGCTGCATTGCCGTCGAAGCTTATGCGACAGGCTCTTGTGTTGCAGTCGGCAATGTTCAGTACACTACTGATGTCGACGGGCTGCTGTTGCCAGCGGCCAACCAGATGAACAGGCAAATGTCCGCTGCTGATGGCGGGAGCGGCACCGCTGGTGATGTTGAGCTCGGCGTTGTCGGTGAAGGTCACCACCCACTCGCCGGCATCGGTAGCCAACCCTGCAGGCACGGTCACAGTCGAGCCCGCCTGCATGCCAAACACAACCATGGCGGCAGTCTTTGCATCGGCTCCGTTGGCAAACGTGCCGCGCACGGTATCAGCAATACTGCCGTGCAGTTGCCAATCGAGACTGGCGGACTTCAGTGGCATTGCCAGCGCTTGCTGCTGCAGTTCACCGAGCAGGGTGTTGAGATCGGCAAACTGCAAGTGTCCAGAGCCGTTAAGGCTGTAGCGTGGGCCATCAGGCTGCAGCAGCAAATGGACACTGCCGACCATGTCAGCGCCACGCGTAAGGGTGATCTGAACATCTGCAATCGCGGCGGCGTCTGCCTGTGACAAGCGAGCCAGCAATTGCAGCGCACCGCTGTCGATGTGCACGCTCAGTTCGCCATTGCTGTGTTGCACGCTTACCGACAGTGGATCGGTGCGCTCTGGCAGCTCCAGTTGACTCACCACAATCGTGGCAAGTGGAAACTCGCGCAGCAGCGTTAGCACATTGCTCAACAGCAGGGGTGATGTGTTGTTGGCATTGTCTGCGCCAGGTGTGAGAGCCGATGCCGTCAGCCGGGCTTCGCCTATCGTCAATGATTGAATGATGGGTGCACTGCTCAGCGACACCACGTGGTAATCCATCGCCACATTGGTCAGAGTCAGCTCAAGACCCGATGTCAGTTCCAACGTGAGTGCATCAACCTCGCCACGATCAGCGCCAAGCTGCATACCCCGCAGCTGCGTCAGTGCCAGCCCGCTGTCTGCCAATACATAATTGGCGACAAGCCGCACCAGGCCTTCACGGAATTCGTAGGCCACCAGCAGGATGAGGGCTACACCGACGAGGTGGAGCGACGCTTTGCGCAGGAACTTGTTCAGCATGGTGCGATGGTGACAGCAACGCAGGCATCAGCGCCATCTGTTGTCGGGTGGGTTCAGCCGGAGTTAATTCCTGCTCTCATCGTTAATGCCACGAGCCGTCGGGCTGTCGAAAGCCGCCCCGCCCAGGTGGGCCGTCCGTGTTGTTCCTGAGTAGCGAACCACGCTCAGCGCCGCAGGCGTTTTGTCCACAACAGTTTCATCACTTCCAGCAACGGTAGCAACGCCAGCGCAGCAACCAGCGGCCACAGGACCTCCTCCAGCGGTAGCACACTGAACCCCAGCAGCATTGATGCCGGCTGCCACCACAGCACAATGGCTAGCGCAATGCCCACCGCCAGCGGCACCAGCACCAGAGCACGGTTGGGGCGCAGGAATGCCGCGAACAGCGACGAAGCAAAACTGCGGTTTATATACACCAGTACAACAATCGAGAGTACAAGCGTCACAAATCCCAGCGCGCGCAGCTCGGTTGTGGGCATCTGTAGGCTCATGCCATGAAGATAAACGACAACAACCGCCGCAAACGCCGCGAATCCCTGCAGCACACCCCACAGTGCCAGTGGCAGCGACAGCAGTGGCGTTGTCGGCTCGCGCGGCGGGCGACGCATGGTGTCGGCTTCTTCCGGTTCTGCTTCAAACACCAGCGAACAAACGGGGTCGATGATCATCTCGAGAAAGGCAATGTGGATGGGGCCGAACAGGATCGGCATGCCGATCAACAGTGGCAGCAGTGCCATGCCGGCAATCGGCACATGCACAGCAAGGATGAACACCATGGCCTTGCGCAGGTTGTCATAAATGCGGCGCCCCAACCGTATCGCATGCACGATCGATCCGAAGTCATCATCCAGCAGCACGATGGCGGCAGCTTCGCGTGCGACATCGGTGCCGCGGCCGCCCATGGCGATGCCGATGTCAGCCGCCTTGAGTGCGGGGGCATCGTTCACACCGTCGCCGGTCATTGCCACGATGGCGCCACGTGCCTTCAATGCAGTGACAATGCGCAGCTTCTGTTCCGGCACCACGCGGGCAAACACCGTGCAGCGTGTAACGGCGTCCTGCAGTGCCGCATCATCGAGCGTGCCCAGTTCGGAGCCGGTCACTACGCCGTCTGCTGCCAGTCCTGCCTGTGCAGCAATGGCTTCGGCGGTGGCGCGGTAATCGCCGGTGATCATCACTACCCGAATGCCGGCACTGCGCGCATCCCGTACTGCAGCTGGCACTGATGCGCGCAGCGGATCGGCGAGACCGACAAGACCGACCCAGGCAAAGCTTATGTCGCGCGCGCTGGCAGGATCGGCATCCTTGGCCAGAGTCGCCTGTGCAAGACCGAGCACGCGTAATCCTTCGTGCGCCATCGTGTTCATTTGTTCAACCAACGTGGCGCGGCGCGATGCATCAAAGCCGCACAATTGCGCCACTGCCTCCGGTGCACCTTTGACACAAGCGAGTATGCCGCCATCCGGCTGCGAAGTTCGCCACAGCTGGGTGACAGCCAACAGATCAGGTTGCAGGCCGAAGGTGCGCACCAGCTGCAGACCGTCAGCAGTGATGCCATTGGCCTGCGCGAGTTCGTGGAAAGCGAGATCCATCGGATCGAACGGCCGCGGCACACTCGCCAACAATCCGCAGCGGACGGCCTGTTGCAGCGCCGGATTGTCGCGGGCATCGAGCGACAGCAGTTGCTCGTTGACACGCAGTTGTGCCACTCGCATGTGGTTTTCCGTCAGTGTGCCGGTTTTGTCGGTGCACAGCACGGTGGCAGAACCAAGGCTTTCGATGGCAGCGGCGCGGCGCGTCAGCACATGCGCTCGCGAAATGCGCCAGGCGCCCATCGCCATGAACACGGTGAGCACCAGCGGAAATTCTTCCGGCAGCATGCTCATGCCGAGCGCAATGCTGGCGAGGCCGGCTTCCAGCCAGTTACCGCGCAACATCCCATACAGAATGAATACCGCCACTGTCACCAATCCGGCCCACAAGCCGAACAGCTTCACCAGGCGATTGGTCTGCGTGCGCAGCCGTGGCGGTTCGGTTTCGATGGTGGCAAGTGACTGGCCGATGCCGCCGATCTGGCTGTGGCTGCCGATGGCAGTGACTTCAGCCAGTGCAGAGCCGTGCACGATCAAAGTGCCGGAAAACACCGAGCCATTGGCAGCAGCCCCCACGGCCTTGTCGACCGGCACCGACTCACCGGTGAGCAGGGATTCATCGATACGCAACTCTTCGCTGGTCAGCAGCAAGGCATCCGCCGGCACCCGATCGCCTTCTACGAGCACAATCAAATCGCCACGCACCACTTCCCGACCGGCGATGCGTAGTCGCTGACCGTCGCGGATCACTAGCGCACGCGGACTGGTGAGATCGCGTAATGCTTCCAGCACCCGCTCGGTGCGCAGTTGCTGGATAAGCGTGATGGAAACCGATATCGATGCAAACACCAACAGGATCAGCGCTTCCTGCAGATCACCGAACAGCAGGTACAGCAGACCGCCTGCCAGCAGCAGCACCAGCATCGGTTCCCGCAGCACATCGCGCAGAATCAACCAGAAACCCTGCCGGCGCGCCTGCGGCAATTCGTTGTAGCCTTCGGTTTGCTGTCGCAGCCGTGCTTCGGCCTGGCTCAGCCCGGTGGTTTGCTCGGTCATCGTCAGCGTCCTGTGATGTCTGTCCACACTGTAGTCCTCCCCGCCGGCGAAAGCCCGCGCCATGTCGGCAGCACAAGGCTGCCAGCTCACCGCTTGATCTGGTGTAAGCAGCGTGTGCAGAAAGGTGCGAGCATAATAGGAGGCTGTTTGCTCCCCTGAAGGCGATACCCCAAGCAACCATGAATATCAGCGAAACCGTAACCCCGTGGCAACAATGGCTGCAGCATCCGCAGCGCATGGGGTTGCGACGGCTGGTGTTCCAGATTCACCTGTGGAGCGGCATCGGGCTCGGGCTCTACGTATTTTTCATCAGTGTCACCGGCAGCGTGCTGGTGTATCGCAACGAAATGTATGTGGCGGCGGCCAAGTCACCGGCGGGCATACGCTTAGTGTCGGCACTGATCGATATCCATACCGACTTCCTGGCGGGAACCACCGGCCGCATTCTCAACGGCATCGGGGCGATGGCGGTGTTGTTGATGGCGTTGACCGGCCTCGTGCTGTGGTGGCCCGGCATTGCACGCTGGCGGCGCAGTCTTGTGCTGCGACGCGGTGTTGGCTGGAAGCGTTTCAACTGGGATCTGCACAGTGCGATCGGCTTCTGGAGCTTCAGTGCCATTGTGGTGTTTGCACTCAGCGGCGTGTATCTGTGTTTCCCCGTGTTCTTCTATGAAGTAGCCGAATGGATCGAGCCCACCACTGCGCAGAATCTCACCACGCGGGTGATGGACGAAGTGCTGTACTGGCTGGCCTTCCTGCATTTCGGCCGCATCAATGGCATTGGTATTTCATGTGAGGGGCCGGGAGTGTGCGACCAGACGATCAAAGCCATCTGGGCCGTGTTCGGCATTGCCCCTGCCGTGATGTTCGTCACTGGTGCGACAATGTGGTGGAACCGGGTAGTGCAGCCGTGGAGGCGCAGGAAATGACCAACAACATTTTGTCTCGCATCAACACGCCGCTGCGCCGGCTGAAAACCCTGTTTCGCGCGGCTGCGCTGATCTGCCTGCCGGCTGCGTCATCGCTGATCCATGCCGAGGGTGCGGTGAGAGTGTTCGCTTGCCAGATCACCCAGCAGTGCGATGCGACAGGTGCCTGCAAACCGGCGTCAGAGCCAATGCACTTTCGCATGGCGCCACAGACACTCGATGCCAGCGGTGCCGGCCAATACCTGCTGGATTACGGCCAGCAGCAACAGCTGCCGATGCAGGCACTGTCGGAAATCGGCCCCTTCGTGTGGGTGGAAGGTGATGAGCACCATACGCTGGTGATCAGCTCGGAAACCGCGCTGCTGTGGCACACGCTGTCGCTGACTGCGGCGCCAGCTTCAAGCGTGCGTTTTCTCGCCTGCACGCTGCAGCAGTAGCGCAAAAAGTAGAGTCAGCACCGGGCTATAGCTGTGCGGCCTTGACCCATTGTTTCACCTGCTCGGTCAGCTCACGCGCTTCGCGGCCGGTGGAGTCGATCGGATCACCGATGATGACGGTGATGGTGCCGGGCGTTTTCACCAGCTTGCGTGACGGCCAATAAGCGCCTGCGTTGTGTGCCACAGGCACCACCTTGGCACCGGTGGCAATCGCCAGCTCGGCACCGCCGGTGTAGAACTTGCGGTCCTGACCAGGCTCGCCGCGCGTACCCTCGGGGAACACCAGAATCGAAATCCCGTGTGCAATCTGCTTGCGGCCTTGCGACAGCATTGATTCGCGCGCATCGCGGCGTTTGCTGCGGTCGATGGCGATAGGATCCAGCAACCACAGCGCCCAGCCAAAAAACGGAATGCGCAACAGTTCGCGCTTGAGCACGGCGCACAGCGGGCGGAACTGGTAATAAAGGAACAAGGTTTCCCACGGACTCTGATGGTTGCTCAACAACACGAACGGTTCCGAAGGCACCTTTTCAAGGCCGCGCACTTCGTATTTCACGCCGCAGCACACGCCTACCCACCACACCACAAAGCGGTTCCACTGCACGACCCACTGATAACGCGCCTTCAGCGGCAGCATCCATCCGAACAGCACACATAGCGATGCGTGCGGCACCAGCGATAGTGAGTACACGAGGTAGAAGAGTATGGAACGGAGCATCAGCATGGCGTGACCCTGGATCCTTGTCAGCAGCGGAGCAAGGCGCAGCCGCTCACGCGGCGCCGCCGTCGATGCGCAGGATATGGCGGGCCGCTTGCGCCAGATCGTCCACCACCTGCACCTGTGAATGCAAGGCTATTGGCAGCGCGGTCAGCTGTTGTGCACCTTTGCCAGTGCGCACCAGTAGCGGTTTGCAGCCACCGGCCACCGCCATCTGCATGTCCTTGACGTGATCGCCCACCAGCCAGGCGCCCTGCACCGGTTGGCCGAGTGCGTCGGCGATCTGTTCGAGCAGGCCGGTCTTCGGCTTGCGGCAATTGCAGTCCGCATCCGGCGCATGCGGGCAGTAGCAGATCACGTCGATCTGGCCACCGGCCTGCTCCACCAGCGCACACATCAGGTTGTGCATGTTGGCGAGCGTGATCTCGTCGAAATAACCGCGGGCAAGGCCGCTCTGGTTGGTAGCTACCGCAATGCGATAACCCGCCTGCGACAAAGAGGCGATGGCCTCGATGCTGCCCGGCAGCGGCAGCCACTCGTCGACACTCTTGATATAGGCATCGGAGTCGGCGTTGATCACGCCGTCCCGATCGAGGATCACCAGTTTTGCTGCAGCGGCCTCAGACATTTTGCAGCAACGAAATATCGGCAACGCGCAGGAACAACTGGCGCAGCACGTTCAACAGCGCGAGACGGTTCTGCCGCAGCGCAGCGTCTTCGGCGTTCACCATCACCCTGTCGAAGAAGGCATCAACCTGCGGCTGCAGGCCGGCCATGGCAGCGAGGGCTTCGGTGTAGCGGTGCGACGCCAGCAGCGGATTGACGATGGCGAGCAGCGATTCCAGCGCAGAGTTCAGTGCTTTCTCGGCGTCGTCCTGCAGCAAAGCTGTGTTGACGCTGGCGGCTGGTGCAGCATCAGACTTCTGCAGGATGTTCGATACGCGCTTGTTGGCGGCTGCCAACGCCTGTGCGGCCGGCATTTTTGCAAAGTGACTCACTGCCTTGATGCGCGCGTCATACAACAGCGGGCTTGCCGGACGCACGGCATCCACCGCGAGGAAGACGTCAGCACTCACACCTTGATCGGCATACAACGCACGCAGACGTTCAAACACGAAATCGAGAACAGCCTTCTTGAGGCCATCAGCTTTCGGCAGGTTGCCGAAGCTGGCGATGGCTGCATCGACACACAGCGTGAGATCGAGCGGCAACTGCTTCTCGATGATGATGCGCAGCGCACCCAGCGCCGCGCGCCGCAGCGCAAACGGATCTTTCGAGCCTGTCGGCGGCTGGCCGATGCCGAACAAACCGGTGATGGTATCGAGACGTTCGGCAATCGCCAGCAACATGCCGGTTTTGGTGGTGGGCAGTTCGTCGCCGGCGAAACGCGGCATGTATTGTTCATTCAGCGCCAGCGCCACTTCCTTCAGTTCGCCGTCATGCAGTGCATAGTGGTACCCCATGATGCCCTGCAGCTCGGCGAACTCGTACACCATGTTGGTGGCGAGATCGCACTTGCAGAGTTCGGCGGCGCGCTCCACCAGCGCCTTGTCGGCCTGCAGCGCAGACGCCATCGACACGGCCAGCGCTTTCACGCGCTGCGCTTTGTCATACACCGAGCCGAGTTCCTGCTGGAATACCACGTTCTTCAGTTTTTCGTTGCGTGCTTCCAGCTTGTGTTTTTTGTCCTGCGAGAAGAAGAACGCCGCATCAGCCAGACGCGGGCGAATGACTTTTTCGTTGCCGGCAATCACCTGTGCCGGATCGCGGCTGACAAGGTTGCTCAGCGTGACGAAGTTCGGCAGGATGTTGCCGCTTGCATCGAGCAGGTGGAAACATTTCTGGTGGCCCTTCATCGCCGAGATCAGTGCTTCCTGCGGCACCGCGAGGAAGTTCTTGTCGAAGTTGCCAGTAAGCGCCACCGGCCATTCGACCAGCGATGTCACTTCATCCAGCAGCGCCTCTTCGATAACAGCGCGCGCGTTGTATTTGCTGCCTTCGGCTTCCACCTGCCGGCGCACTTCAGCACGGCGATCGGCAAAGCTGGCCATTACATGTCCTTGCTCTTTCAGTTTGGCCGCGTAGTCAGCGGCGGAGTTGAGCATGATCGGATCGGGATGATGGAAACGATGGCCGCGCGTCTGGTTGCCGCTGTCTACACCAAGAATCGTGGTCTGGATGACCTCGCCGCCGAACAACAGCACAGCCCAATGCACCGGACGCACAAACTCGTCCCGGCTGCTGCCCCAGCGCATGCGCTTCGGAATCGGCAATGCGGCGAGTGCGGTGCGCACCATGTCGGGAATCAGTTTGGCGGTTTGCTCACCCACCTGCTTCGACACATGCAGCAGCTTGACGATTTTGCCGTCGGATTTCTGCTGCAGTTCTGCCACCGTCACACCACAGCCGCGGGCAAAACCTTCCGCGGCTTTACTCGGTATACCGTCGGCGCCAAAAGCGGCCTGCACGGCCGGGCCCCATTTTTCCAGCGTGCGATCGGCCTGTTGTTCGGGCAGTGCATGCACGATCAATGCAAGGCGGCGCGGCGTGGCGAACACTTGAATGTCGCCATGCGTCAGGCCGGCCTTCTGCAACTCGGCAGCGAAACAATCGCGGAACGCTTCCGACAACGACAGCAAGGCCTTCGGTGGCAACTCTTCAGTGCCGATTTCAATCAGCAGGTCGCGGTTAGACATTGGCAAATTTCTCCAGCGCTTCGATGCGCAACTTCTCGGGCGCGAGCGGGAAGCCCAGTCTGGCGCGTGAATCGTAATAGGCTTGCGCCACGGCACGGGCGAGTGTGCGCACACGCAGGATGTAGCGCTGACGCTCTGTCACCGAAATGGCCGAGCGGGCATCGAGCAGGTTGAACGCATGTGATGCTTTCACCACTTGTTCGTAGGCAGGCAACACCAGCTTGGCTTCGATCAGCTTCTGGCTCTGTGCCTCACTTTCATCAAACTGTTTGAACAGGAAGTCGGTGTTGGCGTATTCGAAGTTGTAACCACTCTGCTCCACTTCGTTCTGGTGGAACACATCACCATAGGTCACCACACCGTTCGGTGTACGCGCCCACACCAGATCGAAAATGCTGTTCTTGCCCTGCAGGTACATGGCGATACGCTCAAGACCATAGGTGATCTCGCCGCTGACAGGGAAACATTCCAGCCCGCCCACTTGCTGGAAGTAAGTGAACTGCGTCACCTCCATGCCGTTGAGCCAGACTTCCCAACCCAGACCCCAGGCGCCGAGTGTCGGCGATTCCCAGTTGTCTTCCACGAAGCGGATATCGTGGATTGAGGTGTCGATGCCGAGATGCTGCAGCGACTTGATATACAACTCCTGGAAGTTGAGCGGCGACGGCTTCAGGATCACCTGAAACTGGTAGTAGTGCTGCAGGCGCATCGGGTTTTCGCCGTAGCGGCTGTCGCCAGGGCGGCGGCACGGCTGCACATAGGCAGTGTTCCAGCTCTCGGGACCGATGGCGCGCAGGAAGGTGGCGGTGTGGAAAGTACCGGCGCCTACTTCCATGTCGAGCGGCTGGATGATGACGCAGCCCTGCTCTGCCCAGAATTGCTGCAGCGCCAGGATAAGGCCCTGGAAGGTCGAAACATCGAAGGAGGTGCTCACGGTAACTCCGGCAGTACCCATGGGGTACCATAGTGCGACATAAAAGAAGTCGGCAATTATCGTTGAACACCCCCGCATGAAGGAAGCAGCACTCATCGTGTTCCTCCGCTTTGTGGCCTTGTTGCCGCTGGCGGCTGCGCGTGCGCTGGGGCGCATGGCGGCGACGCTGTGCCTTTGGTCGAAGGGGCGCATGCGCAATACCACAGTTGCCAACGTGGAGTTGTGTTTTCCCGCGCTGGATGCTGCCGGCAAGCAAACACTGATCGCCGACAGCCTCTCCCACACCTGCCAAGCCATCTGTGAAACCGGTGCCGTGTGGCTGTGGCCGGCAGCGCGTACGCTTGAACTGGTAACCGATGTCGATGGTCTGGGCCTGTTGCAGGCGGCGAAAGCCGAGGGCAAAGGCGTGCTTGTGCTGGCGCCGCATCTCGGCAACTGGGAAATTTTCGGGCTGTATCTGAATGTGTGCGGCTGTGGCCAGAGCAGCCAGCTGTATCAGGCGCCGCGCTCGCCGGCGCTGGACCGCCTGATTTTCCTCGCCCGCAGTCGCGCCGGTGCTCGCATGGTGAATACCGACAACAAGGGCGTGGCGGAGCTGCTGAAATCGCTGCGTGCCGGCGAAATCGTCGGCATCCTGCCCGATCAGGTGCCGCCGCCCAGCGGTGGTGACTTTGCGCCCTTCTTCGGTGTGCCGGCGCTGACCATGACGCTGTTCAACCGCCTGCAGCAGAAAACCGGCGCCCGCGTGGTGATCGGTTATGCGCGGCGCGAAGGCAGAGGCTTCCGCATCGTGTTCCGCGAGCCTGATCCGGCGATCTACGCTCCGGAACTTGCCGAGTCACTCGCGGCACTCAACCGCAGTATCGAAAGCGTGGTGCGCGAAGCGCCGGCGCAATACCAGTGGGAATACAAGCGCTTCAAACGGCAGCCGGACGGCAAGCCCTCGCCTTACACCGATTAAGTACGTTTGCGCAGCAGCGCGTAGAAGAAGCCGTCGGTACCGGCAGCGTAAGGCGCCAGTTGCACACCAACCTCGCACGGCATTGAGCCGGCAAGTTCCAGCGCAAGGGGTTCAGCGTCAGCGTGCATCGCCAGGAATTGCGCGATCTGCCCGCTATTTTCGGCCTTCAGCAACGAGCAGGTGGAATACAGCAGATAACCGCCCGCCTGCAGCAGTGGCCACGCCGCCGCCAGCAGCGCGCGCTGCTTCTGCACCAAAGCCTCTACTTCTGACGGCGTGCGCAGCACCTTGATGTCGGGATGACGACGGATCACACCAGTGGCCGAACACGGCACATCGAGCAGGATGCGGTCGAACAGACCGAAGCTTGCTGCTGACGTTTGTGTGATGTCGGCGCAGCGCACCTCTGCCTGCAGCCCCAGCCGCTCGAGATTCTGTGCAATGCGCGGCAAGCGGCGCACTTCGTTATCGAGAGCGAGCACTTGCAGCGTCGGTTCCGCCTCCAGCAGCGCGCAGGTCTTGCCGCCGGGCGCCGCGCAGGCATCCAGCACGCGCAAGTGCGGCGCCAGCGGCAGCAACGACGCCACCAGCTGCGAGGCCTCGTCCTGCACACTGACAAGGCCTTCGACAAAACCGGGCACCACCATGGCGTCCATCGGCTGCCCGAGATACAGCGAGTGAGGCGCCAGTTCTCCCGGCGTCACTGCCACGCCGCCGCTCGCAAGCAGGCCCGCTGCTTCTGCGCGAGTGGCTTTGCGCGCATTGACGCGCAAGGTCATCGGCGCGCGCTGGTTGTTGCCGTCGAGCAGCGCGCGGTAATGCTTCGGCCAGTCCTTCTTCAATTGATCCAGCAGCCACTGGGGATGCGCGTACCACACGCTGTAATCGCGTTCGGCCAGCGCATTGAGTTCGGTCTGTTGCCGCTGGGCATTGCGCAGCACGGCGTTGACCAGCGCCTTTGCCCACGGTTTGCCGAGTTTTTCGGCCGCCTCTACGCTCTCGTTGACGGTGGCGTGATCGGGCGTGCGCATGAACAACAACTGATACAACGCCACCAGCAGCAGGCATTGCACATCGAGGTCCTTGCTGCGCAGTGGTTTGTCGAGCAGTTGCTGCAGATAGAACTGCAAGCGCGGATACCAGCGGCACACGCCATAGCACAGCTCCTGCAAGAGCGCAGGGCTGTTGGCTTTCGCCAGCGTGTCGGCATTCAAGAGGCCGGCAAGCGAACCGCGTTGTTGCAGCAGTGCGGCAAGGATTTCACCAGCCAGCTGGCGTTCTGAGGTCTTGCTCATGCGGGAGTTAAGGCCAATACCTGTGGTTATGCTTCCGGAGTCCCGGTGTCGTCCGCGCCCTTGTCGATTTCATCGCGGGCCGCGCGTGCCAGTGCCTGATAGCGGAGGCGGAAACCATCCAGCACTTCTTCGTCGAGCTCTTCCAGATCCAGGATGGCGTTATGCGCGCCCTTGGTGGCGCGGATCAATTCGTCAAGTTTCACCTGGATGGCTTCGGTGTCGCGGTTCTGGGTGTTCTGGATCAGGAACACCATCAGGAAAGTAACGATGGTGGTGCCAGTGTTGATGACGAGCTGCCAAGTGTTGCTGAAGTCGAAGATTGGGCCGGTGATGATCCACGCCACGATCACCGACACCGCCATCAGGAATATCCGCGGTTTACCGCAGAACCGCGCGATATTCTTGGCAAGCTGGGAATACCAGGAGCTGCTGGACATGGGATCCTCCGTAATGCAGACGCCCATCGTAACAGGGCAGTCAACCGCCCGGCAGCCGCTCAGTCCTGATCGTTCAGATGGAAATGGTGCAGCACACGATGCACCGCCGGCGTCATCACCAACGCTGCGCTGACAATGAACAGCAAGCCGGCATAGAGCGCAAACACGCCAGCAAACAACTTGCCGGCTGTAGTGAGCGGCGGATTTACCGGCCCCATGCCCCCCAGCAGCATCGAGACGTTGAGGAATGCATCCACCCACGACATGTGTTCGGTCACCATGTAGCCGGCCATGCCAATCACCAGCGAAACCACCGCTGCCGCCACCGCAATGCCGACATGCCACAGCAGGCGCCGGTAGAACTGCAGTTTCGTCAGCAGCGGCTGGTGTTTGCGTTCGTACATGACGTCACCGTGAGGGGTCGTTGCCCCGTTGTCAGAGTGTTTGCCCTGCCTGGAAAAAGTCAGGGTGCCCGTTCAACAGACTGCCGATAGCCATCGCCGGCTTGCCTTCCGTCTGCACTTCAAACACTTCCAATATCCCGCTGCCACAAGCAATTTTGACAGAGTGGCTGCTTACTGCCAGTACGTTGCCGGGCGCCGCACTTGTCTGGCCGCTACTGATGTTGGCGCGGATCAGGCGCAGGCGTTTGCCGTCATGCAGGGTCCAGGCCGGCGAACGCGGGTACAGCGCGCGCACCTGATTGTGGATGTCTCCGACCGGGCGGCTCCAGTCTACCTGCGCCTCTTCCTTTTGCATCTTGCGGGCATAGGTGGCGAGCGAGGCGTCCTGCGGCTCTGCTTGCAGACTACCTGTTGGCAACGCGTCAATCACGTCGATCAGGGCTGCGCAGCCCAGTTGCTGCAGGCGGGCGGTAAGTGTGGCGGCGTTGTCGTCGGCAGCGATAGGCGTGCTGACCCGCTTCAATACCGGCCCGGTATCCAGCCCCTGCTCCATCTGCATGATGCAGACCCCGGTCTCGGTGTCGTTGGCGAGGATTGCGCGCTCGATCGGCGCGGCGCCACGCCAGCGCGGCAGCAACGAGGCATGCACATTGAGGCAGCCGTAGCGCGGCAGCGCGAGCACGGCGGAGGGCAGCAGCAGCCCGTAGGCCACGACTACCAGGACGTCGGGCTTGAAGGCGGCCAGCTGCCCGAGTACGTCGGCGTCATTCAGCGCCAGCGGCTGCAGCACCGGCACGCTATGGATTTCGGCTACCGCCTTTACCGGCGTAGGGACCAGTTTCTTGCCACGGCCGCTCGGGCGATCCGGCTGTGAGTAGGCACTAACCACCTCGAAACCACTAGTAATTAATGCCTCCAAATGGCTGGCGGCAAATTCAGGCGTTCCCGCGAAAACAATGCGCAGCGGCGAGGAAGTCATGGTGTGGGCCTGCGGTGGTAATGGGCTGTGTCGGCGCGCCGAAGGCTCACGATTCTGCCTTGGTCTCGCGCTCATCCCTCTTCTTCTCTTTCTGCAGCTTGCTCTTGAGGCGCTGGCGCTTGAGGATCGACAGGTAATCAACGAACAGCTTGCCGTCGAGGTGATCGACTTCGTGCTGCAGACACACGGCCATCAGGCCCTCGGCATCCAGTTCGAACGCTTTGCCATGGCGGTCGAGTGCCTTGACCCTGATCTTGCGGGGCCGTGACACCAGATCGTAATAGCCCGGTACCGACAGACAGCCTTCTTCATAGCCTAGCGGTTCCGGGTCCAGCACCTCGATTTTGGGGTTGATGAACACCATGGGTGTGTCCTTGTCGTCGGAGACATCGAGCACCAGCAGACGCTTGTGGACATTCACCTGAGTGGCGGCCAACCCAATACCGGGGGCGGCGTACATGGTGTCGAACATGTCATCGATAGTCTTGCGCAGGGCGTCGTTCACTTCGGTGACGGCAGTGGCCCGTTTGCGCAGGCGTAGGTCGGGGTATTCGAGAATGGTAAGCAGGCTCATGGCGGCAAAATAGTGCAAAAGATCCTGCCACCATGATAAGCCAAATTGACCCCGCCTTGGCAGGATCGGGTCGCGCAAGCAAAGGCGAACCAGCACCCAATACTGACAACCTACCTAAATAACCGGCGCTAAGCCTATAGGGATACAACACTTATTGTTAGTATTGCTCTGAATTGGAAGGGTGCGTCACGTGATCCACCCGGGCTACTGGAGAGCTTGCGATGGCAATGAACTTCATGAACTGGCTCAGGTCAGGCAGGAGAGCTGGCATCAAGGCAGTGCTGGTTACGCTGTGTGCCTCGCTGGTATGGCTTGGCGTTCAGGCAGCTGAGGCCATCGCCCTTCGCCCCGATTCCCCGCAGAACTACACCGTGCAACAAGGCGATACGCTGTGGGACATCGCTGCCCGCTTCCTTGAGCAGCCGTGGCTGTGGCCACAGGTGTGGCAGATCAATCCGCAGATCCAAAACCCCGACCTCATCTACCCCGGCGACACCATCTCGCTGTCGTATCAGGACGGCCAGCCCGTGTTGACACTGAACCGTGACGGCGAAACCGCTCCCGCCACGGCCAACAGCGGCAATGCTGCAGCGGCCACCCCCGCCACTGCTGTTGCCACCAACACCACCCCGGTGGCCGGTATCCGTACCGAACGCCGTTCGCCGCAGGTGCGCCGCGAATCCCTGCTCAGCCCCATCCCGGCAATTCCGCTCGAAAAAGTTGACGCCTTCTTCAGCAAGACCACCGTGGAAGATGCCGATACCTTCAAAAATGCGCCTTACCTGCTGGGCGAGCGCGATGGCCGCACACTGTTCGGCACGGGCGATGAAGTGTTGGCGCGTGGCGCCTGGCGTACCGACCTTGTGACGTATGACGTCGTGCGTCAGGGTCGTGAATTCGTCGATCCTGATACTCGCGAGTTGCTGGGCATTGAGTCGATTCTGGTCGGCACCGCGACCATCACGAGCTACAACGACGACAAGGCCATCATGAAGATGGACCACGCCGAACTTGAAGCCCGCGTCGGCGATCGTCTGATTCCGCGCCAGTCGTTGACGATAGATTCGTCCTACATGCCGAAACCACCGGCGTTTGAAGTGGATGCCGCTATCGTCAATATAGGCAGCGGCAATGATATCGGTGGCCAGTACGATACCTTGGTGCTGAACCAAGGCAGTAGCATCGGCCTGGAACCCGGCCATGTTCTGGTAGTGCGAAAGCCCGATATCGTGATCGAAGATACTGTGGGCAACCGCGGCTTCATGCAGGGAGTGCGCAGGGTGTTGGGGCTTCCCACGCCTGACCGCCACCTTGAGTATTCTGGCGAGAATGCCGGCAACGTACTAATCTACCGGGTATACGAGCACGCCAGTCTTGGTCTCGTGCTGGATTCCTCGCAGAGCATCAGCATCGAGGACAGAGCTGTCACGCCGTAAGGGCGGGCTGTTGAAACACCCGCACCAACATCAGAGCCCTGACGTCCGGGGCTTTCAAGTTCAAGGAAGAACTGTATGCATCACGCCGAACTGCAGCGCTGGCTGCAACTGACCTTGTCATGGAAGCTGGGCGCTTCCTCCCTCAACAAACTGCTGATACAGGCTGGCTCTGTGGATGCGCTGTTGTGTCTGTCGCATGAGGAGCTGGAAACGCTTGGCCTGTCGGTATCAGCCTCCGCAGCCTTCATTGCATGGCAACAAGGCAAGCTGGATACACCGTTGCGGCGGCTGGTGGACAGCTGTCTGTGTTGGACCGAAGTGCCGGGTAACACAATAATCCCGCTTGGCAGCGCAGAGTATCCGCCACTCTTGGCCACCTGCAGCGATCCGCCACCGCAGCTGTTTACGCGCGGGAATGCTGCAGCCCTGCATTTGCCCCAACTCGCCATCGTCGGTTCGCGCAGGCCCACGGCAGACGGACGCCGACTGGCGCACCGGTTTGCTGAAGAGCTTGTGCAGTGCGGCTATCAGGTCACCAGCGGACTTGCCCTGGGTATTGATACCGAAAGTCATCGTGGCGCGCTCGCTCAATGCGGCGTCACCATCGCCGTGCTCGGCAGCGGAGTGGACGCTATCTATCCGAAGAGCAACGTGGATCTGGCCGCGCAGATTATCGAACGCGGCGCATTGGTATCGGAATTTCCTCCCGATGCGCTGGCCAATTCGTGGCACTTTCCCGAGCGCAATCGCATCATCAGTGGACTCTCGCATGGCGTGCTGGTTGTCGAAGCGGCAGAGCAAAGCGGCTCGCTGATCACTGCACGGCTGGGCGCCGAACAAGGGCGTGAAGTGTTTGCAATTCCAGGCTCCATCAACAATCCGCTGGTGCGAGGCTGTCATCGCCTGCTGCGCCAAGGCGCGCATCTGGTAGAGAGCGTGGATGATATTGTTGCGGAGCTGCCAGCACTGGTAGCGTGGGAGCGTGACACCGCAGAGCAGGCTGAGATTCTTGCGAACACGCGCAGCCGAGCCAGACTCACTGTACAGGACAAAGCACTACTCGCCCACATCGGCTACGACCCGGTGCCACTTGATGTGCTGGTAGCGCGCAGCGGCCAGCCGGTGACCTTACTGCTGCCGCAGCTGACGGCGCTGGAACTACAGGGAAGAATCGAACTGCGCCCGCAGGGTTATGTGTTGTGTAGCAAGCGATGATGCGACAATGCACGCCACTTTGTTTGTTGTGGTGTGTCTCCCATGATCAACCAGCATCTTGATCGCGCACTGGCTGCGCTCAATCGCGGCGGCGTCATCGCCTATCCGACTGAGGCGGTGTGGGGCCTAGGCTGCGATCCGTTCGATCCGCTCGCCGTCGATAAAATCCTTCAGCTCAAACAGCGGCCGATGGACAAAGGCCTGATAGTGGTAGCCGCCAACATGCAGCAGGTTGCCGCGTTGATTGAGCCGCTGACAGCCGCTGAAAAAGCCCTGCTGGCGTCCACGTGGCCGGGACCCATCACGTGGCTGTTGCCTGATCCCGATCAATGCTTTCCGCCGTGGATACGCGGTAATTTCGGCTCCGTTGCCGTGCGTATCAGTGCGCATCCGCTGGTGCGGCAGCTGTGTCTGGCCTACGGTGGCCCGCTGGTTTCCACCTCGGCCAATCCGGCTGCGCTGCCGGCAGCGCGTTCCCGACTGCGGGTGCTGCGCTGGTTCGGACGCCATCTCGACTACGTGCTGCCGGGCCGACTCGGCGCCAATGCAGAACCGAGCGAAATACGCGATTTGCGCAGTGGCACGCTGCTGCGCTGAAGCAAAGAGAGAGTTGAAGAAAGAACCATGTGCTGGTTGCAGCACTGAACAGAAAAAGGAAATGCCGTGAGCAATAACGTCGTTGATAGCAATGCCGTCAAAAACTACCTGGTGGGTTTGCAGGACTCTATTTGCGCCGGTCTTGAAAAAGCCGACGGCAAAGCGAAGTTCCGTACTGACGCGTGGGATCGTGAAACTGGTGGCAGCGGCATTACTCGTGTAATCGGCGATGGCGCCGTGATCGAAAAAGGCGGTGTCAATTTTTCGCATGTGTTCGGCAAATCGCTGCCGCCTGCTGCCACTGCGAAACGACCGGAGCTCGCCGGCGGCGCCTTTGAAGCGATGGGTGTGTCGCTGGTGATCCATCCACGCAATCCATTCGCGCCAACCTCGCACGCCAACGTGCGCTTCTTCATTGCCAGCAAGCCAGGCGTTGAACCTGTGTGGTGGTTTGGCGGCGGTTACGATTTGACGCCTTACTATGGCTTTGAAGAAGACTGCAAAGCGTGGCACAACACCGCAAAGAAAGCGTGCGCGCCATTCGGTGACAATGTCTACCGAGATCACAAAAAATGGTGCGACGAATATTTCTTCCTCAAACACCGCAACGAGCCACGTGGCATCGGCGGCTTGTTCTTCGACGATCTCAACGAATGGGGTTTCGACAAAACCTTCAGTTACATGCAGGCAGTGGGCAACAGCTACCTCGATGCCTACATCCCCATCATGACGCGCCGCAAAGACACGCCGTGGAACGAACAACATAAGCGTTTCCAGCAATATCGTCGCGGCCGTTACGTCGAATTCAATCTCGTGTTTGATCGCGGCACCATCTTCGGTTTGCAATCGGGTGTTGGCCGCATCGAATCGATCCTGATGTCGCTGCCACCTGAAGTGCGGTGGGAATACGACTACCAGCCGCCGGCAGGCACGGAAGAAGCGCGGCTGTATACCGACTTTCTGCGCTTCCGCGATTGGGCTGACTGAACGCGGTCCGCATAGGCAGTGCGCCGTTTTCCGCCTAGCATTGCCGGCATTCATTCAGTCTCCAGCAGCCAGCAGCCATGACCGACCGCTACGCCGTGATGGGCAACCCTGTTGCCCACAGCAAATCGCCACGCATCCACGCCGAATTCGCCCGCGCAACCGGGCAGGACCTTGTGTATGACGCCCAGCTGGTAGAGCTCGATCAGTTTGCGCCGGCCATCGCCGCGTTTTTCGGCAACGGCGGCAAAGGCCTCAATATCACGGTGCCGTTCAAGCAGGAAGCGTGGGCATTGGCGCAGGACAAATCCGAACAGGCCGCGCTCGCGGGCGCAGTGAATACGCTGTTCATGCGTGACGGCCGCCTGCAGGGCCACAACACCGACGGCATCGGGCTGGTGCGCGATATCAAACAGAACCATAACGGATCACTGACCAACAAGCGCGTGTTGATTCTCGGTGCCGGCGGTGCCACCCGCGGCATCCTGCTGCCGTTCCTGCAGGAGAAGCCGACCAGCATTTGTATTGCCAACCGCACTGTCGGCAAAGCCGATGAGCTCGCTCGGATCTTCGCTCCCCACGGAAAGGTAGCCGCGTGCGGTTACGACGCCCTGCCTGGCCAACAATTCGATTGGGTCATCAACGCCACCGCCGCCAGCCTGCAAGGCGACCTGCCGCCGCTACCGGCCGACCTGCTGGCGCCTGGCGCGTGGTGCTACGACCTGATGTACGCCAAAGAACCCACCGTATTCTGTCGGTGGGCCAACCAACATGGCGCCACCCAGTCGCTCGACGGCCTCGGCATGTTGGCGGAACAGGCAGCGGAAGCGTTCTGGCTGTGGCGTGGGGTAATGCCGCAGACAGCGGCGGTACTGCAAATGCTCAGATAGGGAGCTCAACCAATGACTTTGGAATCACTCATGTGCAGGTTCTTCAGCCTTACATAGTGTTCAGCGCTGTATTTCAGGAACTCGTACTCCTGCGGTTTCAATTCCCGCACCCGCTTGGCCGGTGAGCCCACGTAGAGGCCGCCACTCTCCAGTACCTTGCCGGGGGACACTACACTACCACCGCCGAGGATGACGTCGTCCTGCACGATGGCGCCGTCCATGACGATGGCCCCCATGCCGATCAATACGCGATCACCTATCGTGCAGCCGTGAAGAATGGCTTTGTGGCCGACGGTTACGTCAGCGCCCACTACCAATGCAAACCCAAGCGGAGGGGTAGATGTGGGCGAGGTGTTGTGCAGTACCGAGCCATCCTGGATGTTGGTGCGGGCGCCGATGGTGATGTCGTTCACATCGCCGCGGATGGCCACTAGCGGCCATACTGATACGTCGTCGCCCAGGGATACGCGGCCGATAACGACCGAGCTCTCATCGACGAAGACACGCCAACCAAGGGTGGGGGCATGGTGAAGGTAGCTGCGAATGGTCATGGTCGGGTCCGGAGCGGAGTAAAAACATAAGGCGGATTCTAACGGGGCAATGGGCTGCTAGTCACAGCGTTGCCCCCGGCGCCATGGTCGGACTGGAATAGTTGATATAAATCATGTCAAAGGAAGCATGCAGCAAGTGACAAATTGTCGCAGGCTATTGCTATAATGACCGCTGTTTGTGCGTTCGTAACCCAAGGTAATTTCAGACTTTCCTGGTTGGCATACTGCGCCGGTTCCACCGGTGCGGGTTCTCCATGGTCGGCTCAGAGCTTCCTTGCTGGTTCGGCAGCTTCCATAGAGCCATCCATCTGCGTCCGCACGCCGTAAAGAATAATCCCAAGCAGTGGAGAAAGGGCACATGCTGCCAATGTTGTCTACCAACCCCCTCACCCCGGTCATCTCGTGCATTCATCGCTTCCGCCGTGTGCTGTTGGCCTTGACCGTGGGCCTGGCTTCGCCATCGCTGTTCGCGGCATGGGATCTCAACATGCGCGAGGGCATCACGGCGATAAGCCGCGAAACCCACAGCCTGCACATGCTGATCTTCTGGATCTGTGTGGCGATCGGTGTCGTTGTTTACGGGGTGCTGATCTACTCGCTGTTCGCCTATCGCAAATCCAAAGGCGCCGTGCCGGCCACCTTTCACCACAACACCACAGCTGAAATCATATGGACGATCATCCCCTTCGCGATCCTGATCGGCATGGCCATCCCCTCCACCCGTGTGCTGACCCAGATCTACAACGCTGATGATGCCGATCTCGACATCATGGTTACTGGCTACCAGTGGCGCTGGCAGTACCGCTATTTGAATGATGACGGCGCCGAAGTCACCTATTTCAGCAACTTGGCCACTCCCGCCGAACAGTACGAGAACTACTCCGACAGCATCGCCGCCGAAAAAGGTGAGCACTACCTATTGG
>Ga0255096_1000327_pt1 | contig 24258 bp, 24 predicted proteins | sample Colum_Atlam_RepA_2_FD_188563 | JGI IMG/M metagenome (GOLD analysis project Ga0255096, IMG submission 188563) | Freshwater microbial communities from Columbia River, Oregon, United States - Colum_Atlam_RepA_8d | ecosystem: Environmental > Aquatic > Freshwater > River | place: USA: Oregon... | reverse complement strand
GGCCATCTCGCCGTCATTCGGCCCGACAAACAGCACCCCATCGCCGCGCAACTGCGCCAGATTGCGCTGCGTCGCCGGATGCTGCCACATCCGCACATTCATCGCCGGTGCCAGCAAAACCCGCGTATCGGTGGCCAACAACAGCGTCGAGGCCAGATCATCGGCCCGCCCGCCCGCCATCTTTGCCATCAAATCTGCCGTCCCCGGCGCCACCACAATCAGGTCCGCCACCCGGCTTAGCTGAATATGCCCCATCTCGGCCTCATCGGTCAGATCGAACAGCTCGGTGTAAACCTTCTCTCCCGCCAAAGCGCTAACGCTAAGCGGCGTCACAAATTCTGCGCCCGCGCGGGTCAATACCGGCGTCACCTTTGCCCCCGCGCCCTTCAGCAACCGGATCAGCAACAGCGATTTATAGGCCGCGATCCCGCCCCCAATGATCAGCAAAATCCGCTTGTTCGCCAGCATCGCCGCCCCCTGCTAAACCTGCCTTAGGTGTAGGGGGGCCGCCGCCCAACATCAACGGATTAAAGAAACGCCATCACCTCGGTTGATTGCGCTTCCAGAGACTTGCGCAGCTTGGCATAGGCCGCCGCCTCCAACTGACGCACGCGCTCTTTCGATAGCCCCATCTCGATGCCCAGCGATTCCAAGGTGCGCGGCTCATCACGCAACCGCCGCTCGGTCACGATATGGCGTTCGCGCGCGTTCAAACCCCGCATCGCTGTCAGCAGCCAATCGCGCAACCGCGCCTGATCATGCGCCGCCTCTACCCGCTCTGCCGCCTGCGGGCCGTCATCTTCCAGCGCGTCAATCCATTCGCGGCCTTCGTCGTCGCTGGCCTGTGTGGCATTCAGCGACGCATCCGAACCAGCCAGCCGCCCCTCCATCATCTCGACTTCGGCGATCGAAACGCCAATCTCGACCGCGACCTTGGCGCGTAACTGGTGCTGATCCAAGGTCAGGCCCAAGGCCGCCGCCTCGCGCTCTAACTTCGCCTGCACCCGCTTCAGGTTGAAAAACAAAGACTTCTGCGCCGAAGTGCTGCCGGTGCGTACCATCGACCAGTTCCGCATCACATAATCTTGGATGCTGGCCTTGATCCACCACACCGCATAGGTCGAAAACCGCACCCCGCGGTCTGGATCAAACTTTTCCGCCGCCTTCATCAGGCCAACCGACGCTTCCTGAATCAAATCGTTCATCGGTGCGCCATAACGGCGAAACTTCGCCGCCATCGAAATCGCCAACCGCATATACGCAGTAATCAACCGATGCAGCGCCGCCTCGTCACGCTGATCGCGCCAGGCATAGGCAAGCCGCGCCTCTGTCTCGGCATCCAGCAGTTCGGCGGCGCGCGCTTGCCGCGAAAGGGTTTGGTCAGTCGGTCCATCAAACGCCATGGCATCCCCCAATTCCGCTGCGCCCGGTTTCTGCCTTGGCTCATCTGCCTTGGCCCAGCGGCGCGCGGTGTGAAAATAGATACGCGGCAAAAGGAAAATCAGATCACTTCGATAATAAGATAAATATAGGATAAATCTTTTCTGAACGCATCACATTGCGTGATGGCCTGCCGCACAAATCACCGCTTTTCAGCCCCCGTCGCTTTCGCCTAGCCTGCGATTTCGCCAGATGGAGCCTGAAATGTCCCCCCTCGACCGTAACAATGCCGACCACTACGATGCTGTCCCCTACGATCTTGTCATCGGTGATCGCGCCTATTCCAGTTGGAGCCTGCGCGGCTGGCTGCTGTTTGATGCCTTCAACATCCCGGTCAAGCTGCACCGCGCCCGGCTTTACAGTGATGAATTGCCGAACCTGCTGAAAGACTTCTTCCCCGGCAAAACCGCCCCCACCATGCGCCTGCCCGATGGCACCATGGTGCCTGAAACCATCGCCATCGCCGAAGAACTGGCCAGCCGTCATCCTGATGCCGGCCTCTGGCCCAAATCCGCCAAAGCCCGCGCCGTCGCTCGGGTTCTGGCTGCCGAAATGCACGCGGGCTATGGCGCGCTGCGCAACCATTGCCCGATGAACCTGCGCGTCAGCTATACCACCTGCAATCCGCCGCAAGACGTGCTGGATGATCTGCAACGCCTTGAAACCATGTGGCAATGGGCCAAGGACCAAACCGGATCAGACACATGGCTTTGCGGCGATTATTCCGCAGCGGATGCGTTTTTCGCCCCCGTCGCCACCCGTATCGCCACCTACAACTTGCCGATCGGCCCGCAAGCCATGGCCTATGTGCAGGCCCATCTTGCGCACCCGTCGTTCCGGCGCTGGCGGGCCATGGGCATGGTTGATGGCGCCGACCAAGATTTCTACCGTCGCGACTATCCGCGCCGCCCATGGCCCGGCCCGGTGCCGCTGACCGCACGGCCCGTCGATGGCACCCACGCCGAAAACGCCGCCTGCCCCTATTCCGGCAAGCCCGTCACCCATGTGCTTGAAATCGCAGGCCGCCGCTTTGGCTTTTGCAACGCCTTCTGCCGCGACAAAACCGCCGCAGACCCGGAAGCTTGGCCGAAGTTCATGGAAATTTACCATTCGTAAACCAATAGCCCCTACCCGTTAAGCATCGTTAACGGAGAGGGGCACATGGTTGCACGGGCCTACACGGTGGCCTTCGAAGGCGTCGAAGCCCGCATGGTCGAGGTGCAATGCGCCATCGCCCCCGGCATGCCGTATTTCGGCGTCGTCGGCCTGCCCGACAAGGCGGTGTCCGAAGCCAAAGAACGCGTGCGCGCCGCCATGGCCGCGCTGTCCATCGCGCTGCCGTCAAAGCGCATCATGATCAACTTGTCGCCCGCCGACCTGCCGAAAGAAGGCTCGCATTTCGACCTGCCCATCGCGCTGGCCCTGCTGGCAGCGCTCGACATCATCCCGAAAGACGAGGTCGAAGCCACCGTCGCCTTGGGCGAACTGTCGCTTGACGGGCGGCTGATCCCGGTGCTGGGCGCGCTGCCCGCCGCGATGGCCGCCGCCGAAGAAGACCGCGCCCTGCTTTGCCCCAAAGCCTGCGGCGCCGAAGCCGCTTGGGTGGGTGCCACGCAGGTCTTGGCGGCAAACACCCTCAACGATGTGGTCCGCCACTATACTGGCCAAACCCCCATCGTTCCCGCCGAAGCAGGCGAGGTTTTCACGCCCCCCGCCGGGCGCGATTTTCACGATGTCAAAGGCCAAGAACGCGCCAAACGCGCGCTGGAAATTGCCGCCGCCGGTCGGCACCATATTTTGATGGTCGGCACGCCGGGGTCAGGAAAATCCATGCTGGCCGCCCGCCTGCCCAGCATCCTGCCACCGCTTTCCGCGCAAGAAGCCCTTGAAACATCAATGATTCACTCGCTTGCCGGCCTGCTTTCCGAAGGGGGCATCTCGCGGGCGCGACCATTCCGCGAACCACATCACACCGCCTCGATGGCCGCGATTGTGGGCGGCGGCAAAGGCGCCAAACCCGGCGAAATCAGCCTTGCCCATAACGGCGTGCTGTTCATGGACGAATTTCCCGAATTCCCCCGCAACGTGCTGGAAACCCTGCGCCAACCCATCGAAACCGGCGAAATCATGGTCGCCCGCGCCAACGCCCACATCCGCTATCCCTGCCGGTTCCTGCTGGTCGCCGCCGCCAACCCCTGCAAATGCGGCTACATGTCAGACCCCGCCCGCGCCTGTGCCAAGGCCCCGATCTGCGGTGAAGATTACCTTGGCCGCATTTCCGGCCCCCTGATGGACCGCTTCGATCTGCGCGTCGATGTGCCGCCGGTGGCCTATACCGACCTTGATCTACCGTCCACCGGCGACAAATCTGCCACCATTGTCGCAAGGGTCAACGCCGCCCGCGCCCGCCAATCTGCCCGCTTTGCCGACCACCCCAACATCACCGTCAACGCCGATGTCGAAGGCACCCTGCTGGAACAAATCGCCGCCCCAGACCCCGAAGGCCGCGCGCTTTTGGCGAAAGTGGCGGAACGCTTTGGGCTGTCGGCGCGCGGCTATCACCGCGTGCTGCGGGTGGCGCGCACCATCGCCGATCTTGACGCCTCGGCCACAGTGCGCCTGCCGCATGTCGCCGAAGCGGTCAGCTATCGGCTGGCCGTTGGCGCAAAAGGCTGAGCCAAAAGGGGCTTAACGCCCGCGCTTGGCCTCGATCACCTGCCAGATTTTCTCGGCGGTGTTGGTGCCGTCAAACCGCTCCAACTCCTGAATGCCGGTGGGCGAGGTGACGTTGATTTCGGTCAGATAGTCACCAATCACGTCGATCCCGACAAAAATCTGGCCCTTTTCCTTCAAAACTGGGCCGATGGTGGCGCAGATCTCCAGATCGCGCGCCGTCAGCCCCACCTTTTCCGGCCGCCCGCCCGCATGCATGTTCGACCGGGTTTCCCCCGCCTGCGGCACCCGGTTGATCGCGCCAACCGGCTCGCCATCAACCAAAATCACCCGCTTGTCGCCCTTGGACACGTCGGGCAGGAATTTTTGCACAATCATCGGCTCGCGGTTCATGCCGGTGAACAGCTCATACAGGCTGGCCAGATTGCGGTCATTCGGGTCAAGCCGGAACACCCCGGCACCGCCATTGCCGTAAAGCGGTTTCAGAATAATGTCGCCATGCCGCGCCTTGAAATCGCGGATCGTCTGCAGATCCCGCGCAATCGCCGTCGGCGGCGTCAGCTGCGGAAACCGCAGCACCAACAGCTTTTCGGGGTAATTGCGCACCCAGAACGGGTCGTTCACCACCAAGGTCTTGGGGTGGATCATATCCAGCAAATGCGTGGTGGTGATGTAACCCATGTCAAACGGCGGATCTTGGCGCAGCCAAACCACGTCAAATTCGCCCAGATCAACCTCGGTTTCCGCGCCATAGCTGACATGGTTGCCCTGCTCGCGCCGCACTTCAATCGGCCAACCGCGCGCCATCACGCGGCCTTCCACAAAGGCCAAACGATCAGGCGTATAGAAAAACAACGAATGGCCCCGCGCCTGCGCTTCCAGCGCAATGCGGAACGTGCTGTCGCCATTGATATTCACCGACCCGATCGGGTCCATCTGCAGCGCTACTTTTAACGACATCGGGCTCTCCAGCGTTGTTCGCCCTTTGATGGCGCAAGCCCGCCGCAGATGCAATCACGCGGCGTAGGCGTTTTCCAACAGTTCAATGCGCCCTAGCGCATCCACCAAGGCAACATCAATCCGAACATCGGTCATCTGGCCCTTGGGTTCGCCCGCCAAAAATTCCGATCCGGTGTTATAAATCCGCTGCATCTGTCGCGGCGTCAGATGTTCTGCGGCTTGGGCATGGGTCTTGCTTTGCTTGACCTCGATAAAGATCACCTCGGCGCCATCGCGGGCAATCAAATCAATTTCCCCGGCTGACCCGCGCCAGCGCCGCGCGCAAACCTCGCGCCCTGACCGCGTGTAAAGCTGCGCAACCTGTTCTTCGGCCGCCAGCCCCGCATGGTAAGATCGCGCGCCACTCATGATCCGGCCCGCTTCAAGGCCAGCTGATACACCTCGCGGCGCGGCAAACCATAGGCCTGCGCCACCGCCGCCGCCGCATCCTTCATCGTCATATGCGTCAATGCCTGATCCAATGCCTGCTCCACCGTTGCCGCATCTGCCACTTGTTCCGGCGCGCGATCAATCAGGACAACAATTTCGCCCTTCACATCGCGCCCGTCGAAAGCCGCCGCCAGTTCCGCCAAAGTCCCACGCGACACTTCTTCGAATCGCTTGGTCAGTTCGCGGCACACCACAGCGTTACGCCCTGCGCCCAAGCATTGCACCAAATCATCCAATAATCCCTTAACGCGCTTGGGCGATTCGTACAAAATCAGTGTCGCCTGCACCTGCGCCAGATCGCGCAGAAACGTCTCGCGCGCCGACTTTGCCGCAGGCGGAAACCCGGCAAACATAAAGCGGTCGCTGGGCAGCCCCGAAACCGTCAGCGCGCACAGCACAGCCGAGGCGCCCGGCGCCGACAGCACCTGATACCCCGCCGCAATCGCGTCGCGGCCCAGTTGAAAGCCGGGGTCGGAAATCAGCGGCGTTCCGGCCTCCGACGCGTAGGCCACCGACTTGCCTTCAGCGATGGCGCGCAGCAACCGTGGCCCGGCCTGATCATTGTTGTGTTCGTGATAGGCCACCAGCGGGCGGTCGCCCAAGGGCACGCCATGAATCTCCATCAAATGCCGCAGAGTTCGGGTGTCTTCCGCCGCCAAAACATCTGCTGACGCCAGAATATCCAGCGCGCGCAGCGTAATATCGCGGGCCGCGCCAATCGGAGTTGCCAAGAAATACAGGCCCGCAACAAGACGGCTGCGCAATGGCGTGGTGCTATCAGTGGTCACGCCATGGGCCTCCCTGGCAAGTTTACTTCTTAACCCAATGCGCTTAACCTGCGAGGCGATTGCCAAGGGTGAGGAAATTCCATGTTGTCCGTTTTAGTCCGGGCCCGCAAGTCGCTGGGCCAAATTGTTATTGCCGCCGCAGCCACGCTGCTGGCCGCTTGTGTCCCTGCCGCTGGTCCAACCGCTGGCGGTCCTGCCGCGTCGGGCAAAGTGCAAGTCGCGCTTTTGGTGCCGGGTGGTTCTGGCCAAGCCAGCGATGAATTGCTTGCCCGCTCGTTGCAAAACGCCGCACGCATGGCGATTTCCGATCTGGGCGGCGCCGCGCAGGTCGATCTTCGCGTTTATAACACAGCAGGTCAGCCCGCGCAGGCCGCCGCCATGGCCTCAAAGGCCGTCGCCGAAGGCGCGCAAGTCATCCTTGGCCCGGTCTTCGCGCAAGAGGCGAACGCCGCAGGCGTCGCCGTCGCCGCATCGGGCGTCAGCGTTCTGGCGTTTTCCAACAACCCCGACATCGCTGGCAACAACGTCTTCGTGCTTGGGCCAACCTTCGCCAACACCGCCAGCCGCTTGGCGTCTTACGCCGTGCAGCGCGGCAAATCCAAGATCATGATCGTGCAAGACCAAAACACCGCCGGTGATTTGGGTCGCGCCGCCATCGCCAATGGCGTGGCCGCAGCAGGCGGCTCTGTCGTGGCCAGCGGCAGCTATGAATTCTCGCAAAACGGCGTCGTCTCTGCCGCGCCGGTGATCGCGGCTTCGGCAAAATCCGCCGGGGCGCAGGCAATCTTCCTGACCGCCGACACCGCAGGCGCCTTGCCGCTGATCAGCCAGTTGCTGGCCGACAACGGCCTGCCGTCGACCGAAATTCAATACATCGGTCTGACCCGCTGGGATATTCCGGCCGCCACCTTGGCGCTTCCGGGCGTGCAGGGCGGTTGGTTTGCCCTGCCCGACCCCGCGCTTTATGCGCAATATCAGGCGCGCTATCAGTCCAGCTTCAACGAACCGCCGCACCCGATTTCGGGTCTGGCCTATGATGGCATGGCCGCCATCGGCGCGCTGATGAAAACCGCAGGCCCCGGCCCGATCACCAAACAACAGCTGACCCAAGGCGCGGGCTTTGTGGGCGTAAACGGCATCTTCCGCCTGCGCGCCGACGGCACCAACCAGCGCGGCTTGGCTGTCGCGCAAATCCAGAATGGCACCATGGTGCAAATCGACCCCGCACCGCGCAGCTTTGGCGGCGCAGGGTTCTGACAGAATAAAGGCCGGGTTGCATGACCACCGACGATTTCCCGCAACCCGGCCCCGAGTTGCTGCTTCCCCTAACCGATCTTGTCGATGCCGCGCCCCTGCTGGCGCGCATCGTCGCGGAAATCGACCCCAAGGCCGATGCCCGCGAAGGCCGCGCCATCGCCGTGCGCCATATGCTCAAGGCCAAAACCGCCGCAAACGAGGCGCTTGAAGCCGCGTTTCGCGACCACCCGATGGCCGCTCGCGCGCTGATCACCGCGCAATCGCATCTGACCGACAGTCTGGTGCAAACCGCCTTCGCCGTCGCGCGCGACCATCTGCACCGCGCCGGCAACCCCTCTACCTCGGAACGGCTGACGGTGCTGGCGGTCGGCGGCTTTGGTCGCGGTGAAATGGCGCCACATTCCGATGTCGATCTGCTGTTCCTGACCCCGTGGAAAATCACTCCTTGGGCCGAAAGCGTCATCGAATCGATGCTTTACATGCTTTGGGATCTGAAGCTGAAGGTCGGCCATTCCTCACGCACCGTGGCCGATTGCATCCGGCTTGGCCGCGATGACATCACCATTCGCACCGCCCTTTTGGAACATCGCTTCATCTCCGGCGACGCCGCCTTGGCGACAGAGCTGAATGACAGGCTTTGGTCCGATCTGTTCCGCAACTCTGGCCCCGAATTCATCGAAGGCAAGCTGGCCGAACGCGCCGAACGCCACAAACGCCAAGGCGGACAGCGCTATGTGCTGGAACCCAACGTCAAAGAGGCCAAAGGCGGTCTGCGCGATCTGCAAACCCTGTATTGGATCGGCAAATACCTGCTGCGGGTGTCGTCCTCGGCGGGTCTGGTCGATGCTGGCCTGCTGACCCGTGACGAATATGACGTGTTCGAACGCGCCGAAAACTTCCTTTGGGCCGCGCGCTGCCATCTGCATTACATCGCCAAACGCGCCGCCGATCAGCTGACCTTCGACATGCAGGTCGAGGTGGCCGAACGCATGGGCTACCGCGATTCCGGCGGTCGCCGCGCCGTCGAACATTTCATGCAGGCCTATTTCCGCCACGCCACCCGCGTCGGCGAATTGACCCGCGTGTTCCTGACCGAACTCGAAGCCCGCCACGCCAAGCCCGAAGCCCGCCTGCTGGGCCTGTTCTCGCGCAAAAAGGTCAAAGCCCCCTACAAGCTGGTGCAGGGCCGCATCGACGTAACCGACCCGGAAAAATTCCTGTCAGACCCGCTGAACCTGCTGCGCGTGTTCGAAGAGGCGTTGCGCTCTGGCTACCTGCTGCACCCCAATATCATGCGGCTGATCGCGGCCAACCTTGCGCTGATCGACGATGATCTGCGTGACACGCCCGAAGCCAAGCGCATCTTCCTTGATCTGTTGCTGAAACACGGCAACCCCGAACGCAGCCTGCGCCGGATGAACGAACTGGGCGTGCTGGCCGCCTTCATCCCCGAATTTGAAAACATCGTCGCGATGATGCAGTTCAACGTCTACCACCACTACACGGTGGACGAACACATCATCCAGACCGTTTCGGTGCTGGCGCAGATCGAACGCGGCGAATTGGTCGAAGACCTGCCGCTGTCGTCTTCTATCCTCAAGGCCGGGGTCAACCGCCGCGTGATCTATATTGCGCTGTTGCTGCATGATATCGGCAAAGGCCGCCCCGAAGACCACTCGATCATCGGCGCGCAACTGGCCCGCCGCATCGCGCCGCGGCTTGGGCTGGATCAGGACGAAACCGATACCGTCGAATGGCTGGTGCGCTATCACCTGCTGATGTCCGACATGGCGCAAAAGCGCGATATCGGTGATCCGCGCACGGTGCGTGACTTTGCCAAGGCGGTCAAAACCCGCAAACGGCTTGATCTTTTAACGGTGCTCACCGTCTGCGACATTCGCGGCGTTGGCCCCAATACTTGGAACAACTGGAAGGCAATGTTGCTGCGGCAACTCTACAGCCTGACCTCTGACGCACTTGAAAGCGGGCTGGAAAACGTCAACCGCGAAAAGCGCGAGGACGAGGCGAAAGCCGCCCTCGCCGCCCGCCTCGCCGATTGGCCGGCCGCCGCACTTGCGCATGAAACCAGCCGCCACTACGCGCCCTATTGGCAAGGCCTGTCGACCGACACCCAAGAGGTGTTCGCCCGCCTGTTGCAAGGCGTGTCAGATGATGAAATCCGCATCGACCTGCACCCCGAACCCGCGCGCGACGCCACCCGCGCCTGTTTCGCGCTGGCCGATCACCCCGGCATCTTCTCGCGGCTAGCCGGTGCCTTGGCGCTGGTGGGCGCCAATGTCGTCGACGCCCGCACCTATACCTCGAAAGACGGCTACGCGACGCCGGTGTTTTGGATCCAAGACTCCGATGGCAAACCTTACGAAGTCTCGCGCCTGCCCCGCCTGCGCGGCATGATCGAAAAGACCCTGAAAGGCGAAGTGCTGCCGCGCGAAGCCTTGGCCGGTCGCGACAAAGTGAAAAAGCGCGACCGCGAATTCCGCTTCCCCACCCACATCACCTTCGATAACGAAGGCTCGGAAATCTACACCATCATCGAGGTCGATACCCGTGACCGTCCGGGCCTGCTTTATGACCTGACCCGCACCTTGGCCGCCAACAACATCTACATCGCCTCCGCCATGATCGCGACCTATGGCGCGCAAGTCGTCGACGCCTTCTATGTCAAAGACATGTTCGGCCTGAAACTGCACGCCAAACACCGTCAGGAAGCATTGGAAAAAAAGCTGCGCCAAGCTATCGCCGAAGGCGCCGAACGGGCGCAAAGCCCAAGCTGACCCGCCTTCCTGCCTTCATCTTGGCAGAAATATCCCACAGGGGGTCTGGGGGATGTGAAAGCCCCGCAAGTTAAGTTAAAATTCAATAACTTAGCAGAAGTTTCGTTACCAAACAAATCACGAACGACTGAAGAACGTGATAGCTTCATAGCCGCCCTTTCTGGGGGGCTGCGTCATGGCTAACGTGACCCCTTTGCGCGCCGTTGCGCAGCCTACTGTCACCCCTATTTCCGACTGGCGAAACGCCCGCTGGGAATGGCTGGAACGGCTTGAAGCCGATCTGGGGCTTTCGTTGACAGCCCGCTATTTGGCGTCAGTGCTGGTGCGCAAGCACGGCTACGACGACGACAGGCCGTGCAGCTATAGCATGAAGACCATGGCCGCGTGGTTGCACGTGTCTGTCGACACAGTGAAGCGCACCCTGAAAGAGCTTGGCGCGGCAGGTTGGATTTACCGCACTGAGGGCAGAGGGCGCACGAATTGCGGCGTCATCATCTTCCTAAAAGGCAGCAACGTGGTGCCGATGAAGGCCCTCAAGTCGTCCCAAACTGTCCAGCCGGAAACCCCAAAAGTGCGCATCTATGCACCCACAAAAGGGGGCGCAGGTGCATACCAAACGGCAACGGAAAAGGGGGCAAATTCAGAGGGAAAAGGGCGCACAGACGCACTTTCCTATAATATAGCTAAAACAAACCTTAACAAAAAAGAACGCGAGGCCAATCAAGCGCAGAGCAAGTGCCCTGTGAACATCATCGCCTTTGTTCGGCCTGATGATCGGGAAGACCGCATCGAAGACTGGAATGCATGGCTCACCAAGCGCGGCTATCCGACGCTGCAAGTGCTGAGCTTCTGCAACGCCGAAGGCCACTACGCGTTGCCAAGCGGTCGCCCGCCTCACACCGACGACGAGCAAGACCGCGCCAACCAGACGGCGCACAGATGGGCGACGTGGGCCACTGACTGCATGGAGGCCCGCCATGATCATTGAACGCCTGACCACGCCCACGGCTCTGCCGTTTGACGCCACGGCCTTGGCTGACCACGTTCGGGTGACGGATGCAGCGCAGATCGCCGAGGCCACGCGGCACGGCAGGGCGGCAGCGGCAGAGGCCGAGGACTATGGCCAGCTTGCCTTGCTGACCCAGACTATCCGCGTGACGCTGGACGCATGGCCGCGCACGGCTTGGGTTGCCCTGCCCATCACGCCGATGCCCGACGCGCTGTCGGTCACGGTGACGGTGGACGGCGTGGCCTATGACGACTTCGCCGTCGTGGCTGGCCAACGCCCTGCCATCAAGCCAAGCGCAGGCAAGCCCTGCGGTGTTGTCGTGATCGAGTATCAGGCGGGCTTTGGCGACGTGGCAGCGGCCATCCCGGCACCGCTTGCCCATGCCATCCTTGACCAAGCGGCGGCGCTGTTCGACGCGCGCGGGCTTGGCGACGGCAAGAGCAACGGCATGTCGGCGCACATGTCGCGGATCGTGGCGCGCTACCGTGGGGTGCGGCTGTGATGTTCAATGCCCGCGACCTTAGCGCAAGCGCAGACCTGTTCGGATATGGTCCCAATGCCGCCGTTTCTGCTGGCATAGGAGACCGACGAGTAGACTTTTGCGCTTTCGCTCCCGACGAATTTGACGGGTCCGAAATGGCGGAAAAAAAAGCCATCCGGTTTTTGGAAAATCTGAAAATTCCCCAAGCGGGTTTGGCAGGGTCGCCGCTCAAACTTGCGCCGTTTCAACGGCAATTTGTGGAAGGCGCTTTGGCAGATGGGATCAGCACCGCCATTCTGAGCATTGGCCGTGGCAACGGCAAAACCGCGCTGTCAGCGGGCATTGCGTTGGGTGGGCTGTTGGGGGTCTGGGATCGCCAGCCGCGCCGTGAGGTGCTGATTGCGGCCCGCACACGTGACCAAGGCAAGACCGCTTACGACTTCGTTACGGGCTATTGCGATTATCTGCCGCTGGAAATTCAGCGCCGTCTGACCTTCCGGCGCGCGCCCCGGCTGGAAATCGAATACGCGGGCGACGGCGGTGGGCACCTGCTGAAAGTGATCGCGGCAGATGGCAAGTCGGCCTTGGGATCGGCCCCGACGCTGTGCCTGATGGACGAGCGCGGTCACTGGGAAATCGAAAAGGGCGATGCGCTGGAGTCGGCGCTTATTTCGGGCTTGGGCAAGCGCGGCGGGCGGGCACACGTTTTCCAAGTGGATCGACGATTGTGTGCCGAGTTCCTACGTCCAAGAGCATCGGCCTTCCCCCGGCCTGCCTGCCGATGACCTTCCGTCGCTGATCATCGCCAACCCCGGCGCGGCCTTTGGCATCGGCGCAAAAATGGACCGCTTGCAGGAGATGGCGGCGCAATCCATCGCGCGCGGTGGCTCCAGCTTGGCGACGTTCCGGCTTTACAACCGCAACGAGCGGATCAGCGGCGAAACCCGCAACCTGTTGCTGACCATGGACGAATGGCTTGGCTGCGAAGTGTCGGACCTGCCGCCCCGCCAAGGTGGGGTCGTGATCGGCATCGACTTGGGCGGGTCGGCATCCATGACGGCGGCGGCGTTCTATTGGCCCGAAACCGGGCGGCTCGAATGCCTTGGCACGTTCCCGTCCATGCCGTCGCTGCTGGATCGGGGCCAAGTGGACGCGGTGGGCGACCGCTATGTGCAAATGCAGGATCGTGGCGAATTGACGGTGTTGGGCAGTAAGACGGTGCCCGTCGCCGCGTGGCTCACTGAGGTCATGGCCCATGTGCAGGGTGAGCAAGTCTTGGGGCTTGTGATGGACCGTTACAAGCAATCGGAACTGGGCGAGGCGCTGGACCGGGCAGGCATCCGCGCGCCGCTGGTTTGGCGCGGCAACGGCTTTCGGGATGGCGGCGAGGATTGCGAACGGTTTCGCCGCGCCGCCTTTGACGGAAAGGTCAGGGCCAAGCCGTCGCTTTTACTGCGGTCAGCCTTCGCGGATGCGGTTTGCCTGACCGATCCAGCCAACAACCTCAAACTGACCAAGGCCCGGTCAAATGGGCGGATCGACGCAGCGGCGGCTTCGGTCGTGGCCGTGGCCGAAGGCACCCGGATCGCTGGCCGGCCAAAAACCAAAGCAAGGATACTCTGGGCATGAAAGCCGAAAAAATGGATCGCAAGATCACCCTGCAACGGGGCAGCGCCACCGTTGACGCCTACGGGACGCCAACTTTCACCTGGTCTGATCTGGCCACGGTTCCGGCGCAGATGATCCAGCGCAGCACCACGGAATTTGTGCGCGCCCAAGGCGCAACCGAGGCCGAAATCATCGTGTTCCGGCTGCGCTATTTTGCGGGGCTGACGAATGCCGATCGGCTGTTGTTTGAGGGCCGCGCCTTCAACATCACCGAAATCAGCGAGTTGGGCCGCAAGGACGGCATCGAATTGCGCTGCCTGCAAGGGCCGGGGGCGTAACAAGATGGGCGTTCGCAAGGAACATCACCGCCATTCGAAAGTCGTCACCCGCACCAAGCGGTGGAAGGCGCTGCGGATGGAAATTTTGGAGCGTGACGGCTTTCGCTGCAAGGGCTGCGGCTGCGGCGGGCGGCTAGAGGTGGATCACATCAAGCCCGTTCGGACACACCCCGACCTGTCCTATGAGCCGCGCAATTTGCAGGCGCTTTGCCCGTCCTGTCACACCAAGAAAACCCGGATCGAATGCGGGCATCGCCCGCCGTCCGATGAGCGCCAGCAATGGCAAGATTTTGTCGCCGATCTGGCGGGCAAAGCCACCACCCCGAAACCGAAACCTAGCATGTTTGGAGAACACAATGCTTAACTCTGTTATGATCGCCCGGCGTCAGTCGGAAATCCGCCAGCAACTTGCCGCCCTTGTCGGCAACACCGCCGCAACGGCGGATGAGGTGCGGGCAATGGAAACGCTGGACGCGGAATATCGCGCCAACGAAACCCGCTACCGCGCGGCGCTGATCGCCGAAGATACCGAACGCCGCGAAGCTGGGGCCGATCTGGAAACCCGTTCCGACCGTGAACTTGCCGCCCTGATGGCGCGCTTTGAACTGCGGCAGGTGGCCTTTGCCTTGGACGAGGGCCGCGAACTGACCGGGCAGACGGCAGAAATCGTGCAAGAGCTGCGTTCGGCAGGCGGCTTCCGGGGCTTCCCGGTGCCGTGGGCGGCGCTGGAACAACGGAACACGGTTGCTTCCGGCGTGGCAAATCCGCTGGCCACGCAACCGATCATTGACCGCCTGTTTCCTGAAAGCGTGGCGGCGCGCATGGGCGCGCAGTCGATCAGCATTGACAGCGGGTTGACCGAATGGCCCGTGGTCACGTCCAGCGTGGCGGCAGGCTGGGCTGCGACCGAAGGGGGCAACGTCGCAGGCCCGACGCAATACACCACGACTGACAAGGCCATGACGCCGAACAACACTTTCGGCGTTCACATGCGGCTGTCGCGGCGCGCGATGAAACAGACGGGCGATGCTTTGGAGCAAGCCATTCGCCGCGACATGAACGGCGCGATGGCGCAGGGCATTGACCAAGCCGTTTTCCTTGGCACGGGTGCAAGCGGTCAGCCCTTGGGCGTTATTCCCGGTGCGGCCACCTATGGCATCACGTCCACTGCGATTGCGGCTGCGGCGACGTGGGGCGCGTTCCGGGGCGCTGTGTCGCGGTTCTTGCAAGCCAACGCGGCAGGGTCGCCGGATGCGGTGCGGTTGCTCATTCGGCCCGAGGTTTGGGAAAAGATGGACGGCACCTTGATCACCAGCACCGCCGTTTCGGAATGGGATCGCCTGACCAGCAACATTCCTGACGCCAATATCGCCATGTCGGCCAACGCGCTTGCCGCCCCCACGGGCACCCCGCTGGCCACCAATGCCCTGCTGACCACGAACGCGGGCGGCGTGGCCCCGATCTATGTCGGCATGTGGGGCGCGGTGGACGTGATCCGCGACCCCTTCACCGATGCGCAGGCGGGCGGCTTGCGGCTGACCGCTTTGGCCACGGTTGACGTGACCGTCGCGCGCGGCGTGCAACTGCAACTTCTGACCAACGTGCAGTGATGCTTTGGGGCATTCACCAGGGCGACTTTGAGGTGAGAGGCGAAGGCGGGGAAACCCGCCTTCTAGGCCGCTTCCCCTATGGCGCCGAAACCGTGCTGCGGCCTGCGGGCAATGGCGGGCCGGAACTGCGCGAGGTCTTTGCGCCGCGCGCCTTTGCGGTTGATCAGACCCGCAACACCTTTCTGTTAGCGGGGCATGACTTTGCCAAGCCGATGGCATCGGTGGCGGCTGGAAGCCTGCAAGTCACCAACACCGACGCCGCGCTGTTGATAGAGGCGCGGATCGCGCCGGATATGATCGGGGTCAGCTACATCGCGGACGTGCTGGCGGGCATCCGCGCGGGGCTTGTTCCGGGGATTTCCCCCGGCTTCCGGCTGGCCGCGCAGGCGGGCGCGGAAACCATCACCCGGCAGGGCAACACAGTGTTGCGCACCATCACCGCCGCTGTGCTGGAAGAAATCAGCATCGTCACCCGCCCCGCCTATCCGCAAGCGCAGATAGAGGCGCGAAGCTGGACGCCCGAGGCGGCACCGCCCCGCGCCCACCCCCTTAACCGTTGGAGGCTTTGATGCTGAATTGGCTGTTCAAGCGCGCGGCGCGCGACACGGAAAAGCGGGCGTCCGGGTCCAGCTATACCGCGCAAGTCCTGTCGGCGCGCGAAAGCTACATCGGCGGCGGCACGGGCTTGGCCGAACTGACGGCAACCGTGCAATCTTGTGTCAGCCTTTGGGAAAACGCCTTTGCGCTGGCTGATGTGCAAGGCACCGATCTTTTGGACCGCCGCACCATGGCGATGATCGCCCGCGCCGTGGCGCTGCGGGGCGAGGCGGTGTTGCTGATCACGGGCGACGGACTGGTGCCTGCGCGCGATTGGGATCTGTCCACCCGCAACGGCGTGCCAAGGGCTTACCGGGTCAGCGTGCCCGAAGCGGGCGGCGGGCGCACCGAAACCGTGCTTGCCGCCGAGGTGCTGCATTTGCGGATCGGGGCGGACCCAGCCGCGCCGTGGGCTGGATCGGCCCCTTTGCGCCGCGCGCCCTTGTCGGCAAGCCTGCTGCAAGAGGTAGAAACCGCCCTGCGCGACGTTTACCGCGATGCGCCGCTCGGGTCGCTGATCGTGCCGCTTCCCGAAGGCTCTGCCGATGATATGGAAACCATGCGCAACGCCTTCCGGGGCCGTCGCGGATCAAGCCTTGTGATCGAAGGCGTGGCCCATGCCACAGCGGCAGGGATGCACCCGAACCTTGGCAAATCGCCCGATCAGCTTTCGCCCGATCTGTCCAAGGCCATGACGGCGGAAACGCTGGCAGCGGCACGGGATGCAATCGCCATGGCCTTCGGGGTCTTGCCGGGGCTGCACAACGCATCGACCACCGGGCCGATGGTGCGAGAGGCGCAGCGCCACCTTGCCGGATGGGTCTTGCAGCCGATGTGCGAACTGTTGGCGCAAGAGGCATCGGCCAAGCTGGGCGCGGCTGTGATGATCGACGTGGGCAGGCCCTTGCAGGCCTTCGACGCGGGCGGCAGGGCGCGGGCGCTTGGCGCGCTGATCGACGCCATGGGGCGGGCGAAGGAACTGGGCCTAAGCCCCGATCAGCTTAACCAAGCCTTGCTGGCCGTGAACTGGGGCGGCGGCGACGTGAACGCCTGACGGATGGGCAGAACGCGCCCTGCGGTTCATTTCCACGCAAAGCGTTCCGATCAGACGGCGAGTGCGAAAACCCCGTCACAACGCAGCCCTTCGTCATAAAGGGCGTGGCGTTGGCAGGGGCGAGGGGAAACCTTCGCCCCTATGTCTTGCGCAGCCGAACGCCGGGGCCTTCCCCGTTCGACGGCACAAAGATCACCCCGGCAGCTTCGAGGGCTGCACGGATGGCGTCCAGTGTTCGGGCATACGGTTGCCGCTTCCCATTTTCGAAGGCAATAAGAGTTTGAATGCCGACGCCTGCCGCTAATGCAGCATCCTCTTGCGATAGGCCGATTAGGGCGCGCGCTGCACGGCATTGGGCAGGTGTCATTGGCAACCTTGTAGTTTTTCTATTGTTTTGAGCATTCCAGCAAGTTATAGAAAAACTACTGTTTAAGCAACGGAGATACCTCTATGACCAAGCAAAACCCGCATTCCGGGAACGGTGCTGTCTTGCCTGAAACCAAGTCTTGCAATTCAACGCTTGATCAGGGACGCAACATAAAGCGCCGCACCGTGCTGACCGTGATCCCCGGCGCGCTGTCTTCTATCGCCTTTCCCGGCATCGCGGCCACCATCGCCAAGCCCAAACCCGGCAGCGAAATACTTGATCTTTATGCCAAGTGGTGCGCAGCCGAAGTCGAGTTATCTTTTCAGGCCGATCTGCGCGGGTATGGAGAGGAAACTGCGAAAGAACTCGAAGCCGAAAGGCGAGCAGAGGAATTGCGGGGTAAGTTAATGGAATGCCAGCCATCAACCATGCCTGAAATTGCGGCTCTGACGCATGTTCTTTGGTCTTCGAAGGGCTACCTGCCGGAAGACGCAGAAGCGGGAATAGAATTTGGCGCGCCAATGCTAATCGCCGCAATTTGGCGTGGGGCAAGCGGGCAGGAAGGAACGCCGCATGAATTTCTTTCTGCGGCAACGACCTTTAGAGCTTGACCCTCTAACTGCTGTGGCCGCATATAGGGGTATGCAAAACGGACCCTTCACCAAGACCATAGCCCAGCACTTCGGATGCGACCCGTCGTTTGTTCGGCAAATCACTCGTGCCTTGCGGGAAGCGAACTTGCTTACAACAGGTGCGCGCGGCGTGAATGCTCCACATATGACTGCGCAAGACGCAGCGCGGGTTGCTCTTGCGATACTTGCCGGAGCAACCCCAACAACTGCTGCTGAAGAAGTGCGGCAATGGGGTAGCTTCCAGATTGAAAGCATAACGCGCCCACAGAATGACTTCCGCCCCGGACCATTCCGCGAAATTGGACCTGATGGGGAAAGCACACTGTTGGAAGCCTTAACTGACGTGTTTGACCTATATGGAGACCCCAAAACACTTAATGAACACGCTTGGAAAATGAACGGGCAAACTATGGAGCCGTGCCTTTCTATAACGCTTTCTGAGCGCCCGCGTGGCGTTACCATGATTGAGGGCAGCGCACAGATTAATTTTGCCGACATTCAAGCGCGCGAAATGATCAGCACAGCTTCGGCCGCGGTGCGTTCGGGGATGGAGCGCTTTCAAGAAGCCATTTCAACCTACGACGAAGCGTCCATGGTTAAAGCCGAGTTTGATATTTCGGAAGCAAAGAAAGACCTTAACCAAGCGAATGCAAAATTCCTCAGCAAAAAGTCAGGGGTTCGCGTCACTCGCACACTTACCCAAGAAGAAATCATTCCCGTCGCGCTTGCGCTTTATAGTGGACCCGGCACCGGGGGGCCAATGGAATGATGAAAGCCAAGCCCAAACGCTACCTTTGGCAAAACAAAGGCCGCTGGTATTTCCGCAAAGACGGAAAATATACACCGATTGATGCTGAGTTTGGAACAGCACAATTCGACGCAATCTATTGGGCAATCATGGCTGGCAAGGGGCCAGTGGGCCGCACCAATTGGGCGGCGCTGATTGCCAGCTATCGCGCCTGTGATCGGTTCACAAACCTGCGCACTGTCACACGCTATGATTATCAGCGGGTTATGGATTACTTGCTGAGCAAGAACGCTGACAAAGATATGACCCGGCTAAAGCGGTCTGATGTGCTGGCCGCGATGGAAGCCAACAAGGAGCGGGTGCGGTTCGCTAACTACATTCCGCAAGTCATGTCTGTTCTTTGCGAACATGCGATAGATTTAGGCTGGCTTGCGACTAACCCCGCAAAGGGTGTTCGCCGGATCAAGACGCCCGAACATAAGAAGCAAACGCATGTGCCTTGGACCGATGAGGCGGTAGCAAAGTTTCGCGCCGAGGCAACCGCCCTGCCCTTGCTGATCTTTGAATTGGGCGTTGGCACCGTCCAGCGGCCTGCGGACCTAACGCGGTTCAAATGGGGCGACTATGACGGTGATAGCCTGCGCGTGGTGCAGAGCAAGACGGGTGTGTCGTTGATACTACCTTGCACCGAGGCGCTGCGGGCCACCCTCGACCTGGTTAAACCTGACCCGTGCAACCCCTCTGATACGATCCTGCGCAACGCTTTGGGTATGCCAATGCAGTATGACAACATGGCTAAAATCATGCGGGCAGAGCGGCAGCGGTTGGGGCTGGTCAAGCATGACCTGCACGCGATCCGTTACCGGGGCGTGATGGAACTGGCGCTGGCGGGGTGCAGCGATAGCGAGATTGCCGCCTATAGCGGCCATGCGTCGTTGGCGATGGTTCGCAAGTATGCGGGCGAAGCGCGGCAGATCATGCAGGCGCGCGCAGCACGGGCGAAGCGCGCGTGAACAGATACCGCACAAAACATGAACTGATATCTAACTGATACTGACGAACGGGGAAGAAAGTGAAACCTATTAAATACAATACGTTGGCAAGCTGTCCATCAAGATATATGCAGGTTGTGAAATCCCCCAGCGGCCCGCCACGAAAGACAGCGCATGAAACCGATAAGCCTGATCCGCTCTATCCTCACCGTCGGCGGCTGGACGCTGCTGTCGCGCGGCGCAGGCTTTGCCCGCGACATGATGATGGCAGCCTACCTTGGCGCAGGCCCGGTGGCCGACGCCTTCAACGTCGCGTTTTCGCTGCCCAACATGTTCCGCCGCTTCTTCGCCGAAGGCGCGTTCAACATGGCCTTCGTGCCGATGTTCTCGAAAAAGCTGGAAGGTGGTGAAGACGCCGAAGGCTTTGCCCGCGATGCCTTCAACGGCCTTGCCGCCCTGCTGATCGTGTTTTCCGTGCTGGGCACCGTGGCGATGCCCGCCTTGGTCTGGGCAATGGCCTCGGGCTTTGCAGGCGATCAACGCTTTGATCTGGCAGTGCTTTATGGCCAGATCGGCTTTAACTACATCCTGTTCATCAGCCTAGTCGCCCTGCTTTCAGGCGTGCTGAACGCCTATGGCCACTTCACCGAGGCGGGCTTTGTCCCGGTGCTGATGAACCTGATCTTCATCGCGATGATGTGGCTTGCCGCGTGGTTTGGCTGGAACATGGGCCTGACGCTGGCTTGGGCAGTGCCGATCACCGGCGTCGCGCAATTGGCCTTCACCTGGTATTCCGCCGCCAAACTCGGGCTCAGCTTTGCGCCGCGCTGGCCGAAAATCACCCCCGAAATCAAACGTCTGGCCATCATCGCAGGCCCTGCCATCCTGTCTGGCGGCGTGGTGCAGATCAACATGCTGGTCGGGCGGCAGGTCGCGTCTTACACCGCAGGCGCGGTGTCGTGGCTGGTCTATGCCGACCGGCTTTATCAACTGCCGCTGGGCGTCGTGGCAATTGCCATCGGCACCGTGCTGCTGCCCGACCTGTCGCGCCGCCTGCGCGCGGGCGACGAGGCCGGCAGCCGCGAAAGCTTCAACCGCGGCACCGAATTTGCACTGGCGCTGACCTTCCCCGCAGCCGTGGCGCTGATGGTCATCGCCCTGCCGCTGACCTCGGTGCTGTATCAGCGCGGCGCGTTCGGTGTTGATGATACCGCCGCCACCGCGCTTGTGCTGGCGATCTATGGCGCAGGCCTGCCGTCTTTCGTGCTGCACAAGGTCTATCAACCGCTGTATTACGCCCGCGAAGACAGCCGCAGCCCGTTCCGCTTTGCCATCGTGTCCATGCTGGTCAACGCCGTCATCGCCGTGGGCCTGATGCCCTATATCGGCTTTGCCGCCGCCGCCCTTGCCACCACCGTGGCGGGCTGGATGATGGCCGCACAACTGTGGTTCGGCACCCGCCGCATGGGCGACGCCGCCCGCTTTGACACCCGCTTTCGCAGCCGCGCCCCGCGCATCATCGCCGCCTCGGCAGCAATGGGCGTGGCGCTTTGGTTCGGTCAGGTGCTGCTGGGCGACATGCTGGCAAGCCACGCGTGGCGCTACGCCGCCCTTGCCCTGCTGATCAGCCTAGGCGTGCTGGTCTATTTCGCCTTCGGCACCGCCATCGGCGCCTTCCGCCTGACCGATTTCAGCCGCCTGCGCCGTCAACGCTGACGGATACGGTCACGCACCCGCGCAAACCCGCCGGGGCTGACCACAAACGATAACAAAAAGCCGGTGGCAAAGCCCGAAAGGTCTGCCACCCACTCAAAGCCGCCGCCAAACAGCAGCCCAAACACCAGCTGAAAGAACAACAGCGCACCAATCAGCGAAAACGCCCGGAACTGATTGGTTCCGGTGCCTGCCAACCTGACCCAAAGCAGGAAGGTAAACGCCCCGATCAACCCGTAAACCCCAGGATAAGCCCCGAAAAGCGGTTGCCGCGCCACAAAGGTGGCAAACACCAACCCACCCACGATAGCACCCGCGAAAAACACCGCCGCCACCGCCCAGGCACGAAAGATCTCGCCCACAAACTTGCCCATCGCCAGCAAGATCACCACCGCGAAAACCGCCTGCGTCGCCGAATAATGGATGAAGGAATAGGTCGCAAACCGCCACAGCACCTCGGGGGTAAAGCGGCCAATCTCGGCGTTCTGCCGCCAGTATTCCGGAAACACCCCATAGGCTTCAATCGCCGCGGTGCGCCAGCCAATCGCCTGCGCGCCGCCAATCAGATGCGCCTCGGCCAATGAAAACGCGATCTCCAGCGCGATCATCGGCAGTACCAAAAACCACACCACCGGCGGCAACGGGTTGATCGGCGCAATGGCATGCGGGGGCAGATCGTGGTTGTCCATAAATCCTCCAACGGGGCGACCAAAAGCGGCAGAGTGCCAAAGGGACGGATTGATTGACGCCCCCGTCCCCCAGCGTTAAGCCGAACGCGCAGCATTTTCCAGATGGAGTTCCCCATGTCCGAGCCGGTCCAAACGCCTCAGACTTTCCCGACCCGCATCTTCTCGGGCATTCAGCCTTCGGGCGGCCTGACGCTTGGCAATTACCTTGGCGCGCTGAAGCGCTTTGTCGAAAAGCAGGATGAGGGCATCGAGACGATTTATTGCGTCGTTGACATGCACGCCATCACCGTCTGGCAAGACCCTGAAAAACTGCGCCAGCAAACCCGCGAAGTCACCGCCGGTTTCATCGCCGCAGGCATCGACCCGGCGCGGTCGATCTTGTTCAACCAAAGCCAAGTCACCGCGCATGTCGAACTCGGCTGGATCTTCAACTGCATCGCCCGCATGGGCTGGATGAGCCGGATGACCCAGTTCAAGGACAAGGCGGGCAAGAACAGCGAAAACGTCTCGCTGGGTCTTTACGCCTATCCGTCGCTGATGGCCGCCGACATTCTGGCGTATAAGGCCACGCATGTGCCGGTGGGCGATGACCAGAAGCAGCACCTTGAACTCTGCCGCGACATCGCGATCAAGTTCAACAATGACTACAAGGTCAACTTCTTCCCGGTGGTCGAACCGGTGATCGAAGGCGCGGCAACGCGGGTGATGTCGCTGCGCGATGGCACGATGAAAATGTCAAAATCCGACCCCTCGGATCAGTCGCGCATCAACCTGACCGACGATGCCGACACCATCGCCAAAAAGATCCGCAAGGCCAAGACCGATGCCGAACCGCTGCCCGATCATCTTGACGGCCTGAAAGACCGTCCCGATGCGCGCAATCTGGTGAACATCTACGCCGCCCTTGCTGGCCACACCCCGGCACAGGTGATCAAAGATTACGCAGGCGCCCAGTTTGGCAGCTTCAAACCGGCGCTGGCCGATCTGGCGGTGGCAAAGCTGTCACCGATCACCTCGGAAATGAGCCGGCTGATGAAAGATCCCGCCGAAATCGACCGCATCCTTGGCGAAGGTGCCGCCCGCGCCGATGCCATCGCCCGGCCGATCCTTGAACAGGTCTATGACATCGTCGGCATGATCCGCTCGCGTCAGATCTGATGCTGCGGGGGCTTGCCCGCCTGATCTTGCTTCTGGTTCTGGCCATATCGCTGGCCGGAACCGCCCTCACCGCGGTGCGCATCGCCGCAAATCCGCTGGTCGCCCCGTTCCGCGAAGCCGCGGCGGCGCAAATCGTCGCCGCAACCGACCGCATGCTGGCACAAGCCGCCACCCCCGACACGCTGGCCGCCCATATCGCCAACCGTCTGGCCGAAAGCCCGCGCAACTGGCTGGCGCTGGATGCGCTGACCGATCTTGCCATCGAACGCGCCATCGACCTGCCGCCCGATCTGCTCGAAGCCGTGCGCACCGCGCGCGAAGACGATCACGGCTATTATGCCCATGCCACCTCTTGCGCGACCTGCGCCTATGATCCGGCGCAATGCACGCTGGATCAGGTGATGATCTGTCAGGCCCCCATCGCCCTGACCCCGATAGGCGACATCGCAGGCGTCGTGCGCGCCGGGGTCGCCTATGCCAGCAACCAAGATGTCGATCAGATTGATCTGGCGCTTTCGGTGGTCGGCCTTGGCGCCACCGCCGCCGTGCTGGCTTCGGGCGGGTCGTCTGGCGTGGTGAAAGCGGGCGCAAGCCTTGCCAAACTCGCCCGCAAAATGGGCCGCCTGTCGCCCCGCCTGATCGAAATCGCCGCCGACGCCGTGCGCACCGGCGTCAATTGGGCCGCCCTGCCCGGCCTGCGCTCGGTCGATGACCTTACCGCCGCCATCCGCACCGAAGCCTTCCTGCCGCTAACCCACACCCTCACCGATCTTGACCGCCTGCGCGCCGCCACCGATGCCACCACAGCGCTGCACCTGCTGCCCATGGTCGACACCGCCGCAGACGCCCGCCGCCTTGCC
>Ga0255096_1000326_pt1 | contig 24353 bp, 23 predicted proteins | sample Colum_Atlam_RepA_2_FD_188563 | JGI IMG/M metagenome (GOLD analysis project Ga0255096, IMG submission 188563) | Freshwater microbial communities from Columbia River, Oregon, United States - Colum_Atlam_RepA_8d | ecosystem: Environmental > Aquatic > Freshwater > River | place: USA: Oregon... | reverse complement strand
GGGTGGCGGGGTGGATGGCGTCTTCTTCGGTCGCACAGATCAGCGTTGGCAACCGAAGGGCATGCAGATCATCGGCGGTTATTCCCGGGCCATCGGCGGATATGACGGTAAGCAAACGTGCCGTGGCAGCCTGATCTGGCCGGTCAAAGAACCCCATCAACGAGGCAAGATTGTCAGGCGCGTCTTTGGCAAGCCGTTGCGCGGTGGTGCTTTGGTGAAATATCGCCCGAGCTTCGGCGGCAGAGTGCTGCGCCAAAAGCGCGCCCACTTCGGCATTCGGGGCCATATTGGCGGGGGCTGCATCGGTTACCCAAGCGGGGCGCACCAAAACCAAAGCCCGCACCAGATCGGGCCGCCGAACCGCGATGCGACTGGCAATTGCCGCGCCCATTGAAATGCCGCCCAGCACCACCGGCGCCTGCAAGGTTTCGATCAGCGCAATCACATCTTCGGCAAACTCGGCAATAGAGGGCGATGCCATCGGCGACGCCCCATGGCCGGGGCATTCGACCCCGTGCCAGATTTGGCCGTCAAGTCCGGCCATGGCTTCGGCGATCTGGTTGGCATCGCCGCACAGCCCATGCTGAAACACCAAGGGCAACCCGGCCACCCCACCGCTATAGATCGCAAGGCTTCGGCCGTTGCGTCGCAGAAAGTGGCTGGGGGTCATAGCGCGGCCAAGGTTTGCATAAGATAGGCAGCCACACCCGCAGCCTCATCTGCCGCAAGGCCGTGGGTCACCAGATCGCCCGTGAAACCGGCCGCCTGCAACCGACCCAGAAAATGCGGGAAATCCACCACGCCCTTGCCTGCGGTCGCAAAGCCCCCCGCAGCGTCGCGGTCTTTGGCATGCGCCATGATGATACGATCAGCCAGCAAATCGACCGCCTGCGACAGCAGATCCCGTTGCGCCATCAGCGGTGCCACTTCGAACAGATTGGCCGGATCTAGCACAATCGCCAAAGCCGGGCTTTGCAGCGTATCGATCAGCACCCGCGCCCGACCTGCCGTGTCGATAACATTCGCAAGCTCTGGTTCAATGCCAAGCTTGACGCCTAGCGGTTCGGCCAGCGCACAGGCTTTGGCCATTTCGTCCAACAAATCGCGCCACGCCTCTGGGGTCGCGTTGTCGGGATGATGGCGCCATTGATCTTGCGCGTCGCGGGTGCCGGTGCATAGCGTCACCATATTGGTTCCCAACGCCGCCGCGTTCTTGATCAGCAGATCAAGGCGCCGCAATCCTGTGGCCCGCACCGCCGGGTCGGGGTGGATCATGTTATAGGTGCCAGACACCGCTGCAATCGCCACGCCTGTCGCGCGCGACGCATCGGCCACTGCCGCCACCTGCAATGGCGTCAACGCATCCGGCATCGCCGCCAGCCCCGAGCAGGCCATGTTATATTGCACCGCCGCAAAGCCCGCCGCCTTCGCCGCCTGCAACACGGTCAGCGGATCGCTGCCTGCAAAGGTCTTGGCAAAAATTCCCAGCCGCATCACAGCGGCCCCGACACATCAGCCAACCGCACCGATTGCCCAGAACGCGCCGATTGCGCGATGGCAACCATGGCGCGCACCGAAGCAATGCCGTCTTCAATATCTGCGCCGGTTTGCGGCGTGCCGTTCAGAACGGTGTCGGCGAAGCCTTCCAGCTGACGGCGATAGAAATGGCCGTCAGCGCCCAGAACCCGGTGGGTAGAGCCATCGGATTCGTGGAAAATATCAACCTCGGAGGATTTGTAATACCAAGGGTTATAGGTCTTGCCCAAGATCGACCCCTGTTCGCCGTAAATCTGGAATCCCTCGTGCCAATCCATCCGCACCGCCACCGTCAGGTCCAGATGCCCCAGAACCCCGTTGGCAAATTCAACATCAACGAACCAGCAGCGCATTCCGGCACGGTTTAGCAAACGCGCGTCAACCGCAACGATCTCGCCCGCGAAATAGCGCGCGGTGTCAACCAGATGGCTGCCATGCGCCAACATATAATAGCGGTCCAGATCGGCCTTTGGGTTTTCCGAAGGCTTGCGGGCGTTTTTCGAGGTGACCATCAACGGCTGCACCGCGTCTGTCATCGCGTAGCGGTGGGTATTGTCGCAATACCACGCCTTCAACGCCACCAATTGACCCATAGGGCCGTCAATAAAGGTCTTGGCCGCCTGCAACCCGGCATCGTAACGCTTCATATGGCCAACCTGCAGCACACAGCCCGAAGCCTGCACCGCCGCGCGCAACGACTCTGCCTCTTCGATGCTTGTGGCCAGCGGCTTTTCACACAGCACATGCTTGCCCGCCGCCAAAGCCCGCAGCGCGGCAGGCACGTGGAAGGCGTCAGAGGTGGCGATAATCACTGCCTCTAGCTGCGGGTCGGCCAGCATCTTGTCGTAATCATTGTAAGACACCGTCGGCGCATGGGTCGCTGCCATCCGGTCCCGCAGATCATCCGCAACATCGCAGATCGCATAAAGATCGGCGTTGCGGGCCTTGGTGCAGGATTCAAAATGCGCCGCCTGCGCGATCGGGCCACAGCCCAAAACCCCCACGCGCAAGGTTCGGTTTTCTTTGGCTGGCATCTTCAGGCTCCTGTCGCAGAACGATATTTTTGAACAACCGCACCAACCATCTGGCGGATAACGGTTTCGGGAAGGCAAGCCGGATCGCAGGCCGCGACCAAACCGCCGGTCACCTGCGCCAACAGACCCGGTGCGGTGGGCGTCTGGCGCAGCGCCGCAAACAGCCGCGCTTGGGCCGCCTGCACTTCGGCCACCGGCCAGTAATAGCGCAGCCGATCCGACAAGCCAAAAAGCATCATGGTTTCTTCGGTGGCACCGGTTTCCACATAGGCCCGCCAATCGGCTGGCCGCGCCCGCATTGCCGCCAGCAGCGCCACCGTCACCCCCGACGCGGGCAGACCCAGCAACGCCTCTAGTCGTTCAAGCGCAAACACCGCCTGACGGTAGGCAAAGGTAAGTTCGGGGCCAACTTTCAGCACAGCGAAGTGGTCGCGCACCAAAGCCGAAAGTGCGGCTTCGGTCTGATAATCGGTGGAATGTGCTTCGAACAGCGGGCCGTGCAACGCTGGTGCCGCCGCCACAAGCGCGCGGGCCTGCGCCGGTGCGTAGCCGATGATCTGGTCGTTGCCGAAATCAACGCCGGGCTGCACGACAATGGCAATCACCCGTTGAAACGCTGCCTCTAGCCCGCGGGCGGCAAAGGCCGCGCGGTGCAAGTCATGCGTATGGCGGGCGGCATCCGGCGTGGTGATCGCAAGGCCGTCGCGGTGTTCGGTTTCGCCCCCCGGCACCGGCACTTCGGTGCCAATGACATAATGCAAGCTGCGCCCGGCAGCGGCGGCTTCGGCCACAGCGCAAAGGTCAGCAGCCCGCGCGGCCATTTCGGTTTCGTCCAACGCTTCGCCGCCGCAGGACATCGAGGCATCCAGATGGATTTTCGAAAACCCCGCCAAGACATAGGCCGCCACCATGTCGCGCGCCTTCTGCATGGCTTGCGCGGCAGGTTCGGCCTTCCACGGGTTCGGGCCAAGATGGTCGCCGCCCAAGATAAGCCGCGCCGGATCGACGCCTTCGGCGCGCGCAATGCCCTGCACAAACGCCACAAAATCGGCGGGCGCCATGCCGGTATAGCCGCCAAACTGATTGACCTGATTGCAGGTCGCTTCGATCAGGATCGGGGCGGTATCATCGCGGTAGCCCTGCAAAATTGCCGCCAAAGTTTCCGGGTGGGCGGTGCACCAAGCCGGCATCCCCACCGGAAGCCCGGTTCGATTGGCCGCGATACGGTCTACAAGGTTCATTTTAGCCCCCGACACAGTGCGTCAATTGCAGGCAAGCCTGCGTTGCCTTCCATTGGCCCCAAGCGTGTAACCGCCAGCGCCCCGGCGGCGTTGGCCCGGGCCAAAGCGTCAGGCAGGCTTTGCCCGGCCGCCATAAGGGTTACGAAGGTGGCGCAAAAACAGTCGCCCGCGCCGGTCGGGTCAACCACGGTAACGGCGTGCGCGGGCAAGGCATGGCTGCCGCTGGCGTCACGCCCAATGCAGCCCTGATCGCCGCGCTTCAGCACAACCGCCCGCGCCGCGCCTGCCAGCAACCCCGCCGACCAATCAGCGAAATCTTTGCCCGGAAACAGCACATCGGCATCGGCATCCGATGGCAGCACATAGCTTGCCAAAACCATGATCTTTTGCAGCGCGTCTAAATACCCGGCATCCGCAATCAGTTCGGGGCGGATATTCGGGTCAATCGAAATCGCCACGCCCTTGGACGCCAGCGCTTCACATAGCGCCAAGCCAGCACGGCGCATTTCCGGGTCGCCCAACATCGACCCCGAAATATGCAAAACATTGACCCCAGCAGCGATAAACCCCGCCGTCACCGTGTTTAACGCGGGCAGATGCGCCGCCGCAGAATGGGCGATGTTAAACACAAAATCCCGACTGCCGTCGCTGTTATAGGCGACAAAGGCCGACCCGGTCGGCACCCCGCGCACCACCTGAATAAGGCCGGTATCAACGCCGTCTTCGGTCAACCGCCGCAACAATACGGTGCCAAACGCATCATCGCCAACCGCGCCGGCAAACACCGCTTGTCCGCCGAAGCTGGCGGCAACGCGTGCCGCCTGATCAATGAAGATCCCCGGTGCGCCGCTTGGAAACGGCCCCACATAGGGGGCCGCCAACAGGTTGTGACCGTCTTTTGCGGTGCAGATGAACTCTACCAACAGCTCGCCGATAGAGCCTATGCAAACCCCAGTCATGGCTTAGCCGCCGACCATCAGCTTGACCACCTCGTCATGCGTCGTGTCTGCGATGCGGCGTTCGCCCGCTTGCACACCACGGCGCAACACCACGATGCGGTCTGCCACCGCAAAGATGTCTTGCAGGTTGTGGCTGATGAAAATCACCCCCCTGCCCTGCGCCTTCAACTGATGGATCAGCGAAATCACCTTGCGTTGTTCGGGAACACCCAACGCCGCCGTCGGTTCATCCATGATCAGGATTTGCGCGTTCCAATACACCGCGCGGCCAATCGCCACCGCTTGCCGCTGCCCGCCGGAAAAGTTGGACACCGGCGCATCAAGCCGACTGACGTGGAAATCCAGCAGCGCCATGGTCGACTTTGCCGCTTCGGCCATCTTTGCGCGGTCAAGCACCGGCAAAAACCCGAACTTGCGGCGCATCGGTTCGCGGCCAAGGAAGATGTTGGCGCCGATGGTCAGGTTATCGGCCAGCGCAAGATCTTGATAGATCGTCTCGATCCCCTTGTCGCGCGCCTCTTGCGGTGACCCGAAGGTTACCGGCTTGCCTTGCAACAAGATTTCGCCCGACGAGGGTTGATACACCCCGGAAATCGCCTTGATCAGGGTGGTTTTGCCCGCGCCATTGTCGCCGGCAAGCGCCACAACTTCGCCCGCCCGCACCATCATCGTCAGATCGTTCAGCGCCTGCACCGGGCCGAAGTTTTTCGACAGGTGGCGCACTTCCAGCAGCGGCTGGCCCATAGGGGTCATATCACTCACTTTGCCGCCCTCCAGAGAACCGCCGTTGCGCTTGGTCGATCAGAACAGAGATGATGATAACGACGCCCACGCTGATAAACTGCCAGAACGGCGCGACGTTGATGAACACCAAGCCGTATTGAATGACCGCGATCACGAAAGCCCCGGCGACGGTGCCCAAAATGGTGCCAGAACCGCCAAACAGGCTGGCGCCGCCGATCACCACAGCCGCGACCGAGTCCAACAACAACGGCTCGCCCGCTTGTGCAGCCCCGGCGCTGAACCGCGCAGCGTAAAGCACGCCCGCAAGCCCGGCACAGCTGCCCGACAAGATATATAGCCGCAGCAAATGCCACTTGATGTTGATGCCCGCCCGCCGCGCGGCTTGGGCATTGGCGCCGATGGCATAGTTGTGCTGGCCGAACCGGGTTTGGCCCAGCAGATAGTGCATCAACAGCACGAAAACCGCCGTCACGATAATGATGTAAGGCACACCATAAAGCTTGCCGTTGCCCAAGGCCGCGAAGACTTCGTTCTTCACCGGAACCGTGGTGCCGCCTGCCAGCAAGAACGCCACGCCGCGGGCCACGCCAAACATGCCAAGCGTGCCGATGAACGGCGGCACCTTCAGCAAGGCCACCAACATCCCGTTCACCAGACCGGGCACCGCCGCGATTGCCACGGCCACCAAGGACCCCAGCAAAACCGCCGGAAAAAAGCCCATTCCGGGCGTTGCCCAGTTGATCACATGCGCCGCGACCACCGCCGCCAGCCCCATGATGAACCCCATCGACAGGTCAATCCCGCCGGAAATAATCACAAACGTCTGCCCGGTCGCCAGCAACAGCGGCGCAACGGCAAACACGGCAATCGACTGAATATTGAAGGTGTTGAACATAAAGGTGCCGCCAAAATCTAGGCGCGACCAAAGTTCAAAGCCAAGGATCAGAAAGGCAAGAAACAACCAGGCGCGCAGGTCGGCAACGCGCTGTAGCGGCGTGCGGGCCTTGTCGGCGTGGTCGGCTTGCGGGGCCACATGGACCGTGGCAGCAGGGGGGGACGACATCGGGGATTATTCCTATCAAGCTGGCGCAAACGCTGCGGCTGTCTGCGCAAAAGAGGCGGTCCACAGGCGGGACCGCCACCGCTTTTTGGGTCAGGCACAGGGGGCAAACCCTGCGCCTGATGCGAAGATCATTCAGAGTAGATGTATTTTGCCACTTCCGGGTCGTCGATGTTCGACTTGTCCATGATGGTAAAGCCGGTGCCGATATTCACCGGGATCGAATGGCCGGTCAGATGGGCATAGGCCGAAACCACACCGTAATAACCAATCTCGGCCGGGTGCTGCGCGATTGCCACGTCAACAAGGCCGGTCTTGATGTTGTCAACGATCGAACCGGGGGCGTCAAAGGCGACAACCTTGATATTGCCGGTTTGGCCCGCCTGCCCCACGCCCGTGCCCGCGCCCAAAGCCGAGAACAGGTTTGCGCCGAACACGCCTTTCAGGTCGGCATCACGGGCGAACACGCCCTGCAGCTGCGACGCGGCCTTGTTGGCATCATCTTCGTTATACTGGGTTTCCAGAACGGTGACTTTCGGGAAGTTTTCAGCCATTTCGGCCTTGAAACCTTCTTCGCGCTGATCGGTGGTCGAAATGCCGGGCTTGACGTTGGCAACGTAAACCTTGCCTTCGCCGCCGATGGCATTGGCCAGCGCACGGGCTGCCATCCGGCCACCAAGGACGTTGTCAGACGCGATGTAAGACAGCGGGAAATCGCCATCGCCTGCGCCGGTCTGATACACGCCGCTGCCGATAAAGGTGTCAACGGTGATCACCGGAATACCTGCATCGGCGGCTTTCTTCAGCGGCTCGATCAGCTGCACTTTGTCGGTCGGCGCGATCAGGATCGCATCGGGGGCACGGGCGATCACAGCATCAAGCACCGGAACCTGCGTGACCGGGTTGAAATCGGGCGCACCTTGGAACACCAGTTCCACGCCAAGCGCGTCAGCCGCAGCCTGCGCGCCCTTTTGCATGGTGATGTAGAAGGCGTCGGTCGTCAAACCGGGCACCAGTGCGATGGTATATTTTTTATCTTCGGCAACCGCCGCTGTGGACAGTGAAAAAGTCAGCGCCAATGCGGAAGCAGCGCCCAGAAAACCACGACGTTTCATAGTTAATTCCTCCCTGGATACCCGGCAGCATTCAACCCCGAAGGGTTAACCGGATTGTTTTTCGCTTAGTGCGAGTGCTTTTAGTGAGGCTGATAACACGTCGCCACATGGGCTTCGTCAAGAGAAATTTTTTGCTGCAACGATTTTCTTGTGTTTGACAGCGGGTCAGTCGGCTTTGGCAAGCGCATCCAGAATCGCTTCGGCGGTGCGGGTATCGGTGATCAGGGTCGTCACCAACTTGGCGCGTGCAGCACCAATGATCGACACAACTTTTTCGTCACCAACAGCTACGCCAATCACCAGCGGCGTCGCCCGCAACTGCGCACAAGACACAGCAATCATTCGGCCTTCGCCCTGCCATTCAATCACCTGACCATCGCGGTCAAAGTAATGCCGCACCACGTCGCCCGCAGCTTCGGCAAGATCAGGATCGGGCCGCGCAGAGCCACCCTGATAGGGGCGTTCCAGCCCATAGGGCATACCGATGCCAACAACCGCCGCATCCAGCCTGTTCCACAGCGCCACCGATTCTTGCACCGAGGCTTCGGCCAAAAAGAAATCCAGCGACTCGGCGGTGGGCAGATAGGGGGCATGGATGAAATAGGGCGTGCCACCGGTCACTTCGGCAGCGCGGCGCGAAAATTCGTTGCTTTGGAAATGCTGCGCATGTTGCTGCATTCCGCCGGTCGACGGCACCACCGCCACCCCCGGCATTGGCGGCAACCCCGCGTCGATGATCGCCGAAACCGTGCGGCCCCAGCCCACCATCAGCACCGAATCCTTGCCCAGATTCTGCTCTTGCAAGATGCGCGACAGCGGCGCGGCCAGCGCGGGCAAAATCCCCGTCGCGGGTGCATCCACCGCAATCACCTGCCGCAACCCAAGCCTGCTTGCCAACTGTGCCCCAAGTTCATCGGGAGCAAAGATGTCACGAACCTCGATGCGCACAATGCCTTCGGCCCGCGCCTTTTGCAGCAGGCGCGAAATCGTGGCGGTTGAAAGCCCCAACTGCTTGGCGATCTGAACTTGGCTCATATCGCTTTCGTAATGCAGCTTGGCCACAGTGTGCAGCATGGCACGGCTTTCGCCGATAATGGTTCCGCTCGAGACTGACAGGGTTGCAATTCCTTTCTGCAAGGTGTTACACAGCCTAACACAAATCGTTTATCCCGCAATAACCGCAATCAGGCAACTGGCAAGTCACCTTCCGCGCCTTATCTGCCCCAAATGAATCGGAGACCCTTCATGTCAGCCATGACCACCGCAGAACGGCGCGGATATCAGCAAATTTGCGGCGACGACGGTGCGATGATGGTCATCGCCTGCGATCAACGCGGCGGCATGCGGACCTTGCTTGCCAAAACCGCCGAAGAGCAGGCCAAGATCAGCAACGCCATGCTTGGCCTGACCAAAATGGACATCGCGGCCTATCTGGCCCGCCCCGCTGGCTGCGTGTTGGTCGACCCGCTTTGCGCCGTGCCGGGGCTGGTTGACGAAGGTGTGCTGCACCGGTCCACCGGGCTTTTGATCGGGCTGGATGCGTCAGGCTTTGACCTGACCCCTGAAGGTTACCGGATTTCGAACATGGTCGAAGGCATCACCGCCCGCCGGGTTCGCGAATTGGGCGGCACCGGCGCCAAGATCATGATCTATTTGCGCTCTGACGTTGCGGCGGCCAACACCGTCAACATGGCCACGCTGGAACGGGTGATTGCCGAATTCGCCGCCGAAGATCTGTTGCTGGTGGTTGAATTCCTGACCTATGCGCTGCCGGATGAAGCACCAGAAGCCTATGCCGCCAAGATCCCGTCGCTGATTGAAGGCGGATCGAAGCTTTGCCTTGATGCCGGTTCGAAGGTTTTGAAGATTCCCTATCCGGGAACGCCGCAAGCCTGTGCTAACATCACCGCGATGTGCGGCGATGTGCCGTGGGCGGTGTTGTCGGCGGGCGTCGATCATGCAACCTTTCTGGGGCAGGTCGAAACCTCGATGGCAAATGGCGCCTCTGGCGTGATTGCGGGTCGTTCGCTTTGGAAGGATTGCATCTCGTTGGATCGCAGCGTCACAAAAGAGCGGCTTGAAACCATCGCCGTGCCGCGTCTGCGCGAAATTCAGGCGGTGATCGCCCGGCATTTCAAGGGCTGACAGCATGGCATCGGCCATCGGCATCGACATTGGCGGCACCCGGTTGCGTGCCGCCCGCATCACCGGCGGCGTGATCGAAGCGCGTGCGGTGGCCGACAGTTCGCGCGACCCGTCGGTTGTGATGACGCGAGTGTTGGACCTTGTGGCACAGGTGCGCAACGACAGCGTTGTCGCGCTTGGCATCGGGGTTCCGGGCCAAGTGCAGGCCGCCACCCGGCGCGTGCTTTCGGGTGGTTACGTCGATCTGTCGGGCTTTGATTTTGTGGCAGATGTTGAAACCGCCACCGGCCTGCCCGTTACCATCGAAAATGACGCCACAATGGCGTTGCTGGGCGAAGCCGCCTATGGCGCCGCGCGCGGTCAAAGCAATGTGGTGATGCTGACCATCGGCACCGGCATCGGTGGCGCGGTGTTAGAGCAAGGCAAAGTACTGCGCGGGCGTGGATCTGCGGGACAGTTGGGCCATATTTGCATCGACCCGCAGGGCCGTACCTGTGTCTGCGGCAAGATCGGTTGCGTCGAAACCGTCAGTTCGGGCACCGCCTTTGGCACCCATTTGGCCGAGGCGTTCTTACCCGCAACCACCCGCGCCGAAGAGTTGCTGGCGCGCAGCGATGTTACGGCGCGCGCCGTCATTCACGCGTGGGCCAACCCTCTGCGCCAAGCCATTGATACGCTGATCGCCACCTGCAACCCCGATTGCGTCGTTATCGGCGGCGGCGCCGGGGCCGCGGCAACCGCCGCTTTGGCAACCGTTCTACCGCGCGCGTCATGGTTCGACGCACCCGTCATCGCCGCGAGCCTTGGCGACGATGCCGGCGTGATTGGGGCCGCCAGTGCGGCGCTGCTAAACCGTCCGCGCAAACGGGCTATTTTTGTCAACGGTGTGCCGGCTTCGGGCAAATCGGCGGTGGCGCGGGCGGTGTCGGATGCAACCGGCTTTCCGGTGCTGACGCTGGACACCATCAAAAACCCGTTTCTGACCATTTTGCCGCCGGGCGACAGGCTGTTCAACCGCACGCTTGGCCGCGCCAGCTATGCCGCGATTTTCGATCTGATCGCCGACGCGCCGCAAGGCAGCAGCTTTATCATCGACGCATGGTTTGGCTTTCAACCGCTTGAAACCCTGACAGATCATATCGCCCGCGCCAGGATCACCGACCTTGCCGAGGTGTGGTGCCATGCCCCGCCCGAAACCGTTGGCGCGCGCTATGCCGCCCGTCTGGGCAACCGCCCTGCGGGCCATCCGGGGGCTGACTATGTGCCCGAACTTATTGCCTTGGCAGAACGCGCGGCCCCAACCGGTCTTGCCCCGCGCTTTGACGTTGAAACCACCGCGGCGCTGGATTTACCCGCCTTGCTGGCTTGGCTGCACACCCTTTCCTAATTCCGTTTGACAGATTTCGGCTGTTCTTTTATCCCTTGTGGAAACGATTACATACAGTCAGGATCCGCCATGAAAGCCGCCCGTTTCAACCGCCTTTTCGCGCCTTCGGGCAACTGCTTTGACGTGGCAATCGACCACGGCATGTTCAACGAACCGTCCTTCTTGGGCGGCATTGAAAACATGCATAAATCCATTCGCACCGTGGCCGATGCTGCGCCGGACGCCATCCAGCTTCCGCCCGGCACCGCGCCAATTTTGCAAGCGATTCCCGGCCGCAATCGCCCGGCGTTGGTGTTGCGCACCGATATTGCCAACGTCTATGGCACCCCGCTGCCCACCAGCCTGTTTTCCGAGGTGATTGATCGCCCGGTGGAACAAGGTGTGGTGCTGGACGCCGCTTGCGTTGTGGTGAACCTGCTGATGCTGCCAAACCAACCCGAACTTTACCGCGACTGCGTGCGCAACGTGAACGCGCTGAAGCGGGAATGCGAAATTTATGGCATGCCGCTGATGGTGGAACCGCTGGTGATGCAAGACAACAGCAAGGGCGGCTATATGGTGGATGGCGACATTTCCAAAATCCTGCCGCTGGTGCGTCAGGCGGCAGAATTGGGCGCCGATATCATCAAGGCCGACCCCTGCACCAATGTGTCGGAATACCACCGCGTCATTGAGATTGCCCAAGGTGTGCCGGTGCTGGTGCGCGGCGGCGGCCGGGTATCGGATGCCGAAATTCTGGCCCGCACGCATGAGCTGATGCAGCAAGGCGCGCGCGGCATCGTCTATGGTCGTAACGTGGTGCAGCACGCCAATCCGGGCAGCATGACCCGTGCGCTGATGGCGATTGTGCATGACAAGGCCACGGCAGAAGCCGCAGCCAAGCATCTGGCCTGATGCCATGAAAGAAATCCGTTTCGGTATCATCGGCTGTGGCCTTATGGGCCGCGAATTCGCCTCGGCCGCCGCGCGCTGGCTGCACTTGGTCAACCCCAAGGCCAAACCGCGTATCGTCGCGGTTTGCGACACCAACCCGGCACTTATGGACTGGTTTTCGGGGCATCTGGGCGCGATCCAGACCACCACGGATTACCGCGCTTTGTTGGCGAATCCCGATGTGGACGCGGTTTATTGCGCCGTGCCGCATGTGCTGCATGAACAGATGTATCCTGATATTCTGAACGCCGGAAAACACCTGTTCGGCGAAAAGCCCTTCGGGATGGATCTGGCGCAGAATCGCACAATCATGGCCGCCGTGGCCGCGCACCCCGAACTGGTGGTGCGCTGTTCGTCGGAAATGCCGTTCTATCCGGGCGCGCAGAAGGTTATCGACTTTGTGAAATCCGGTGCGGTGGGTGATATTCTAGAGGTCGAGGCATCGTTCCTGCATTCCTCCGATATCAACCCCGACAAGGTGATCAACTGGAAGCGGATGCAGGCCGTGAACGGCGAATACGGCTGCATGGGCGATCTGGGCATGCACGTCCTGCACGTGCCGCTGCGGCTTGGCTGGCGGCCCGAGACGGTGCAGGCCAATCTGGTGAAGCGTGTCACTCAGCGCCCTGACGGCAAGGGCGGCATGGCGGCTTGTGAGACGTGGGATAACGCCACGATCAACGCCCGCGTGCCAGCTGCGGCGGGGGATTTCCCCTTGGTGCTGAAGACGTGGCGGATTGCACCCGGCGAGGCGAATACTTGGTCGATCCGCGTGCTGGGGATGAAGGGCAGCGCCTATTTCACCACCAAATCGCCGCGCCAGTGGCAGTTCATGCGTTACGAAAACGGCGGCGCACAAACTTGGGCCACCGAAGATTTGGGCTATACCCCGCTGTTTACAGGGATCACGGGCGGGATTTTCGAGTTCGGCTTTACCGACGCGATCCAGCAGATGTGGGCCTCGTATCTGGACGAATTGGCGGGCGGCGATGGCGGGGCTTTCCCCTGCGCCCATCCTGCTGAGGCTGCGGCGCATCATGCGGTGCTGACTGCCGCGCTGACCGCTGGGAAGGAAAACCGCATCGTCACGGTGGATTACGCATGAAACGCTCTGCCATCAACGCGGCGCTTCTGGCCACCCGCGCCACCATCACGCAGCACGGCTTTGCCGTGCCCGCTTGGGCCGATTGGACAGCGGCCCACCATGCCGCCAACCCCGAACAGTCGGCCTTTCTGACCAGCCGACAGATCGGCTGGGATGTCACCGACTTTGGTTCGGGTGATTTTGCCAAGCGGGGGCTGACCCTGCTGTGCATCCGCAACGGTATCCAAGGCGACGCAACCGAACGGCCCTATGCCGAAAAGCTGCTGTTCGTCGGGGAAAATCAGGAAACCCCGTTTCACGCCCATAAGGTCAAGCTGGAAGACATCATCACCCGTGGCGGCGGCAATCTGATGGTGGAATTCACCCGCGAAGGGTCTTTCGCCGATGACGATATGGTGCGCGTTGATGGCCGCTTGGTGCCCGCCTACGAAGGCCCGATCCGCATTGTTCCCGGCGCGTCGATCACCATTCCGCGCGGCGTGATGCACCGGTTTTACGGCGAAGAAGGCCATGGCCCGGTGTTCGTGGCCGAGGTCAGCCAGTGCAACGACGACATGAACGACAACTTCTTCCTTGAACCGCTGGGCCGCTTTTCCAGCATCGAAGAAGACGAAGCCCCGCTGCTGCCGCTATGGAACGAGGTCAAGGCATGACACGGCGCGGCATTGCCTGTGCGGGCAACTGGATTGCCGATATTGTCCATACCATCGACACTTGGCCGCAGAAAAGCGATCTGGTCCATATCCGGCACGAGGTGATGGGTGTCGGCGGTGGTGCCGCAAATGTGGTGCTGGATCTGGCTGCCCTGCAAACCGGCCTGCCGCTTTATGCGGTTGGCCTGCTTGGCGACGATCTGCACGGCACTTTTTGCCGCAGTGCCTGCATTTCTGCCGGGGTCGATGGCCGCTGGCTATCCCATACCAGCAGCCACCTGACCGCGCATACGCTGGTGATGAACGTGCCGGGCGACAGCCGCACGTTCTTTTACAACCCCGGCACCAACGACGCGCTGGCTGAAGACGATATTCCGGTAGACCACATTGCCGCCGCAGGGGTGCGCCTGTTTTATCTGGGCTATCTGAACCTGATGGGCACGCTTGATCGGGTCGACGCCGGTGGCAGCACCGGATCGGCGCGGTTATTGGCACAGGCACGGGCGGCAGGGATGATCACCTGTGTTGATCTGGTGTCAACCGCGACGCCCAGCTTTGCCGCCACCGTTGCCGCAGCCCTGCCCCATATCGACTATCTTTTTCTGAACGAAGTCGAAGCCGCCCGCGCCACCGGCCTGCCGATCACCGGCCCCGATGATCAAGCGGGGCTGTTGGCCGCTGCCAAGGCGCTGCAAAAAGGTGGCGTGAAAACCGTGGTGCTGCACAGTGGCGCGGTGGCGCTGTGGCTGGATGACACCCCGCATTGGGTGGCGCCGCAGCCAGTTGATCCTGCCGAAATCGTCAGCCCTGTTGGCGCCGGCGACGCGTTTTGCGCGGGCGTGATCTATGCCATTCACGAAGGTTGGGCGCCTGATCGGGCGTTGCGGCTGGGCCATCGTGCCGCCGCCGCGTCCTTGCTGGGGGCGACCGCAACAGACGGTATCCCGCCGCTGGCCAAGCTGCTTTAGCCGCGCGGCGCCGAAGTGGTGTCGCGCAAAATCAGCCGCAATTCGGGTGCTGCAACTGGCAGCAACGACTCGCCGCGCATCATGGCGCAAAGCTGTGCAACCGCTTGCGCGCCAATTTCGCGCAGCGGTTGCGCCACCGTGGTCAACGCAGGCAGCACATAGCGCGCGGCCGGAAGATCATCGAAACCAATCACCGAAACATCGCCCGGCACCGCCAGCCCCATGCCAATGGCGGCATGAATCGCGCCAATCGCCGCGATATCGGTGGTGCCGATCACCGCCGTTGGCCGATCTGCCAGCACGTCCTGCGCCAAATCCTTGCAGGCATCAAAATCATGCACCGCCCCCAGATGAACCTGCGCCACCAGCCCTGCTTCGGCCAGACGGTCGACCACGCCCTGCACCCGCGCCAAAACCGGCGGGCTATGCGCAGGCGCGCCAATCACTGCAAACTTCCTGTGACCCAAAGCCAACAGATGCTCGGCCATCATCCGGCCGCCCGCAAGATGATCGGCTTTCACGCTTGGCACCGACAGTTCTGGCAAATCGCGGTCCAGCGCCACAATCGGAATACCCGCATCGACGAAGCGGCGATACTGCGTCACATCGGCCAAGACGCTGATCGCCAGAACCCCATCGACCTTTTGCGACAACAGGGTCGAGATATAGCGCGCCTCTTGGTCGGCACTTTCATCGGTGCAGCAAATCAACGCCTGATAGCCGTGGCGAAACAGCTCACGTTCTAGCACATGCGCCATGATGCCGAAAAACGGCACGTCCAGCGCGGGCAGCACCACGCCAACCATATGGCTTGCCCCTCGCCGCAACTGTCGCGCGCTGGCGTTGGGGGTGTATTGCAAATCTTCTATAGCTTTGAGCACTCGGGCCCGCGTGGCCGCGCTGACATATCCGCTGTCATTGACCACCCGCGAAACCGTCGCCACCGACGCCCCCGCAGCCTGCGCAATGTCACGAATACTGCTCATCCGCCGCCCTTTTCTGCCGATACCTCTTGCCTAATCGCAAAGCCGCAAGCCTTCAATCACGCAAAGGCGGCAGGTGGGCCAGAGGGGCGGTTTTGTCTAAATCGTCGCAACCCGGGCGGCGAAATTGCTTCACCCGCCCGGTGCTGCACATCTTGGCCTATTCGTTCCAGGCCTTGTCTTCGCCGTTGATCTGCACGCGGGTCGGCAGACCCAGCCGATCCAGCAGCGTAAAGAACGGCTTGGGCGGCAGTTCTTCGATGTTTTTCATCGCATGTGCGTCCCAATCGCCGCTGGCCACCAGCATCGCCGCCGCAACGGCGGGCACGCCTGCGGTATAGGAAATGCCCTGACTGCCGACTTCGTCATAGGCTTCCTTGTGGTCGGCGACGTTGTAAACGAACACCTCTACCGCCTTGCCGTCCTTGGTGCCTTTGACAAAGTCACCGATGCAAGTCTTGCCGGTATAGTTCGGCGCAAGCGACGCCGGGTCGGGCAGAACCGCCTTTACCACGCGCAAAGGCACAACCTCTTGCCCGTCGGCCAACTTCACCGGCTGTTCCGACAGCAGGCCAAGGTTTTTCAACACGGTAAACACGTTGATGTAATGCGCGCCGAAGCCCATCCAGAACCGCACATCGGCGTTCGGGTAGTTGGCCGACAGCGAATGCACCTCGTCATGGCCGGACAGATAGGCGCGGCAGGTTCCAACCACCGGCAAATCCCAATCCTTGCCAATTTCGAACATCTGGTTTTCTTGCCACGCGCCGCCCTGCCACGAATACACCGTGCCGGTGAATTCACGGAAGTTGATCTCCGGGTCGAAATTGGTGGCAAAATATCGGCCGTGCGATCCGGCGTTGATATCAACGATGTCGATCGAGGTTACTTCGTCTAGGTATTCGTCGATGGCAAAGCGCGCAAAGGCATTGACCACACCCGGATCAAACCCGGCGCCCAAAATCGCCGTCACGCCTTTTTCCGCGCAAAGCGCGCGCTTTTTCCATTCATAGTTGCCATACCACGGCGGCGTTTCGCACACCTTCGCCGGGTCTTCGTGAATGGCGGTGTCGATATAGGCCGCGCCAGTTTCAAGGCAGGCATCCAGCACCGTCATGTTCACAAACGGTGCGCCGACATTGATCACGATTTCGGCGCTGATCTTGCGGATCAGGGCAGCAACAGCCGCACCATCCATCGCATCAAGCGCATGGGCGGCAAACACGCCCGGCACTTTCATCGCATTCTTTGCCTGAACCGAAGCAATGATGGCATCGCATTTCGCCACAGTGCGCGAGGCAATATGCAGATCCCCCAGAACATCATTATTTTGTGCACATTTATGCGCGACAACCTGCGCCACGCCGCCGGCGCCGATGATAAGGACGGTACGTTTCACTTCTGCTGTCTCCTTTTCAACAGGACAGGGGAAGGGGACTTTGCAGTCCCAGAAAAGAGGGCGCCGCCCCCTACGAAAGCGAGGATGCGTAATCCTCGAAGGTGAACGACCGCATCAACTCTACGGTTCCATCGGTCCGCCGAATGGCGATGGCGGGCATATTGACGCCATTGAACCAATTCTTCTTCACCATTGTATATCCCGCCGCATCCGCGACAGAGATGCGATCCCCGACCGAAAGCGGTGCAGGAAACCGCGCATCGCCGAAAATATCGCCCGCAAGGCAAGATTTTCCGCAGATCTGATAGGCATGATCACCCTGCTGCGGCAGCTTCGCGCATTCGCGGTAAATCAGCAGGTCCAGCATATGCGCCTCGATGCTGGAATCCACGATGGCAAGCTGCTTGCCATTGTCCAAGATGTCCAACACCGTCACCTCAAGCGAGGTCGACTGCGTGATAGACGCCTCGCCCGGTTCCAGAAACACCTGCACGCCAAAGCGTTCGGAAAACGCCTTCAGCCGCGCCGCCAGCGCCTCTAGCGGATAGTCGTCGCCGGTGAAATGAATGCCGCCACCCAGCGACACCCAGTCCAGCTTTTCCAGCACCGGGGCAAATTCTGCTTCAATCCGGCCAAGCTGCTGATCGAACAACGCAAAATCGCGGTTTTCGCAGTTGTAGTGAATCATCACGCCGGAAATCTTGTCGATCACCGAAAGAATCTTGTTCACATCCCATTCGCCCAGCCGCGAAAACGGCCGCGCCGGGTCTGCCAGATCAAACCCCGAGGTGGAAAAGCGCGGGTTCAACCGCAAACCACGCGCGACCGCGCCCGATTGCGGTTCGAAGCGGTTCAACTGCCCAACGCTGTTAAAGATGATCTTGTCGGCGTAGGAAATCGCCTCTTCAATCTCGGTATCGGCCCAAGCCACCGAATAGGCATGCGTCTCTTTGCCGAATTTCTCGCGGCCCAACCGCAGTTCAAACAGCGACGACGATGTGGTGCCATCCATGAAGGGTTGCATGGTGGGAAACGCCGACCAAGTTGCAAAGCACTTCAGCGCCAGCAGCACCTTGGCCCCCGACAGCGCCCGCAGACGTTCGATCTTTTGCATGTTCCGAAGCAGGCTGGCTTCGTCGATCAGGTAGTAGGGCGTCTGAATCATGGCTCCCCCCGCAAAGGTGCGAAATTGAGCCCGCGATATAGAACCCCTGCTCCCCCCTTCGCAAGAGCAACAAAGACACGACCTAGGCTCGGTTTGATCAAAAAGGCCATGTTTTGCAGCACAGATCGGGTATTTTCCGTGCGCAGAGCAATTCGGCCCCAACCATTCGCATCCGTTGCTTGGCGCGAATGGTTGGAGCCGAAAGATTATAGGCTGATTTCGACCACGCCTTGCGGCCGCGAGCAGCACGCAAGAATGGTGCCAGCGGCGATCTCGTCATCGGAAATGCCGCCGTTATGCACCATCACCACTTCGCCCGACAGTTTTTGCACCTTGCAGGTGCCGCACAGACCGAAATTGCAGCTTGACGGAATGTTCAAGCCAGACCGTTTGGCCACCGCCAGCACGGTTTCGCTGCCGTCACAGGCCACTTCCAGCCCAGAGTTTGTAAAGCTGATCGTTGCCTGACCCGACGGGGCGACGGTATCCACCGGAACCTCTTCCAGCGCGGGCGCGCCGAAGCTTTCCTCGTGATAATGCGCCATGTCAAAGCCAAGCGACGCCAACATTTCGCGCGCGGCTTTCATGAACGGTTCGGGGCCGCAACAGAACACTTCGCGGTCCAGATAATCCGGCGCCATCAGGCCCAGCATGATCTGCGACAACCGCCCACGATAGCCCGGCCAAACCGAAAACGGCTCAACTTCTTCGACCGTAAAGCGCAGCTGCAACCCCGGCACGCGCGACGCAAACTGCTCTAGCCGGTTGCGGAAGATGATGTCGGAAGGTTTGCGCGCCGCATGGACAAAAACGATGTCGGGCATCTCGCCCGAATCCCAAGCCCATGTGGTCATCGACATCATCGGCGTGATGCCCGACCCGGCCGAGATGAACAGGTATTTCCGCGCCGGATGGCGGTGGAAGGTAAACTGCCCCGCCGCCCCATGCGCCCGCAGCCGCATCCCCGGTTTCAACTGTTCGATCATCCAGCGCGACCCGATCGACCCGGCCTGCGCCTTCACGGTGATCGAAATCGACAGCGGCCGCGAGGGCGACGATGAAATCGTATAGGTCCGCTGAATAACCCCGCCCGGAACCGGCAGATCAAACGTCAGAAACTGCCCCGGCTTGTAATCAAACCACGCCCCCGATGGCGCGCGAAACGCAATCGTCGCGCAATCATCGGTTTCGGGAATGACCATGGCACATTCCAGCTCTTCGCTATCGCTCCACGGGCCTGCGGACCAGTTCTCGCTTGGCTTTGCCATGGTTTACTCCGCCGCGATCGCTGATTGCGCCGCCAATGCCGCGCGCTTCAGGAAGCTGACATACCAATCCACAAACTGGATCACGCCGCTTTCTTGCCGCGCCGAATACGGCCCGGATTCATAGGCGGGCGACGAAATGCCGATCTGATTTTCTTCAACCACGCGGCGGTCTTCGTCGTTGGTCGCCTCCCAAACTTCGGTCAGGCGGGTCAGATCGTAGTCGCGGCCTTCAACCGCATCCTTGTGCACCAGCCACGTCGTCACCACCTCGGTTTCGGTGGCGCTGATCGGCAGCACGCGGAAGTTCAGCACATGGTCCGACAAGAAGTGGTTCCAGGTGTTGGGATAGTGGAAGAACAACAGCGACCCGGCGTTGGCAAAGGGCATACCGGGGATCAGTGGTGCCGCTGCTTTGCCGTCCATCGTATAGCTGACAGAATCGCCGACAAACGGAATGCGCACCAGACGCCATTGTTCATTGTCAGAAATCAGATAGCGCGACGGCAGGCCAGCAGCCTCGCACCGGTTCACATGCGCAGCCCCTACGGGCGACGACAGGCTGTCATCGGCCCCCACAAGATCGGGATCATCGTTGAAGGTGCGGCACAGCGACGGGTGCGAACCGGCGCAGTGATAGCATTCACGGTTGTTTTCCAGCACCAGCTTCCAGTTGCCATTTTCAACAATGCGCGACTGGTGAGCGACCTTAAGGTCATCCATCCGGTGCGGGGCCGAATAGCGGTCGGCAGCAGCCTTGACGCCGCTGAAATCGGGCGCGGTTTGGGCAAGGCAGATAAACACCATGCCAGCAGCAATTTCGCAATGAACCGGTTTCAGGCCATGTTGCGACGGCTGGAAATCGGTTCCCATGTCGCGCGCCCAAAGCAGGCGACCGTCGGTTTCATAGGTCCACTGGTGATAGGGGCACACCAGCTTGACAGCATTGCCCGACGGCTTTGAACAAATCCGCTGACCGCGATGGCGGCACACATTGTGGAACGCGCGCACAACCCCATCCTGACCGCGCGCAATCACAACCGGAAATTTACCAAGCTGCAGTGTCACATAAGATCCGGCCTTGGGCAACTCAGCGGCCGATGCAGCAAAGATCCACTCTTTCAGCCAGATATGTTCCATATCGGCCGCAAGAATATCGGCATCGGTGTAAAATGGACCCGACAAAGAAAAGCCTGTTTTTTGGGCGTTCAGCAAAGTGATCAGGTCATTTTTGGCGGGCATGGCGGGATTCCTGCGAAAAGATATATGCGAGTTGCGATGAAAAGTGCCGAAGGTCGGCCGCACATTCAACCACAGAAAGACTCGACTTTTGGATAAGCTATACTAATGTCAAAACACCCAATCCAAGGCCATAGATGACCCCGCTTCGCCGCAATATCTCGTCGCTGAACCTGTTGGCCGCATTCGAAGCAGCGGCCCGCCACGGCAGCTTTACCCTTGCCGCCGCGGAAATGGGGGTAACACAGGCCGCCGTCAGCCAGCAGATCAAGGTGCTGGAGGCCGAAATGAACACCGTGCTGTTCACCCGCAGCCATCGCCGCGTAGTGCTGACGGCGGCGGGCGAAGCGATGGCAGACAGCGTTTGCACCGCTTTTCGCCAAATGTCTGAAATGATCGAAATCGTTCGGCGCCCAACGGTTACCGACACGGTCGCCATCGGCGTGACGCTTGCCTTCAACCAACTTTGGCTTTTGCCACGTTTGCCAGACTTTCGCGCCCGCCACCCCACGGTCAAGCTGCGGCTGGTGGCGGATGATGCCGCCACCGACCTGCGCCGCGACCGGCTGGATGTGGCCGTGCGGTATGGCAAACCGCCGTTTGAAAATGCCCGCAGTCTGGCAGAACGCCCTGACCAAGCCTTTCCGGTATGCAGCCCGGCATTGCTGGACCGGCTTGGCCTGACAGTGGCCACCGCCGACCTGTTGCATATGCCGCTGATCACCGATGATCTGGCCAATCCAACCTGGATGACGTGGCGGTCTTGGGCGCGGGTGCTTGGCCTTGGCCCGGCGCTAGAGCGGGCGTCAGATGCCAGCCGCCTGCGCTTCAACCATTACACCGACACGGTGCAGGCCGCGCTGAATGGCGAAGGGGTGGCGTTGGGCTGGGCAGGCCTTTTGTCGCGCCATTTGGAACAAGGCAGTCTGGTGCGCATTGGCAGTGACAGCGTGGTTCCCGAAGAACGCCACCATATTCTGGTGCCCACCGGTCGCGCGCCGTCGGCTGCCACGCGAATTTTTCTGGATTGGCTGTCCGAAGGGTTCGCCGACCCCGCCTGAAAGCCCTGCTTGGCTGGTGTCTGACCAAGCAGGCACTAACTACAAAAAAGGCGCGGCGGTTGCCCGTCGCGCCCTGTTTCATTCCTTCGCGGCGCGCCATTCTTTGTAGCGCAGATAGATGTTCGCGCCGATGGTCGAGAAGGCTTGTGGGGCCATCGGGTTTGACTGCTCAACGTTCCACTACAAGTCCCGCCGCACCCGCTGCGAAAAGGATTCGAGAGATCTGCGAAACGCGGGTCCGGTATGGTTACCGGCGGGTTCGTGTTCTTTTGGACCGCGAGGGTTGGGGCATCAACGTCAAGAAAGTCTATCGCATTTACAGGGAGTTGGGGATGCAACTCAGGAACAAGACACCCAAGCGCCGGGTGAAAGCGAAGCTGCGCGATGACCGCACCGAGGTTGTCGGTCCTAATGACGTCTCCCTCTCGCGCATGTAAACATGCGCTGCCGGGCAGCGGGGCGATGGACTTCGTTCACGACCAGTTGGCAACAGGCAAGAAGCTGCGGGTGCTGACAGTGGTCGATACATTCTCGCGCTATGTGCCGGTTTTGGATGCGAAGTTCAGCTATTGCGGCGAAGATGTCGTGGCGACGCTCGACCGGGTATGCCGCACAACTGACTATCGCAAGACGATCCGCGTCGACCAAGGCAGCGAGTTCGTCTCGCGCGACATGGACCTCTGGGCCTACAAGCGCTGGGTGGTCCTTGACTTCTCCCGGCCCGGAAAGCCGACAGACAATGCCTTCATCGAAGCCTTTAATGGACGCTTCCGCGCGGAGTGTCTGAACCAACACTGGTTCCTCACCCTTGCAGACGCTGTCGAAAAGTTGGAGGCTTGGCGTAGATACTACAACGAAGAACCGCCACACGGCGCGATCGGCAACAAGGTCCCGATCATGCTGACGAAATCAGGGGGCGTCACCAGACCGTCACCCTGAGCGAAGCCGGAAAACTCTGCCTTCGGGCGGTCCAAGGTTGGGGGGCAGATCAGTTTTGTTCCCGTCATGTGCTCATGTTAGGCGGCCCTCTGTTCGAAGGCCACGGGTGATTTCCAGCCGAGGGCTGAGTGCTTTCTGCGCAGGTTGTAGAAGGCCTACCTGATCCGGGGCCTTGGTGAGGGTGAAGCGCTGCGTTGTCTGATTGAGAAGATCGTGCTGATGCCTGCGGTGGGGGAGGATGGTGGTCTTGCGCTTGACCTTCATGGGGCGTTGGCAAGTTTTGTTGCGAACTCCAGGAAGCCGCCACTGTGCGCCGGATTTTTCAGGATTATGCCAAGGGGATTTCGCCCAAGAAGATCGCCGAACAGCTTAACCTCGAAGGCATCCCCGGCCCGCAAGGCGGCCCCTGGGGCACCTCGACGATCCATGGCAACCGCGACCGTGGCACCGGCATTCTCAACAACGAACTTTATATCGGCCAACAAATCTGGAACCGGCTGCGCTATGTGAAGGATCCGCAAACCGGCAAGCGGGTTTCCCGGCTGAACCCCGAGAGCGATTGGGTTCGCAGCGACGTCCCCGAGCTTCGGATCATCGATGCGGATCTCTGGCAAAAAGTCCGCAGCCGTCAGGGCAGCTTGAAGTCCAAAGACACCGACACCCCGGTTTGGGACCGCCGTCGTCCGCGGACGCTGTTTTCGGGGTTGATGGAATGCGGCTGCTGCGGTGCCGGGTTTTCAAAGGTTTCGGCGGATTCCTTTGGCTGTTCGGCCGCTCGCAACAAGGGCAAGGCCATCTGCAGCAATATGGCCTTGATCAAGCAGAAGGATCTGGAAGCGCGTGTTCTGGATGCGCTGGTCCATAACCTGATGGATCCCGAAGCGGTGGCGGCGTTCTGCGCGGCCTATACCGAGGAGCGTAACCGGCTCGCCGCCGCAATATCCGGCAACCGCAGCAAGATCGAGCGGGATCTCGCCAGGGTGAAGCGCGACCACGACAAACTGGTAAATGCGATCCTCGAAGGTGTGCCGCCCGAACACCTCAAGGACAAGATGATCGCGCTTGATACGCACCGCAAGGATCTGGAGGCGCAATTGGCCACGGCCGAGACCAGCCCTGCGCCGCTGCGGTTTCATCCGAAGATGTCGGAGACTTACCGCGAGCGGGTGGCGTGCCTGATCCGGGGCCTTGGTGAGGGCGAAGCGATGGAAGAAGCGCGCGAAGCGCTGCGGGGTCTGATCGAGAAGATCGTACTGACGCCTGCGAAGGGGGAAGATGGAGGTCTTGTGCTGGACCTTCGTAAGCGGTATCCCGATCACACCGTGACGGCGTAATTCCACGGGAGCAGGTCGTTGATCTGGCTTTGCCTGTGGCCTTGGACGATTGCGGTAAGGGTGGCTGACAGCCATGCGTGGGGATCGG
>Ga0255096_1000325_pt1 | contig 24407 bp, 26 predicted proteins | sample Colum_Atlam_RepA_2_FD_188563 | JGI IMG/M metagenome (GOLD analysis project Ga0255096, IMG submission 188563) | Freshwater microbial communities from Columbia River, Oregon, United States - Colum_Atlam_RepA_8d | ecosystem: Environmental > Aquatic > Freshwater > River | place: USA: Oregon... | reverse complement strand
CGCCATCGAGCGCAACATCGAAGACCCGTTGGCCGAGCACATGCTCAAGAACGGGCACCTGAGCGGCATCCCGGTCAAGATCAAGCTGGCCGAAGGCGCGGACAAACTCGTCTTCGAGCAAGAGGCTGAGCCCGAGAAGGCCGTCGCGGCCGCACCGGGCGAGACGCCTGCACCCTGAATGCGGAGCGCTGAGATCTAGGTCTCACGACTTTCGCTACTAGAGGCATGAAAATACCGAGCCCTGCTCGGTATTTTCGTGTTTATGGACAGCATGAAGCTCCGCAGATGGATCGCCTTGTTCGTGTTCGTGACGGTGCCGCACCTGAGCTGGGCGCAGAACGCCAAGCCTGCTAGCCCCGAAGCGGTCAAGGCCGCAGTGACGGAGATCGAGAAGGCTCTCGCTGGCAAGGATCCCGCCGTCAAGGTCGAGGCGCTGAAGAAGAACTCGGCGATCGTCGACACGAAGACCATTGATGCGATTGCCAAAGGGCTGCGCGAGAAGGAGCAAGAGGTCAAGCTGGCCGCGATTGAAGCCTTGCGCTTCATGCCGCACCCCGAGTCGCGCAAGTCGCTGGAGCACTGGATGCGCTCGGAGCGCAGCCTCAAGGACCAATACGAGGTGTATGCCGCGGCGCTGCGGGCCGTGGGCCAATTCGGAGCCAAGGAATCGATCGAGTTGCTGGTGGAGGATCTGTGGACTGCGCCTGACAACAGTGTGATGAAAGCGCGCTTGCTGTCGCTGGGGCGCATTCGCGATCGCGCCGCGGTCGAGAAGCTGATGGACCTGCTGAAGTCGGCTGGACAGAACAAAGTTGAGCCCTTTATGGACGACTTCCGCCTGTCGTTGATGGCGCTCACCGGTGTGGACCAGGGCAAGTCGCGCGACCTGTGGACGCGTTGGTGGCAAGACAACAAAGACAAGTTCACCATGGCCAAGGTCGAGCCTGAGCTCCCGAAGGTCGACAGCTACCGCTGGAAGAGCTACTGGGGTGAACAGATGGGTAGCCCGCGTGGAGAGAAGCGCGGGGAGCGTGGGACGGATCGCGCGGGTCGTGAGCGTCCTGGAACTCCCTCGAAGGAAGGCCCGAAAGAAGGCGAAGCGGGCGAACCCCGCAAGCAGCCCTGAGCGCGTGTAGCGTTGCGACCTGCAATGGTCGCCGCGACAAAGGGCATTCACCTAGATTTCAGCACTTTTGGGGGACGGCGAGCCCCGCGCATACGTCAGGCAAGCGAGGAGCACCTGGCGATGCAAGCGACACCGTCCTACCTAGCACTACACCCCGCGCAGGAACTGTGGCCGGAACGACTGCGCACACTAGAGGGTGCCCCGCAAGCCTTGTGGCTGCGCGGCCAAGTGAGCCATCTTGCAACACCACGCACGGTAGCCGTCGTCGGGTCGCGTGCGCCCTCGCCGTATGGTGAGGCACAAGCACGGCGTTTTGCAGGGGCCTTGGCTCGGGCAGGCATTGCGGTGGTGTCTGGTCTCGCACGCGGTGTGGATCATGCGGCGCACGAGGCCGCTCTGGATGCGGGCGGCAAGACGATTGCCGTGTTGGGCTGTGGCGTCGATCGACCATGGCCAGCGGGGCCCTTGGCTGAGCGCATGGCGCTGGAAGGGTTACTCGTGTCGGAGTACGAGCCGGGTCGTGAGCCGCGCCCTCACCACTTTCCGTTGCGCAACCGCATCATCTCGGGACTCGCGGATGGCGTGCTCGTCATCGAAGCAGCCCAAGCCTCGGGCTCCTTGATCACGGCTCGTTGGGCCGCTGACCAAGGACGCATCGTATGGGCGCTGCCTGGTCGCGTGGACCATCCGCACTCGCGCGGCACACACCGCTTGTTGCGAGATGGAGCCACCTTGGTCGAAGACCCCGAGGAGATTGTGCGTGAGCTATTGGGTACGGCCCCAGCAGAGCGCGAGCGTGCTGCCACACTCGAAGAACTGCAGGGTCTGGAACAGCAGTTAGTTGCAGCGCTCGAAGGCGAGACACTCAGCTCAGCTGAGCTGGTCGAACGAGTGCAAGGTGAAGCCGTGCCCGTGCTGGCGACTCTGGTAGAGCTCGAACTGCGCGGCTTGGTGCTACGCGGGCCTGGAGGTTTGTGGAGGCGCCTGTGAGGAGCGCACAACCGATTCAGGTCGTGCTGGCAAAGGTGTGTTCGACCACCAGCATCAACACGATCAGCAAGGCAAGGCCGCCAAAGAACATCAGCAAACGCTTGGGCAGGGCCTTGAGCATCGAGTCATCCGTGCGATCGGCATACATCCCCGACAACACCACGATCGGCACAACGATGGCGATGAACAACAACAGATGCACGATGGGATCCTTCACGCGTGACCTCCCCCACCAAGAATCGTGGGTGCACCACCTGCGGAGCTCTTATCCACGGGGGCTTGCGAGTCGTCTACGCCTAGGAGTCGATCCGCCTCCACTCCTTGCACATCCAAGAGTGCGAGCACATTCAACAGCCCCGCCAATGCTCCAAAGCAGATGCCTGCTTCGTGGTACGGCACCTCGCCGCGGATCAAGGCATGACCATGCAGCCATTCCAGTACAAAGCTCGGACCTCCGGCTAGGAACTGTCCGGCCCAATAATAGAAGTGGCGTTCGCGATCGAGGTTCGCACCTTGCGCCAAACCGGAGGCGAGCACCACCATGCCTGAGATCAGCAAGAACACCAGCACGGCCCGGCGGCGACGACCTTGTAGCCAATGGCCCAAGCCAGGCAACACCCAGCCGGCCAACACGAGCAAAGCTGGCCGTGTGCCCTTGGGATCCGTACCGCTAGGCGTGCGCGCATCGCCATTGGCCTTCACCATGAGCACCACGTTGAGTAGTCCGGAGATGGCCGTGCACCACACTCCTACATGGATCCACTCAGGGAAGGGACGCGGGTACGGCAAACCAAAGCCGTAAGCCTTCATGTGCCACACCAAACCCGCGATGTTGGCTGCTTCGGGAGCCAGCACGCCGGCCGCCATCGAGCGCAGGTCAGGCTGCAGCAGCTCGAACAACATGCCATCGCTGAGGGCTAGTCCCAGAGCGTAGAGCCCCATCACCACACTGAAGCCCAGCAAGGCCACCAATGGTTGCCCCAGATACAGATGACCTGCACCGGGCAACAACCACGTGAGCGCTGTGGCGACATTGGGGTTGGCGCGCGGGGGCGCAGCGTGCTGAGGAACAACCATGGGCTAGTAAAGCCTACAATCGAAGACTAACGAAGCGAACACCATCCCGTTGCGTACACCACTCATGAGCCAGCCTGCCTACATTCATCGCTTGCGTGTCCGCTACGGCGAGACCGACCAAATGGGCGTGGTGCACCACGCCAACTATGTGCTCTATGCGGAAGAGGCGCGCACGGAGCTCATGCGGCACCACGGGTCGTCCTATGCCCAGATGGAAAAGGACGGCTATGCGTTGCCCGTGCGGTCAATGCAGCTGCGCTTTCGCTCCCCGGCGCACTACGAGGACGAGCTGGAGATCCACACGCACGTAGCCACTCTGCGTGGGGCAAGCGTGACCTTCCACTCGGAGATGTACCGAGCCGGTGATCGCGCGCACCTGGCGACGGTGGAGGTCGAGTTGGCCTGCATCTCCCTGCTGCGCACGCCGCGCAGGCCGGTAGCGCTGCCGGAAGCCTTGCGCGCGAACCTAGAGCCGCTATTGGTCGCCCAGACGATCACTCAGGCGATCACTCAGGCGCGGCAGGGCACGCAACAAGGAGCCTGAAGCCTCTGCAGGGGCCTCTTCGTTAACCTGTTGGGGCGAGCGCGACGGCAAGAGCGACGGCAACTCGTCCAAAATCCGATCCCGGCAGGTCGGACAGACCGCCCCGTTGCGCAACCGATTGAAATGCAAGCGGTCGTAGGCAAGGCCGCAGGTGAAACAGACCGGAGCGGTTTGGTGAGCCATGGCTTAGGTATTTTCGGCCCGCCAGAGGCTGGTCTTGAGCAGGACTGGGGTCCGACTGAACCGCTTCAGTCCAGAACCTACCGTGGACGAGAGATTTCGAAGGCCTAGGGGTGGCAGAACGGCCTTGGGGGGCCTACAATCGCCGACTGCGGACTCGAGCTCCAAACTCTCCACCTTGCGTGGGTAGTCAAATAGCACGAAATCCGTGCGGATTACTCCGAGCGCCACAACCGTGATCCAACTCACCAAACGCACTGAATACGGGCTGATCGCCCTCGTCCACCTCGCGGACGCCGCCCTGACGGGGCGTGATGGTGCCTTTGTGTCGGTCCGCGAGATCGCAGAGCACTACCCCGTACCCAAGCGACTGCTGGCTGAGGTGCTCAAGGACTTGGCGCGCGCGGAACTGGTTGAGTCGGCGCGCGGAAAGGACGGCGGCTACACGCTGCGCCGCCAGCCCGATCAAATCACCTTGGCCGAAGTTGTGGCCGCCCTCGAAGGCCGCCCGAGCATTTCGTCCTGCGAGACAGCGGAACGCTCACCGTCGAGCTCGAACTGCGGTTTGGAGCCCGTCTGCCCCATCCGCTCGCCCCTGCACCGCGTACGCGAAGGCATCTGGGGTTTGATGGAACGAACCACTCTGCGCTCTCTGGCGCAAACAAGCTCCCTCGTCCAAGCGGGCCCGCTGCTGCAGCCCAAGGCCCTCACCTGATCATGAAACTGCCGCTCTACTTCGACTACCAGGCCACCACACCGCTCGACCCGCGGGTCTTGGACGCCATGCTCCCCTACTTTACGGAGCACTTCGGCAACGCTGCCAGCCGCAGCCACGCGTTTGGATGGGAGGCGGAAGAGGCCGTCGAACAGGCACGCGTGCACATTGGTGCGCTACTGGGTGCGTCCGGCAAAGAGATCGTCCTGACCTCCGGCGCGACCGAGTCGCTCAACCTCGCCATCAAAGGCGTGGCCCAGATGTACGGTGAAAAGGGCCGCCACATCATCACCAGCTTGGTCGAACACAAGGCGGTGCTCGACACTTGCAAGCACCTTGAAAAAGAGGGCTTTGAGGTCACCTACCTGCAGCCGACCAAGCAAGGCCGTATCGAGCTGGAAGCTGTGCGGGCTGCGATGCGCCCCGACACGATTCTCGTGTGCTTGATGTGGGCCAACAACGAAGTCGGCACGATCAATCCCATTCGCGAAGTGGGCGCGCTGTGCAAGGAAAAGGGCGTGCTCTTCTGCACCGATGCCACGCAAGCAGCCGGCAAGGTGCCCATTGATGTGGACGCCGATCATGTCGATCTGCTGGCCCTCTCGGGACACAAGATGTACGGCCCCAAGGGCGTGGGCGCGCTCTACGTCCGTCGCAAGAATCCGCGCGTGCGTCTCGTCGCGCAGATGGATGGCGGCGGTCACGAACGCGGCATGCGCTCCGGCACCTTGAATGTGCCCGGGATTGTGGGTTTGGGCGCGGCTTGCAAGCTGGCCCACGAGGAGATGGAGAAGGACCGGGCCCACACGCAAGGGCTGCGCGATCAGTTCGAGAGCCGCGTCATGCAGGCCTTGGACTTTGTGACGATCAACGGCGATGTGCGCTATCGCTTGCCCAACAACTCGAACCTCTCGTTCAGCTACGTAGAAGGCGAGTCCCTGATCATGGGCATCAAGGACATTGCCGTGTCCTCGGGTTCGGCCTGCACCTCGGCCAGTTTGGAGCCCAGCCACGTGCTGCGCGCAATGGGCGTGGGCGATGAGCTGGCCCACAGCTCGATTCGCTTCGGCTTCGGCCGCTTCACGACCCAGGAACACGTGGACTTTGCGGTGAATCAGCTCGTGGGCGCGGTCAAGCGCCTGCGCGAACTGTCGCCGCTGTACGAGATGGTGCAAGAAGGCATCGATCTCTCGACGGTGAATTGGCAAGGCGGCCACTGATCTCCACAGCACACGCGAGCTACTAAGGAACAAGCCATGGCATACAGCGACAAGGTCATCGATCACTACAACAACCCGCGCAACGTGGGCTCGCTCGACAAAGGCAAGCACAGCGTGGGCACCGGCGTCGTCGGCGCACCCGAGTGCGGCGATGTGATGAAGCTGCAGATCGAAGTTGAGGGCGATCGCATTGTGGATGCGAAGTTCAAGACCTTCGGTTGCGGCTCCGCGATCGCCAGCAGCTCGTTGGCGACGGAGTGGATCAAGGGCAAGACCATCGATGAAGCGATGGCGATCAAGAACACGCAGATCGTGGAAGAGCTGGCGCTGCCGCCGGTGAAGATCCACTGCAGCGTGTTGGCCGAAGATGCCATCAAGTCCGCCATCGCGGATTGGAAGGCCAAGCAACAGGAGCAGAAGTCGTGATCCAACTGACGGAGCTAGCGCGCAAGGAAATCAGCCGCATCATCTCCGAGCAGAACTTGCCGCCGGAGACAGCGCTGCGCGTAGGCGTGAAGGGCGGCGGATGCTCGGGCTTCTCGTATACCTTGGGGTTCGATGACAAGATCAACGAAGTCGACCAAGTGACCGAGGTCGAAGGCGTGCGCGTGGTGTGCGATCCGAAGAGCTTCCTGTACCTCAACGGCACGCAGATCGACTTTGAGGACAACCTCATGGGGCGTGGCTTCAAGTTCGGCAATCCGAACGCGGCCAAGTCGTGCGGCTGCGGCGAGAGCTTCTCGGTCTGAGCCAATGACGCTGGTCTGTCAGGCATGCAAGGCAGCGTTGGAGCTACCGTGCGCGTGTAGCGCGTGTGGAGCGCTGCAGCCTGACTCCAACCCGTCTGCCGCGTACGCGGCCGATCCGTGGGCAACCCTCGGGTTTGCACGCTCGATGACCATGGACCCCACCAGCTTGAAGAAGCGCCTGCTGCAAGGTTCGCGTCTGGTGCATCCGGACTTTCATGGAGCTGACCCTGCAGCACGCGCGCTGGCGGAGGTGCACAGCGCGCGCCTCAATCGCGCCTACGAAACGCTGGCGGATGACGCACGCCGCGCCGATGCATTGGTGCTGTTGTTAGGTGGCCCGAGCGAGACCGTAGCGCGCGAAATGCCGCGCGAGTTCCTCGTCGAAGTCTTGGAGTGGAATGAAGCGCTGGAAGAAGCGCGCACCTCCAAAGCCTGGAGCCCCGCCGTGGCGCAACTGCAGAACGAACTGCGCACACGCCGCGCCGATGAACTCGCCGCCGTGCACACCTTGTTGTCCAATCCACTTGACAGCTCCCCCACGCAACTGGCGCAAGCACGAGCTCGTTTGAATGCTGTGCGCTACCTCGATCGTGCACTGAACGACATCGAGACTTTGCGGCTCGCTTGCGGCACCTGACGCTCCATCCCCCATGGGCTACATCGAACTCAACGTCCTCAACCAACCTGTAGTCCCCAAGCAAACGGGTGCCTTGGGCATCGACCTCGGCACGACGCACTCGCTCGCCGCCATTTGGAAGGATGGTCGCCCTCAGGTGCTGCGTGTAGAGGGCGAGAGCGCTTTGGTGCCGAGCGTCGTGCACTTCCCCCGCGAAGGTGCGCCCATCGTCGGACGCGCGGCGCGCGAACAGGCGGTCGTCGCTCCCAAGGACACGCTGTTCTCGATCAAGCGTTTCATGGGGCGCGGGCTCAAGGATGTGCAGCAAGAGCTTGCCTTGCTGCCGTACGCAGCAAGTGAAACGGAACGCGGACTGATTCAACTCGAAGTCCACGGCAAGAAGTACACGCCCGAACAGCTGTCTGCACTGGTGCTGAAGAAGGTACACGAGACGGCGAGTCGTGCCTTGGGAGAGACGGCGCCGACCAGCGTCGTGATCACGGTACCGGCGTACTTTGATGACACACAGCGCCAAGCCACCCGCGATGCAGCACGGCTTGCCGGCTTGGAAGTGCTGCGTATCGTCAACGAGCCCACGGCTGCAAGTTTGGCGTACGGACTGGACCAGCGCGACAAAGGCAATGTGGTTGTCTACGACCTAGGCGGCGGCACCTTTGATGTGACCGCGCTCACGATTGAAGAAGGCGTCTTCCGTGTGTTGTCAACTGCAGGTGACACCCACCTGGGCGGTGATGACTTCGACGCCGCGCTGATGGATCTCGCCAAGCGCGAGATCGCCGCGCAGCACGGCGTTGAGGTGTTGGCAGATGCGGGCTTCCAACAGGCACTGCGTTTGGCCTGTGAGCGCTGCAAGATCGAGCTATCGTCTGCGCCGCGCGCCGAGATCCATCTGATGTTGCCCGAGCGGCGCATCGCTTGGAGACGCGAACTGGACCGTGCGGAGTTTGAGACTCTGACGAAGAGCTTGGTTGATCGCACACTGGCGGCCTGCGCCCAAGCGCTTTCCGATGCCAAACTGACGACAAGTGCAATTGACGAGGTCGTGCTGGTCGGTGGCAGCTCGCGCATTCCTGCTGTGCGCGCACGCGTTGAGCAGTACTTTGGCCGCAAGCCGCATACCGAACTGAATCCTGATGAGGTGGTGGCCCTGGGCGCAGCGGTGCAGGCACACATCTTGGTTGGCGGCAAGCGAGATGTACTCCTGTTGGATGTGACCCCGCTCTCGCTCGGCATCGAAACGATGGGCGGTGCGGTTTCGAAGATCATTCAACGCAACTCCACTGTTCCGTGTTCGGCGACGGAAGGCTTCACGACCTACGCTGACAATCAAACCGCCATCGACTTCCACATCGTGCAAGGAGAGCGCGAGCTCGCTACCGATTGCCGCAGCTTGGGGCGTTTCAAGTTGCGCGGCATTCCGCCCATGCCGGCAGGCATGGCGCGTGTCGGCGTGCGCTTCCACATCGACGCTGATGGAGTGTTGACCGTCTCCGCCAAGGAAGAGACGAGTGGCGCGACGGCCTCCATCGATGTGCAACCCATGCATGGACTCACCGATGCCGAGGTGGAAGGCATGCTGGCGAGCTCGTTCGAACATGCCAAGGATGACTTTGAGGCACGACGCGCTGCGGACCTCGTCATTGAAATCGGAACGATGGTGCAAGCGGTCGAGAAGAACATGAACGCCGCACGAGCGGGCCTCGACAAAGAGTCGTTGCTGGACTTGGAAGATGCGCTCGCCAAGGCCAAGCAGGCCACGCAAGGCCGCGATGCCAAAGCGTTGCAAAAGGCGCGCGACGAGTTCGAGCGTACATCCTTGCCGCTTGCCGCGCTGTTGATGAACAACGTGGCGCAAAAGGCGCTGATGGGGCGCTCGCTCGGCGAGGTCTAGAGGCTGAGCGCTCTCAGGCCTTACTCTTGCCCTGCGCCGCCACGGCGTGAGTTGCGGCAGCGATCTCGTCTTCGCTGGCGAGGTAGCGACTCGTCAGCGGGCGTAGTTGTGCATCCAGTTCGTACACCAACGGGATGCCGGTGGGCACATTCAAGCCGATGAGCTTGGACTCTTCCATGTGCTCGAAGTGCTGGATCAGCGCGCGCAACGAGTTGCCGTGAGCCGCAATCAGCACGCGCTCGCCCTTGCGGATGCGCGGTGCGATCTCCGACTCGAAGCAGGGCACCACGCGTGCAATCGTGTCTTTGAGCGACTCGCCCAAGGGACGCTGCGCAGGTGTCAAGTTTGCATAACGCGCATCATTGGCCGGATTGTGCTGATCGCCCACGGCGTACAGCGGCGGCGGGATGTCGAAGCTACGACGCCAGATGAGCACCTGTTGCTCGCCATGCAAGGCAGCCGTCTCCGCCTTGTCGAGCCCCGTCAGCGCACCGTAGTGACGCTCGTTGAGACGCCAGTCGTTGTGCACCGGGATCCAGCACTGGTCCAATTGCTCAAGTGCGTTCCAAAGAGTGGTGATGGCGCGCTTGAGGTAGCTGGTGTAGGCGCAATCAAAGCTGAAACCCGCTGCTTTCAGGCGCCGACCAGCTTCGCGCGCTTCCCCTACGCCCTTCTCGGACAGGGGCACATCGCGCCAGCCTGTAAAGCGGTTTTCACGGTTCCATTGGCTTTCGCCATGACGCAGAAGAACGAGCTTGTGCATGGGAAGAGGTGCTAGGCCAGGGCTGTTTGGACGTGAGCGTTCAAGGACTCCAGCGCCGCGCGCGCACGCTGACGCAGGACTTCTCCGCGGGCGAGTCGCTCATCGACCCACGGCTTGTCTTTGATCGAGCCAGCGTTGATGCGCACATTGAGCCACGCGGCTTCTAGGCCGGCATGAGCAGCCAGCCCGCCACTCGCCAGATCGGTGACGAGGTTCTTGTTGGAGCCAGCAGTCGTAGCGACCAGACACTCGAGCACCTCGCAAGCACGCTCCATGGTTTCGAGTGGTGTCTCGAGAGCTCCTTTGGATGCAGCCTGAATCGCTGCCGAGCGCACGGCCTTCTGCTCGTCGTCCGCCTTCGGCAGCTTGAAGGCCGCACTTACCGCGTCGTAACTGCGCGCGTCGAGGTCGACGAGCTCTAGCGCGCGCTGGCGCACACGCTCGCCGGCTGCACAGCGTGCCTCCATGGCGCTACTCACCTCTGCGTAGGCCTCACCGGTGCTAAACCGCGCGACCATGCAGAGCAGGGCCGCAGCATCTGCAACCATCAACGCGGCAAGGCTGCCGCCGCCGGGAGTGGCGGTGCGTGCGGCGAGACTGTCGGAGAAGGCGCGGGAGGTTAGGTCGACGAGGTTCTGGCTCACAGGGGGCAGATCCTAGGAATTCAGCGCCACAAGCGACTGATTACAGATGTGTACACAATGAATGACCGGCGCGGCATTTGACCGTAAACTGTTTATTTGAAAGGAGATCAGTCAATCCTACAGAGCCATAACGGCGATCTGACAGGCGAACTCCTAGCATCTGCATGGATTCTTTGACACGGCTCGATCCCCTCGGTTCGCAGCCCTCCAGCACCACCCCTAGGCCTCCTACCACCGAACGGGCTGCGCACAGGTAGTGCGCTTCACCGGCAGGCAGGAGAGAACGACGACACTTGAAAGTCGCCTTCGTCACGCCCGAACTGCACTCCCTCGTTCGTCACACCGGACTAGCGGAGATCTCGGAAGCCCTACCACGCGCCTTGCGACAAGCAGGTGCGGACGTGCGTGTCTTCCTGCCATGGACGCGTGATCTGCAGGACAAGTCGCTGCAAGATCTGCACACCGTCGGTGAGGTGCGCATCAAGGACGGTGCCGCCAAGGTGTCGGCCACCGTTCTGACGGGACACATTGGTGGACTGCCGGTGGTGCTGATCGATCAGCCGCAACTGCTGCGCACGAAGAGTGTCTATAGCGATCAAGAAGGTCCTTATCCGGACAACTGGCGCAGGTTCACGATCTTTGCACGTGCTGTGCTGGAGAGCTTCGCGCTGTTGGAGTTCGAGCCGGATGTCGTGCACTGCATGGACTGGACCACGGGCATCCTGCCGGTGATCAAGGAGATCGAGTACAGCCAGAAGGGCGTGGACCATCCGGCCTCTCGTGCGGGCACATTCTTCTCGATTCACTCCACGGCACGTCAAGGCAGCTTTGAACGCGAAGTGCTGCCGAAGATGGGTCTGCCTGCGAGCGTGTTCCAGCACTCGCGCGGAGTCGAGCTGGGCGGCAAGGTGAGCTTCCTCAAGAGCGGTGCGGAGTTCGCCACTCTGGTCGGCACCTTCTCCCCCGCCATGTGCGATCGCATGCTGCGCCAGACCAGCGGCGATCGCCTTGAGGACACCTTCCGTCGACGCGCTGAAGACAAAGAGTTCGTCGGTGTGCTCAACGGCATTGACTACAAAGCGTGGGACCCCAGCAACGATCCGCTGCTCCCGCAGACCTTCGCGGTCAAGGACAAGGACCTCGACGGCAAGCGCAAATGTAAGGCCTCCCTGCAGTCCAGCCTCAAGCTCGACAACGGCCCGCGGCGCATGGTGGCTGCTGTGGTAGGCCGTTTTGACGCAGACAGCGGCTTTGACATCTTGGCCGAAGTCTTGACCGCGATCCTTGAGCGCGGCGTACAAGTCGTGCTGCTGGGCACGGGCAAGAGCGAGATCATCGAGCGCGTCAAGACGATGGAGAGCACCTTCGTGGGCTGCTGCCGTTTGATTGAAGGCTTCAATGCGAATGCTCTGCACCCGCTGCTTGGCGCCGCGGATGCGATGATCCTGCCCTCGCACTTCAACGCCAGCAACAGCTTGTGCGCGATCGGCATGCGCTACGGAGTGGTTCCGGTGGCGTATGCGCAGAGCGGCCTAGAAGACACCATCGTGGACTACGATGGCACGCAACGCGCGCCCACAGGCTTCCTCTTCAAGAGCTACAGCGGTGACAGTTTGCTCGACGGCCTTGATGCCGCGCGCAAGGTCTACAAGGACGCGGAAGAGTGGAAGTCCGTGGCCGTGCGTTGCATGAAGCAAGACTTCTCATGGACTGCTACCGCGGAGAAGTACCTTGAGCTGTACAAGAAGTCAGCGCAACGCGGGAAGCGCAGCGCCAAGAAGAGTAGCTGAGCAAGTCCCATGCGCGCCGTTGGCATTGACTTAGGTGGCACCAACATCAAGGCCGGTGCTGTGGATGCGCAGGGCCGCATCCTGGAGCGTCGCTCCATTCCGACCGGTCTCGCGGATGGAGCGCAGGCCGTCATCGCGCGCATGGCTGGCTTAGCGCGCGAGTTGGGCATCGAAGGGCCGCTGGGCGTCGGTTCACCCGGACTGATTGACGCGGCTGGTGGGCGCATCTTGGAGTGTCCGAACTTGCACGACCTGCAAGAGGTGCCCTTGCGCGACGAACTGGCGCGGCATCTAGGCATCGCCAGCTCGCGCGTGGTGTTGGAGAACGATGCGAATGTTGCGGCGCTTGGCGAGCACTGGCTGGGCGCGGGGCGCGGTGTCGACGATGTCCTCGTGGTGACACTCGGCACGGGTGTCGGTGGCGGCTTGGTGCTGGGCGGCAAGCTCTACTCTGGTCCAGGCGGCATGGCGGGTGAGATTGGCCACATCGTGGTCGACCCCAGCGGCCCGCGCTGTGGATGTGGTCGACTCGGATGCCTCGAAACCTTGGCATCCGCCACCGCAGCGCAGAAGCGTGCGTATGCAGCGGGCTTGCCGCGCGTGTCTCCGGGCAATCTGGAACAGCTGGCCGATGCCGCGCGCGCAGGCGCAGGCCCTGAGCGCGAGCTGCTGCACGCGATTGGCTTGGATCTTGGACGCGGCCTTGCTGCCGCAGTGTCGCTACTGGATCTGCGCACCTTCGTGCTGGGTGGTGGCTTCGGCGCTGCAGCCGATGCACTCGAGCCTGGTGTGCGCCAAGGCTTGCAAGAACGCAGCTACGGACGCCGTCTGGCGCAGGTGCGTGTGGTACCCGCGGGCCTCGGCTCGGATGCTGGCTGGATCGGTGCCGCGCGTTTGGCAATGACGCGCTGAAGTAGGTCGCCACGAGGCTCGGCTGCGCTATCCTTGCGCGTCATGTCTGAGCCCATCATCTCCGTGCGCAACCTGACGAAGCGCTACGGTGGTTCATTCTTCTCGAAGAGTGGCCATACCGCACTCAACGGCGTCACACTCGAAGTCGGGCGCGGCAGCGTCTTTGGCTTGCTAGGCCCCAATGGCGCTGGCAAGTCAACCATGGTCAAGGTCCTGCTTGGCTTGGTGCGCGGCTACGAAGGTGAAGCGCGCTTGTTCGGGCTGCCTCCGTCGGATCCGCGCTCGCGAGTGCGCGTGGGATTCTTGCCCGAAGCACACCGCATGCCCGGTCACCTTACAGGCCGCCAAGTGTTGCGCATCTTCGGGATGATGTCCGGTTGCACACGCGCCGAGGTCGATGCGCGCGTACCGCATTTGCTGGCTCAAGTCGGCATGACGGAAGCCGCGGATAAGAAGGTCGCGCAGTACAGCAAGGGCATGCAACAGCGCATCGGCCTGGCGCAAGCCTTGGTCCACGAGCCGGAGGTGCTCTTCCTCGACGAGCCCACCGATGGCGTCGATCCCGTGGGACGCATGAAGATCCGCGAGATCATCGCGGATCTGAAAGCGCGCGGCACCACCATCTTCATCAACTCACACCTCTTGCTCGAGGTCGAGTTGATGTGTGATCGCATCGTGATCATGGACAAAGGCCGGATCCTGCGCGAAGGGTCGATCGCCGAACTCACTCCGCGCACGGGTTTAGTGCGCTTTGAGTTCGCCGCACCTGTGGACCCCGCGCTCTTCGCAGGGATGGGCGCTGCGCTGCGCGTCGAAGGCTTGACCGCTGAGCTGCAGCTCAACGATCAAGAGATCGATGCCTGTGTCGATCGACTCCGTTCAGCGGGCGTGTCTATCCGCGCGCTCGTGCCGCGCAAGCTGTCGCTCGAAGAATCGTTCATTGGTCTCGTACAGGAGCGCAAGCAGTGAAGCCCGCAACCAAAGCGCTGCTGGAAGATGCCTTCCTGCAGATCCTCGACAACACGGTGTTCCGCATCTTGGTGGCCGTGGTCATCTTGATGGTACTGCCTACCTTCTTGGTCGGAGCCACGCCGGAAGGGATCGACTTGTTGTTTGGATGGAAGGTCATCCCCTACTCGGATCTCATGGGGATGCTGGGGCCCAATGCTCCCCGACCGGCGGACCTGCAGATCGCGTTCGTGAAGTCGGTACAAGAGTTGGTCGTACAAGGCTTCGCGGGCACGATCGGCGTGTTCTTCTGCATCGCAGCCACAGCTTTCTTTGTGCCGCGCATGCTGGAGAAGGGTGCGGCTGATGTGCTGTTCTCACGGCCGTTGTCGCGCGCCACGCTGGTGCTGTCGCGTTGGTTCGCAGGTGTGCTGTTCGTAGCCGTCTTGGCTTTCCTCTTGGTAGGCGGCATGCACCTGGGCTTCCTGCTGCGCTCGGGGCACAGCGATCCGGGCTTCCTGTGGAGCGCGCTGACCTTGGTCTACATGTTCGCCGTGATCCACTGCCTGTCGACGATGGTCGCGGCCTTCACGCGTTCGAGCATCGCGGCCATCTTGCTGAGCTTGGTCTTCTTCGTCTTCAACGGCTGCATCCACCGCGGATGGCAGTTCAAAGAGTACGCCACCGCTATGGAAGAGGCGACGCGCGAGGAGGACAGTGTCAGCGAGCGCTCGCCTCTCGTCAGCACTCTGGGCACGATCCTCGATGGCCTGCATTGGGTCCTGCCGAAGACTTCGGATGCGGACATTTTGGCCGAGAAACTGCGCACCGTGGTCATCGGACCGGATCATGTCCTGCGCGATAAGCCCACAGAGATGTTGGTGGCGCGTGACTACGAGGGTACGAAGCTCGAACGCAGCGTGGATGATCTTGCGGCGCAGGCAGCTGTGTGGACCGGTGTGGCGGATGGCGGTCAAGTCGTGGCACGCATCGAGTTGAAGCGTCGCACGCGAGTCCTCTCGCGCGAGGTTGCCAAGAACGGCCGGGAGCGTGTCAAGCGACTCACGACACGCCAAGCGGCCGACGAGGCGCAAGAGGCGCAAGGTCCCGCGACGCGCCGCGAGTCGTTGCAGGTGAGCAGCATGAGCTTTGAGCTCATCTCATGGAGCGAACCTGGCGCACAAGGGTGGACACGCGATCGCGCCTTCCTGAGTGAAGGCGACTGGCTCTACGAAGTCGATGTGTCGTTGCAGCCCGATTGGATCGACGAAGCCGAAGCGGAACGGCGGCTGAAGAGCTTCCTCGGAGGGATCACCTTCGACAACGCTGCAGTAGGCCGCGTCGATCCCAGTACTTGGTATGCCAAACGCTTTGGTTGGACAGCTCCCATGCCCTTCAATGCGTTTGTGTCGATCCTTACCACGCTGCTCTTCAGTTTGACGCTGCTCGCCGCGGCCGTTTGGCGCGTACAACGCACCGACCTGTAAAGCACGCATGACAGCTGCATTGCGCCAACTAGCGGATGATCTGCGAGCGATCCTCGGCCCCCGGGGTGTGCTCGATGAGGTCACTGCACGCGTACCGTATGAGTGCGATGGTCTCGCCTTCATGCGGCATGTGCCGGATCTTGTGATCCTGCCACGCACCACGCGTGAGTGCGCAGCTGCCATGAAGCTGTTGGCCCGGGCTGGAGTGCCGGTCGTTGCACGCGGAGCGGGCACGGGACTGTCTGGCGGTGCGACACCTGTGAGCGGCGGAGTGCTCGTGGGCACAGCGCGCATGCGTGATGTGCTGGAGATCGATGCACGCAATCGCTTTGCGCGTGTGCAGACCGGTGTGGTCAATGTGGATCTGACACATGCGTGCGAAGCGCATGGCCTCTACTACGCACCCGACCCGTCCAGTCAAAAAGCCTGCACCATCGGCGGCAATGTTGCTGAGAACTCAGGGGGTCCGCACTGCTTCAAGCACGGAACCACTTCGCGGCACATTCTTGGACTGGTGGTGGTGACGGCCGAAGGTGAGGTGTTGGACCTGTCGCGTCCGCTGCTGGAGCCTCAAGGCCTAGACTTGGTAGGCCTCTTCGTCGGCAGTGAAGGTACCTTTGGAATCGCAACTGAAGCCACGATTGCACTGACGCCAGCTCCTGCGGTTGTGGAAACAGCGTTGGCAATCCATCTCGATCTAGATGCGGCCTGCGATGCTGTGTCGCAGATGATTGCCGAGCGGGTGGAGCCTTCGGCCATTGAGATTCTCGACAAGCTCACCATCGAAGCCGTGGAGAACTCTGTGCTGGCAGCTGGCTATCCCAAAGATGCGGAAGCCGTGCTGCTTGTGGAAGCTGAAGGCTGTGATGTGGAGGTGCGCGCGACGATGGATGATGTCGAGCGCATTGCACGCCAGCATGGAGCCGTGGATGTGCGGCGCGCGCGTGATGCCGCACAGCGGACCAAGCTGTGGGCCGGCCGCAAAGGCGCGTACGGTGCCATGGGCCGCGTGGCTCCTGATCTGTATGTCTCCGATGCTGTGGTGCCGCGCCATCGCTTGCGCGAGTTGGTGCGCGCAGTCACGGAGATTTGTCGCGAGCGTCACTTGAAGGTCGCCAATGTGTTTCATGCTGGTGATGGCAACCTGCACCCCAACATCAGCTACGACCGCCGCAATCCCGATGAGTTGCGCCGTGTGCTCGAAGCTGGCGACGAGATCATGAAGGTCTGCATCGCTGCTGGTGGCTCTCTCACCGGCGAGCACGGTGTAGGCCTTGAGAAGCTCAGTGGCATGGAATGGTTGTTCACGCGTGATGACCTAGCGGCCCAGTGCCGCGTGCGCGAAGCCTGGGATCCCATGGTGCGGATGAATCCAGGCAAGACATTGCCCTTGCGTGCCTGCATGGAAACGCGCACCAAGGAGCAGACGCGCTCGTGACTACGCGCGATCTCGATTGGGCCCGCATCCTTGACCAAGAGGTGCGTGAGGTCGTGCTCGGAGCACCTGTGTTGCGGCCAACGACCGAACAAGCGGTGGCGGACTGCTTGCTGTTCGGGCAACAACATGGGCTCAAGCTGCGCGCCGTCTCTGGCCTGCGCACCCCGCGGCCAGCGCGAGCACAGGAAGCGCGAGTGGATGCGTGGATTTCGTTAGAAGCCCTGCGTGGGCTGGTTGACTGGCATCCGCATGAAGGCACGGTGACAGCACGCGCGGGCACTCCACTTGCGGAGGTCGAAGCCATCGCGGAGAGCGCTGGTTGGCGTGTCCTGCCGCAGGTACCCGATCCGCTGCACACCACCGTCGGCGGCATGATCTCCGCTGGGATCAGTGGCCTCGAACGGTTGCGACGCGGACCGCTGCGCCATCATGTCCTTGGAGTGCGCTTGGCCTTGCCCAATGGCTCGGTCGTGCGCAGCGGCTCGCGTCTTGTGAAGAATGTCACCGGCTATGACGTGCACCGTGCGGCCACCGGTGCACGCGGCGAGCTAGGTGTCGTCGTCGAAGCATCGTTGCGCTTGGTGCCACTGCCGCGCGCGGCCTTCCGGCTGAGTTGGAACAGCTCGTCGTGGACTGCTGTGGATGCGGCCGCACAAGCTCTGCTCTCCACTTCGGTCGAGTTCGACTGCGTGCGCAGCACACGCATGCCAGATGGATGGACCTTGGTTGCCTGGTACTCGGGACGCCCGGAAACATGCGCTGTTATGGAACAGGAAGCGCTGCGCGCCGTGCCCCAGATGCAGTCAAGTGGAGTGGACACGTGGGATGGCGGTCCGCTTGCAGCTGCTTGGAACGACACGCGGGCTAGCGAGGCCGCAGGAGAAGGATGTCTGGAACTGGGCTGTTTGCGCACGGAATGTGCGACGCAAGTGGAGCAACTGCTCAAGTCGCAGGCGGATGTGCGCCTTGTCGACCACGGGCTGGCAAGGATTGTGCTTCGCGATAGCCTGCATCCGCAGAAGCCTATGCACCCGCCCTCTGTGGCTGCTGGCAGCGTGCAAGCACAACTCGAACTCCGCCTCCGGCGGGCACTGGATCCTCACGGCGTGCTAGCGCGGAGTCCTGCGTCATGAATGAACTCAAGGATCGCATTGACTACGCGAAGAGCCTCGATTGCGTGCATTGCGGGCTGTGCCTGAACTCATGCCCCACCTACCGGCTAAGCGGCGCTGAGCCTTCAAGTCCGCGCGGGCGCATCCATCTGATGCGCAGCGTGGCCGAAGGCGCGCTGGAGCCTGATGCCCGCATGAAGGAGGAGTTCGACTTCTGCCTCCTGTGCAGACATTGCGAAAGCGTCTGCCCATCGGGTGTGAAGTTCGGACAGTTGATGGAAGGAGCGCGTGATGGAGCCGAGCGTGCGATGCCACGCACCGGCTTTGCTCGCGTGGCTCGCGAGATGGGATTCGGCGTACTGTTGCGCTCTCGTACCGCCTTGCGTGCCTTCACGGCGCTGGGGCGCCTGGCTCAAGTGTCGGGTGCAACCGCGTGGACGGCCAAACTGCTGGGCACGCATGGACAGATGCTCGTTGATGCGCCCAGCCTTCCTGCGGCCCGTGACAGGCAACGGCCGGCTGCGCTGACGCGCGCAATGGGAACGCGCGTGGGCGCCGTAGCCTTCCTCGAAGGCTGCGTGATGACCGAGCTGTTCGCGCGGGTCAATGCCGCGGCCATTCGTACGCTGGCTTACGCGGGCTTTGATGTGCATGTACCGCTGCGCCACATGTGTTGTGGGTCGCTGCATGCCCACAATGGAGAGCTAACCGGCGCGCGCGAGCTCGCGCGCGAGACCATCGCGTTGTTTGATGCTCTGGTAGACGAGCATGGGCAACCGCTGCCTGTGATCGTCGACTCAGCTGGTTGCGGCTCGCACATGAAAGAGTACGGTCACCTGCTGGACGATGATTTGGCTTGGTCTGCTCGCGCAGCAGCCTTCTCGCGGCGGGTCTACGACTGGACAGAGTGGCTGGTGCGCGAGCCGGCGCGGTCCGTGCTGCAGCCGGCCTTGGCTGCGCAAGCAGACCGTCATCGTGACACGACGGTGACTTGGGATGACCCCTGCCACCTGTGTCATGGGCAAGGAATCCGCTCGCAACCACGACTGTTGATCAGCTGGCTGGGTGCCCCGCATGCGCCGTTACGCGATGCCGAGTCGTGCTGTGGTTCGGCGGGAATCTACAGCCTGTTGCGACCTGAGGACTCGAAGGCTGTGCTAGCGCCCAAGCTGGAGGCTCTGCAAGAAACCGGCGCGCAAGTACTTTTGACGGCGAATCCAGGCTGTCATCTGCAGTGGGAGAGCGGCGTCAAGCGTACCGGACAAAGGGTGCGCGTGCTGCATCTCGCGGAGGCAATCGACAACAGCCTACGGGGTCAAGCCCTCTAAGAACTTGAGGCATGCGCCAGCATCGGCGCGTGCACCCTTCGGCCAAGTCAGCAGCAACGACGCAGGCTGATCCGGGAGCGAGACATCCAAACGCACGGCATCGCGAAAGCCGCCGGCAGCATCCCAAGTGCGCTCGTGCACCCATGCCACGTCGTAGCCCCGCCATGCGAGCTTGCCTTCGCCCGCGGTCTGCGTGCCTCCCGAAGATGGCAGTTCGCCCAGATCGCGCCAACGCACGCGTTCGAAGTGCTCCTTGCGCACACGCTCCCAGTGCTGCTGGGGCACGAAGACCAAGAGGGCTTCGCGAGGCGCGCGTCCCGCAGGCCCTAAGTCAACTCGGCTTCGGTCAACCACCGCAGCCGCCTCTGTCGTGACAGCGACCTCGTCAGCATCTGTGGCGGAAGCATCTTGCAAGGCCACAAGTTCGACTCCATCCGGCAAACGCTGCGCAGCACGCACGCGCATCGCGACACCCTCAAGTCCGGCCCCGAAGTGCTCGCGTACGCGCGCCTCTCCATCGATGGGCGCGGCACGCGACACCAAGAGCCAGGCAGCCAGCGCCGCAAGCAGCATGGCGCCGAGGGCAATGCCTACGATGGCTACGCCGCCGAGGCCGCTGGGCTCGGTTGAGTTACTTGCTTCCGACATGGAAGGGCGCGAAGAACTCGCGGATCTGTTCATCGCTGATGGGGTCATTGCTGCCTGGCGCAAGGAGCTGCACCACAACTTGCCGCGCTTCATCAGGTGTGCTGAGACGCACATAGGCACTATGCGCGACGCCGCCCGATGGATCGTCCTCGGTCGGCTCTTTGTTGGGAGCATCCTGCCGGAAGCGCAGGATGTCGAGGCTGCGGCCCTGAACCTCCACCGTGGACTTGGCGAGGTCGCGCCGGCCACCCATCCCCATGAACGACCCGCTGAAATCCGGGTTCATGAGCTGCGAGTCCACACTCTCCTTGTCGGACTCGCCCAAGCGCATCACCACGCCCACGAGGCCTTGTCCTGAATTCACGACATAGGTCTCCATCAACACGGAGCTGCCCCAACCGAGCTCATAGTTGGCGGGACGCTCGTCGAAAGGCAGCACCTGCTGCAGTTTCGGCCACTGCTTCTCGGGATCTCGCGCCTCGTTGATGAACTCTTGAACGTACTGGGCGCCAAACCACAGGATCAGGCCACCCACGACCACGGCCAACAAACAACCGCCCCCGCACCAGAAGAGCCACTTGGGCAGTCCGGATTTTTTGACAGGTACATCATTCGTACCCCAGTTGGCCTCGCTCATGTCGTTCGCTCCTCCAGAGAAGACAAGATACGTTTCGCCGAAAGGGCGAGACGCGGTGTTTGGCTGTCGTAGAGACCCTGCAAGCGTGTCTGTAGCTTCAGCGCCGGTGACTCAGAAGTGAGTCTGCCCACGGCCATTTCCTGCAGCAACGCCACCAACCCTTCATAGTCGTTCCAGTCGACGAACTCCGGTTCCAGACGGCCTGCAGGACCACAGTTGTGGTAGTTACCCAAGGCCAGACACGCTGCTCCAGCACGCACGCCCCACAGGTTGTAGGCGGTCGATTCGCAACTGCCTCCATCCATCAGGGCGCGTTGCCAACGGAAGCCCGGCACGCGTGCTTCCAGACGCTCGGCGGCCGCAGACAACTCGAGTGACAGATGTGGATCAAAGACCGAACGCTTGTCGCCCACACGCACCACAGGGCCGCTGCCTACCTTGGCGAAGGGACGCTTCGGTGAACACTCCAGACCGATCACATCCACTTCGGTCAGCAATCCTTGTGCTTGCAGGAGACCAATGCAGCCCACAAAGCCGGTCTCCTCGGCACGTGTGAAGATGCCCGCTACGCGCGCAGGGTGGTTCGTGTCCGCCAGTGCCTCAAGGGTGCTGACAATCGCAGCCACACCCAACAGGTCATCGCAGACGCGAGCGTGCAAGCGTGAGCCACGCATCACGCCGTGTGGCTGATCGAACACACCGAAGCAGCCTTTGGCCAAGCGACCGTGGAGCTTGGTGAGAGCGAATACCATGCGGCCGGTAGGCAGTTGGGCACCTACGGTGGCAGTCGCTACAGACTCGCTGCGCCCGGGCTTGTAGAAGCGCACCGTCGCGCCAGGCAGCAGCTTGGCAGGCACTCCGCCGTGAAAACTCGCTGTCCAGTGTCCTTGACGCCGGCCCTCCACCAAAAAGCCGGGGTGATCGAGGTGCGCGCTGAAGGCCAAGGTGCGATTGGCACGCTTTGGACCGCCGCGCTTGGCAAGGCCACCCGTCCACACGACCACGAGATTGGCGTGCTCATCTACCAGCACGTCAAAGCCCTCGCGGCCGGCATACATGTCCACAAGCAGCTGAACCAAGCCATCCTCGGCATAGGGCGCGGTGGGCGTCGACACGAGGGCCTGCACAATGGCTAGGGCACGCTCACGCTGGGCGATGTCCAAAACACCTGACGCACGCTTGGGAAGCGCAAAGCGCGACGCCGGAACTGCGCTCACTTCCATTCGTAGAAGCCCTTGCCGCTCTTCTTGCCCAGCTCGCCTTTGGCCACCTTTTCCCGCAGGATTTCAGGGGCCAGAAAGCGATCGCCCAGCTCTTTGTAGAGGTACTCCGCGATGTTGAGCCGCACATCCAAGCCGACGAGGTCGGTGAGTTGCAACGGGCCCATCGGGAAGCCGTAGCCCAGGACCATGGCCTTGTCGATGTCGGCTGGCGAAGCCACGCCCTCTTGCACCATGCGCATGGCCTCCAAGCCAATGGCAATGCCAAGGCGCGAAGATGCGAAGCCAGGTGCATCTTTGACGCGAATAGGATCCTTGCCCATACGCGTGGAGAGCGCCATCGCCGCCTCAACGGCTGCGTTCGAGCTCTTGTCGGCCTCGACCACTTCCACCAACTTCATGATGTGCACGGGGTTGAAGAAGTGCATGCCCACCACGCGCTCCGGGTGCGGCGTGACGGCCGCAATGCGGGAAATCGAGAGCGACGATGTGTTGGTGGCCAACAGCACTTGCGGTCCAAGATGCGTCCCCAGCTGCTGGAAGATCTCCTGCTTGAGCTGCAGCTTCTCGGGCACGGCCTCGATGACCACATCCACGCCCTGCACCGCTTCCATCAAGTCGGTGCTCACACGCAAGCGCCCCATCGCAGCGGCACGATCAGCTGCGGTGACCTTGCCCTTCTCCACGCCCTTGTCGAGATTGGCCTGGATGGTCTGCATGGCCTTCAGAAGTTGAGGCTGGGCGATGTCATACAAGCACACGGAGAGTCCCGTTTGCGCCAGCACTTGCGCAATGCCGTTACCCATCGTGCCTGAACCGAGTACTGCTGCCGACTGCATGGTGTGTGCGTTCATGGGAGAGAGGTTCCTGATCACTGACCTGGGATGAGAACGATCTTGCCGTGCACTGCGCGACTTTCCAGCAAGACATGTGCTTCGCGGACTTGCGACATCGGCAACACCCGGTCGACGACGGGCTTGTATGCACCTTCAGCCACCTTCTTGAAGATGGCGGGAAAGGCACTGCGCGGCCCCATCGTGGAGCCCATGATCGTCTGGTTCTTGATGAACAAGTGCGGCAGCGCGATGGACACCATCGGCCCAGTCGTGCCCCCGCAAGTCACAAGGCGACCATTGCGGGCGAGTACCTTCATGGAACCCTCCCATGTTGCCGGACCTACGTGCTCGACCACCACATCAAAGGCTCCACCGGCGGCCTTGCGCGCTTGCGCGGGCCAATCGGGCTGCGAGTGATCCACGGCCGCCTTGGCTCCTAGTGACAAGCAAAGTTGACGCTTGGACTCACTGCCCGCGGTGGCCACAACCTCGCAACCAAGGTCACGGGCGATCTGGATGGCGGCCGAGCCCACACCAGAAGTACCGGCGAGCACGAGCACTCTCTCACCTGCACGCACTTGGGCACGCGAGATCAACATCCCCCATGCGGTCAAGTACACCAGGGGCACGGCGGCGGCCTGCACGGCGTCTAGCTGTTGAGGAATCGGCGTGGCATAGCGCGACTCGATCGTCACATACTCGCGCGCCAAGCCGTCGAAGTGTTCGCCACGGATGATGTAGTCGTCCGACAGGTGATCGTTGCCCGCTTTGTCGTGGACGGAGAGTCCTGAGCTGTGGCCGGGCTCGACCAACACTTTGGTGCCCACTGCTGGTGAGCTAACTCCTGCGCCCAGAGCCACCACGACGCCGATGCCGTCACATCCTGGAATCAGCGGCAAAGGGAGCTTCATGCCGGGCATCCCGCGCCGCACCCACAGGTCGAGGTGATTGACGGACACAGCCGACATCTTGACCAGCACCTCGCCAGGGCCTGGCGAGGGAATGGGCAAGCGCACGATCTCCACGACTTCGGGACCACCGTGACGCGGGATGTGCACGACTTGCATGGTGTCTTGCATGGGAACTTCTCAGCGTCCTGTAAAGTTGGCTTGACGCTTCTCGTTGAAGGCTGCAATGCCTTCCTTGGAATCAGCCGAGGCGAACAGGCGTGCCTGCAGCTCACGTTCAAGGGTCAGGCCCGCATCAAGCGGCATCTCCAGGCCACTTTGAACAGCGCGCTTGATCAAACCGACCGCCAAAGGCGCCTTGTGCGGCGCGCACCACGCTTGCACGCGAGCGACCACGGAATCAAGGAAGGCCGCGTCATTCGCAGCCTCGAGCACCTCATCCACCAGGTTCAGTTGGCGCGCTTCCTCATAGCTCATGAGGCGGCCGCTGACCATCAGCTCGATGGCGCGACTCTTGCCAACCACACGCGCGAGCCGCTGCGTGCCCCCGGTACCGGGCAGAACGCCGAGGGCAACTTCGGGCAAGCCGCATTTGCCGCTTTCCTTG
>Ga0255096_1000323_pt1 | contig 24520 bp, 21 predicted proteins | sample Colum_Atlam_RepA_2_FD_188563 | JGI IMG/M metagenome (GOLD analysis project Ga0255096, IMG submission 188563) | Freshwater microbial communities from Columbia River, Oregon, United States - Colum_Atlam_RepA_8d | ecosystem: Environmental > Aquatic > Freshwater > River | place: USA: Oregon... | reverse complement strand
ATTACATTGTTAATGGCACCAAATTTAAAACTGATTTCTTTAGGAATTAATAATCTATTTATTCGATTCATTTTTGTATTTCTCACATGTTTAACTAATTTGAACTGTCAAGTTGACCATTGGGAAACCATTGTTTATGATACTGCAACATGGCGGTATGTAGTTCCGAATGCAAGCACTTCAATGAACTGGATTCAACCTGGATTCGATGCCTCTTCCTGGAATTCAGGGAATGGTGGGTTTGGGTTTGCAGATGGAGATGATGGCACCGTTATTCCAACTTCTTCTGTTTCGGTTTTTACACGAAAAGAATTTACCATTTCAGACCTTTCACTTATAAAGAAAGTCATTTTTAATGTGGATTATGATGATGCTTTTGTCGCATATGTTAACGGTGTGGAAGTTGCTAGAAACGGTATCACTTCTTCAGGACAACCAACTTATAATCAATTGGGAGAAATCTCACACGAGGCAAAGTTGTATCAAAATCAATATCCGGATCAGTTTTATTTTGATATTTCCAATTTTCCAGTTCCTCTTGTACAGGGCGTAAATGTTATTTGTGTCGAAGTTCACAATCAAACTGCAGCTTCTTCTGATTTAACGTGTCGTCCTTTTTTATCGGTTGGACTAAACAGTACAAATGTAAGTTATGGTCCAACTCCTACTTGGTTCATACCACCAGTGGTTCTGTCAACATCAACGCTACCAATAGTAGTTTTAAATACCAATAATGTTGAAATTCCCGATGAACCAAAAATTCATGCAACCATGGGGATTATTTTCAACGGCGATGGTAATGTAAATTCACTTTCAGACCCATTTAATGAATTTTATGGTGAAATTGGAATAGAGCGACGCGGATCCTCTTCCAATGGTTTCCCAATGAAATCGTATGGACTAGAAACTTGGGGGCCGGATTCATCCAATTATAACGCGTCTATTTTTAATTGGCCAAGTGACAACGATTGGATCTTGTATGCTCCTTACACGGACAAAAGTCTAATTAGAAATGTGTTAACCTACCACATCGGCAACGAAATGGGGAATTATTCTCCACGAACAAAATTGTGTGAGGTGATTTTAAACAATGAATACATTGGCGTTTACGTGTTCATGGAACGCATAAAAATCAATCCGGGAAGGGTAAACATAGATCCCGTATTGCCGCAAGACACCTTGGAGAATGAATTAACTGGTGGTTATATTGTAAAAGTTGACAAAACTACTGCCGCGGGAATTATTGCTTGGACATCGCCTCACTTAGCAAGTTCACCAAGTACAAATACCATTAATTATCAAATGCACGATCCAGAGATTACAGAGCTGCAACCGATGCAGTTGTCTTATATTCAAGATTATATTACTGCTTGGGAAGACACATTAGCTGGGGCTAACTTTATGGATCCTGTCAATGGTTTTCGAAAATTTATTGACGTTCAGTCGTTCATTGATTTTATGTTGGTGAATGAATTATCAAAAAATGTGGATGGTTACCGAATCTCTACATTCTTACACAAGAAACGATTCAGTGAGGGTGGTAAATTGGTAGCTGGACCATTGTGGGATTTCAATCTTGGATGGGGAAATGCCAATTATTGTTATGGCGGTGATACAACAGGATGGGAAATTGATTTCAATAATTACTGTGCGGGAGGGCTCGACAATCCATTTTGGTGGAAAAGAATGTTAGAAGATTCATTGTATGCCAATGAAGTAAGTTGTCGGTGGTTTAATCTTCGAAACAGTATATTGAGCAATGATTATCTTACAAACTATATTGATAGCCTGGCAGCCGTTTTGGACATTCCTGCGGCTAGAAATTATAACAAATGGCCTATTTTAGGAACCTATGTATGGCCAAATAACTTCATTGGTCAAACCTATCAAGAGGAAATTGATTTTATGAAATCGTGGACAATTGGCAGACTAACCTGGATGGATAATAACATGTTTGGTTCCTGCTCGAATGTGGGAGTAGAAACTCTTTCAAAAAACGCAATCACTTTTTATCCTAACCCGACCAATTCTAGCTTAAAAATAACTGGATTAGACGATACAGATGTGCTAGTTATTAAAGATGTTTTTGGAAAAATAATTCAAGAACAAAACGTGAATTCACAATCAACAATTGATCTTTCAACCCTTCAAAATGGACTTTATTTGGTTGAATTACAGAAAAATAAAACAACAACTAAAATTATATTAAATCGATAAACTATGCGACAGTCTTTCATTATTCTTGCTTTACTTGCTTTAATTACATCGTGTAAAAAAATTGAAGGCCCGGGTGGTACTTCCGCAATTCGCGGCCAGTTAACCGGTCAAGATTTTTCATTTGGAGATAAGGAAATCACAACGGTTTCTTTTACATCAGGAGCAACCATTGAACATGGTGATTATTGGTTACTAAACTCTACAGATAGTTCAAAATTATACTATATTTATTACACCAACCCAACTTGGATTTCATCTGCAGATCCACAATTACAAGGAAGAATCGGCGTTCCCGTTTCTTTTAATTATAGCGATTCAAATCTAGAGATTGCTCAACGTACACTTGACTCCTTGCAACAATTAACTGGGCTGCCTTTTAGTTTGTCTTTAACCCAAGATATTTTAACCATTACTTCAACTATTTCAGGGGAAGTTGTGGATGCTAATGACTATTCTACTCCATTTACAGTAGACATTTCAAATCAAGGTACCCCAAACGCCTTAGGAAATAAATTTGGTCGAGGAGGTGAACGAGTTTACATTATTTATGGACAAAATGCCTATTCGAATAACTCGGTTAGAACAGATGAAAATGGAAATTTTTCCTTTGAGGGACTTCAAAACGGCAGCTATACAATCTATGCTCTATCAGAAGACACCCTGCAAAATGGGAAATTCAATCGTGTTTCAAAAACAGTACAAATAACGGACAAAAAACAAATCATTGAGAGTGGTGAATTCAGTGTATTCTTCTAATAAACGAAATCTAATTCTTTTTGTCGGTATATTAGCTTATACTGCTAATTTGAGTGCCCAGCTTTCAATTTGGACAGGTGCTAACGCCAATAAATCGTTTGGCAAAATCTTTAGTCTTGAAGCAGGGTATGAATACAGACTTAAAAATACCCGGGAATTTGATAAATCCAATGTGGAAGGCAAATTCGCACAGAATTGGACTAAAGGAATTGAAACTTTTGTAAAATATAGAAATTCAATCGAAAACAATAAATACAGTGGATTGAATTCAAAAGTTTATGCTTACAACAATCGATTAAGTGTTGGATTAGATGTTTCATTTCTTAGACTTGCTGATGTATCCAAACGAACAAAATTGAGTTGGACAATAACCCAGCAAATGGATAGTTACCAATTCAAACGTTATAGCTCGATACTCAGAAATAAAATCACCTTTAAGCAAGATATAAAGAACTTTTTCCTATCACCCTTTGCTTCCGCAGAACATTTTTACCGCTGGAATAGAGATGTTGTTTATGCTGATGATGAAGTAATCATTTCGGGAGGCACTACGGCCCTTCGTTATTTTGTTGGAACAGAAGTTGAAATAAACAAAAATCAACGTTTTGTCATTGGTTTTGGCTTCAAGGATGTTTTTATGAATCAAAATTCTAATTATATTTTAAGATTGAGCTACAAATTCAGTTTTTAATTGTTCAAGCGCTTGCTTTACAGCAGGATCATAATTGATATACTTACCAAAAAACTGTAGTTTTTTTCTTAATTTTGGGCAACTAAACAATCGTTTGAATGGAACAAGTTGCACCGTATATCCCAACCAATAAAATCAGAATTGTAACTGCCGCTTCGCTATTTGACGGGCACGATGCAGCGATCAATATCATGCGCCGAATTATTCAATCAACGGGTTGCGAAGTAATCCACTTAGGACATGATCGTTCTGTGGAAGAAGTAGTGAATTGTGCCATTCAAGAGGATGCCCAAGCTATTGCAATGACTTCTTATCAAGGTGGCCACATGGAGTATTTCAAATACATGTTTGATTTATTGAAGGAAAAAGGTGCACCACATATCAAAATTTTTGGCGGTGGTGGAGGAACTATTTTACCTTCTGAAATTGAAGAATTACAAGCTTATGGAATCACCAGAATCTATCATCCAGATGATGGTAGATCAATGGGATTACAAGGGATGATTAATGATTTAGTTCAAAAATGTGATTTTCCGGTTGGAACCAATATTACAAATGAACCGGATAAATTGGCAGAGAAGAACATTCCTTCAATAGCTCGTGTCATTTCTGCAGCGGAAAATTTTGCGGAAGAAAATTCAGGGATTCTAACAAAAATTCGAGATATCGCAAAGACCAAATCGATTCCAGTTCTAGGAATTACAGGAACAGGAGGGGCTGGTAAATCTTCTTTGGTGGATGAATTGGTTCGTCGATTTTTAATTGATTTTACCGATAAACAAATTGCTGTTGTCTCGGTAGATCCATCCAAACGTAAAACCGGCGGAGCTTTATTGGGCGATCGAATCCGAATGAACTCCATCAAAAGCGATCGTGTTTACATGCGATCACTCGCGACACGTCAATCCAATTTGGCTTTATCAAAACACGTGGCTGAGGCAATAAGCATATTAAAAGCAGCAAATTACGATTTAATCATATTGGAAACTTCGGGTATTGGTCAATCCGATACTGAAATTTTAGATCATTCGGATGTTTCGTTGTATGTAATGACACCTGAATACGGAGCTGCAACTCAGTTGGAAAAAATAGACATGCTCGATTTTGCTGACGTCATTGCACTTAATAAATTTGATAAACGAGGTGCTTTGGATGCTTTGCGTGATGTGAGAAAACAATATCAGCGCAACCACAATTTGTGGGAGAACAACGTAGACGACATGCCGGTTTACGGAACCATAGCGTCTCAGTTCAACGATCCGGGAATGAATTCACTTTATAAAGTGATCATGGATAAAATCATTGAAAAAACAGGAGCTTCTTTGAGTTCGACGTTTGAAATAACCCGCGAAATGTCTGAGAAGATTTTTGTTATTCCACCCGACAGAACGCGTTATTTGTCCGAAATTTCAGAGAATAACCGAGCATACGATAAGTGGGTAAATCAACAAGTGGAAGTTGCTGAAAAACTGTATGGATTAACTACTTCCATTCAAACGTTGATGAATTCCAAAATTGAAGACAAGGATCGTTTGGTGAAAGGACTTCAAGAGGCTTTTGAATTGGAAAAACTCAACTTTGATCCAAAAAATTGGGCTCTTATTGAAAATTGGGATGAGAAAAAACAAGCTTTCAAAAATCCTGAATATCAATTTAAAGTGCGAGATAAAGTCTTGAGCATCCAAACTCATACTGAATCCCTTTCGCATTCTCAAATTCCGAAGGTCGCTTCTCCGAAATATTCGAGTTGGGGAGATATTTTACGTTGGGTACTGCAAGAAAATTATCCGGGAGAATTTCCTTATACCGCAGGGTTGTTTCCATTCAAACGCGAGGGAGAAGATCCAACTCGAATGTTTGCAGGTGAAGGTGGTCCGGAAAGAACCAACAAACGTTTCCATTACGTGAGTTTAGGAATGCCTGCAAAAAGATTATCAACAGCATTTGATTCAGTTACATTGTACGGGAATGATCCAGATGTCAGACCAGATATTTATGGTAAAATCGGTAATTCAGGTGTTTCCATTTGCTGTTTAGACGATGCGAAAAAATTATATTCCGGTTTCGATTTGAGTCATCCGGCTACGTCTGTTTCCATGACAATTAATGGTCCAGCTCCGATGTTGTTGGCCTTCTTTATGAATGCGGCGATTGATCAGAATTGTGAAAAACACATCAAAGCAAATGGACTAGAGGCGGAAGTGGAAGCGAAAATAGAGTCAATTTATAAAGAAAAAGGAACACAACGTCCGAAATATCAAGGATCCCTGCCTGAAGGAAATGACGGTTTGGGATTGATGCTTTTGGGCGTTACCGGAGATCAAGTATTACCGGCTGATGTTTATGCAAAAATCAAAGCGGAAACGTTGACACAAGTTCGTGGAACAGTTCAAGCAGATATTTTAAAAGAAGATCAGGCTCAAAACACGTGTATTTTCTCTACTGAATTTGCTTTGCGTTTGATGGGAGATGTTCAGCAGTATTTCATCAATCAGGGTGTTCGAAATTTCTATTCTGTTTCCATTTCAGGTTACCATATTGCGGAGGCGGGTGCGAATCCAATTACGCAATTGGCATTTACTTTAGCAAATGGTTTCACGTATGTTGAGTACTACTTGAGTAGAGGAATGGATATCAATGATTTTGGTCCAAATCTCTCGTTTTTCTTTTCAAATGGAATCGATCCGGAATACGCTGTTATTGGTCGTGTAGCACGAAGAATTTGGGCAAAAGCATTGGCTAAGAAATATGGAGCGAATTCACGCGCACAAATGCTGAAATACCACATTCAAACATCAGGACGTTCGCTTCATGCACAAGAAATTGATTTTAACGATATTAGAACCACTCTACAAGCCTTGTATGCAATTTACGATAACTGTAATTCCTTGCACACAAACGCATATGATGAGGCAATTACTACTCCAACGGAAGAATCTGTTCGCCGAGCCATGGCAATTCAGTTGATTATCAATCGAGAATTAGGATTAGCGAAAAATGAAAATCCGTTACAAGGTGCATTTATCATTGAAGAATTGACAGATTTAGTCGAAGAGGCTGTTTTAACTGAATTTGATCGTATTACTGAACGTGGCGGAGTTTTAGGCGCTATGGAAACGATGTATCAGCGTTCAAAAATTCAGGAAGAATCCTTGTACTACGAGACCTTAAAACACACAGGGGAATTTCCAATTATTGGTGTGAATACCTTCTTGAGTTCAAAAGGATCGCCAACGATTTTACCGAAAGAAGTAATCCGTGCTACTGAAGAAGAAAAACAATATCAAATCAAGATGTTGTCGGAATTACACGCGACAAAAGGTGAACAAGCGCAAGAAGGAATTCGAAAAGTGCAAGATGCTGCCATTAACAATCGTAATATGTTCGAGGAATTAATGGAAACGTGTAAACATGCTTCGTTGGGTCAAGTTACTCATGCATTGTTTGAGGTGGGTGGACAGTATAGAAGGAATATGTAAAATTATACAAATACCCTTTCAACGATATTTTCTCCAAATGAATAGGGGATATACGCCAAGTTTGGAATTTCTTTCGTTAAAATTATTCCCGGCTTTTTACCTAAAGATATACTACCATGACTTTCACTTAATTCCATTGCAAAAGAAGCATTAATTGTTAATGCATTCAGTGCTTGTTCAGGAGTTAATTTCATTTTGACGCACGCCAAAGACCAGATCGTAAACAAATTATAACAAGGTGTTGATCCTGGATTAAAATCACTTGCCAATGCAAATGGAATATTATCCTCGATCAATCTTTTTGCATTGCCGAAAGGAATGGACAGAAAATGTGAGCATCCAGGAAGAAAAACGGGCAGTGTTGAGGTGTTTTTCAAAGAGTTGATATCATCTTCCGTTAATTCCTCTAAATGATCAATTGTCAAGGCATTTAATTCGATTGCTTTTTGAATTCCTCCCATCGATGAAAATTGATTAACATGAACTTTGGGCTTCAAACCAGCTAAAATCCCCGCTTTCAAAATTTCATCCATTTCTTCCACAGAAAAGTAATTTCGCTCACAGAAAACATCAATGTAATCCGCTAAGTCTTCGTTTTTAACGGCTGGAATTATTTCGTTGATGATTAAATCAATATATCCCCTGTGATTTTCTTTGAATTCAGGTGGAAAAGCATGTGCAGCTAGTAAAGTAGCTTTGAATGGAATCGAAAAATGGTCTTTTAATCGTCGAATTACCCGTAACATTTTTAGTTCGGATTCTAAATTTAACCCATATCCAGACTTTATCTCTAGTGCACCTGTACCCGAAGCAATTATTTTTTCAATTCGAATCTTAGCTTCTTCAAATAATTCATCTTCGGACATCTGTTGCAGTTTGCCTGCAGAATTCAAAATGCCTCCTCCTCGTTTTGCAATTTCCTCGTAGGATAATCCATTGATGCGATGCACAAATTCTTCTTCTCGAGTTTTGGCAAAAACAGTATGGGTATGGGAATCACAAAAGGTGGGCAATACAAATTTACCTTCGGCATCGATCACCTCCAAATTCCTCCAATCTTCGATACCTCCCCATTCAGACATTGGACCATATGCTACCACCTCTCCATTTTCTAATGCCAAATAAGCATTTTCCAAAATAGGCAAAAAACTCATTTCAGTTCCGCTAAGGAGTTGTGGCAAATTTTCGCCAGCTTGAACAAGTCCTTTTATATTTTTAAAAAGTATTTTTTTCATCTTAGTTTTCGCCTTTAAGAATATGATTTTGAATAACTAACGGATAATGAGAATGTTCCAATTGACGTATTTTTTGTCGCAATGATTCAACCGTTTCTGTTGGATCAATTTCAATTGAAAATTGAGCAATCATTTGCCCTTTGTCGTACTCTTCGTTCACCAGGTGAATTGATATACCAGAATACGTTTCATTTGAATTGATGACCGCCTGATGAACATAATCACCATACATTCCTTTTCCTCCAAACTTTGGCAACAAGGAAGGGTGAATATTGATAATCTGATTTGGGTATGCCTCAATAAAATTTAGGGGTATCTTTTTCAAGTATCCAGCAAGAACAACCCATTGTATTCTGCGTTTCTGACAAATGTCAATTAAAAAATTTGAATCTGCAATTTGAAGTTTTGTGATAGTTATAAAATCGATTGAATGTTTGTTGCAGATTTCTTCTAACTCAGGATTTACTTTTTCTGAAACAACTAAACGGATTTTAATAAGAGCTTTGTCTGAAAAAAAAGAAATCAGGTTTTTTGCATTGGATCCTGCCCCGGAGATAAAAATTGCAAGGCTTTGAAAAGAATTCATGCTCAAAATTAATTAACAATTTGACACAGATCATGATTTTTTAATAGAACCCTGTATTTCAAGTCAGTAAAAAATGATATTAATTTCAAATAAATTGTTGAATTATTTTGATTTTTGATTGTTTGTTTTTTTCTTTGCACCTTGTTAACCACATAAATATATAAAAATGTCAGATATTAGATCAAGAGTTATTTCGATTATTGTAGATAAGTTAAACGTTGATGAAGCACAAGTTAACGATGCAGCAAGCTTTACAACAGATTTAGGAGCAGACTCTTTGGATACAGTTGAGTTAATCATGGAATTTGAAAAAGAATTTAACATTGCAATTCCAGATGAGCAGGCTGAATCAATCCAAACTGTAGGTGCTGCTATTGATTACATTGAGAAAAATTCTTAATTAATTTCTCCTTCTGATTTATTCAACCTTCTTTAAAGAACAGGTATGGAACTGAAACGCGTTGTCGTTACTGGTATGGGGGCATTAACTCCAATCGGTAATACTGTTGAAGAGTATTGGAATGCTTTGGTTGCAGGAAAAAGTGGTGCGGCTCCCATTACCTATTTTGATACATCCAAATTCAAAACGCAATTTGCTTGTGAGTTAAAGAATTTTCAGGTTGAAGATTTCATGGATAAAAAAGAAGCGCGAAAGTTAGACCAATTCTCTCAATATGCTTTGGTAACATCAACCCAAGCGGTTGATGATTCAGGTTTAATGAATTATTCAGAATTGAACTTTGATCGCGTTGGTGTTGTTTGGGGTTCAGGTATTGGAGGTTTAAAAACATTTCAAGATGAAGCCCGGGATTTTTTCTTGGGTGATGGTACGCCACGTTTTAATCCTTTCTTTATACCTAAAATGATCGCAGATATTGCAGCGGGTCATATTTCAATCAAATATGGTTTTAGAGGACCAAATTACGTTACTGTTTCGGCATGCGCATCTTCTACCAATGCAATTATTGACGGATTTAACTTAATTCGTCTTGGGAAAGCAAATGCAATTATAACAGGAGGTTCTGAAGCTGCGGTAAATGAGATGGGAATGGGAGGATTTAATGCGCTCAAAGCACTCTCAACTCGAAATGATTCGCCTGAAACGGCTTCACGACCGTTCGATGCAGAAAGAGATGGTTTTGTTCTTGGAGAGGGTGGAGGAGCGCTAGTTTTAGAAGAATACGAGCACGCAATTAAACGCGGCGCAAAAATATATGCCGAAGTTATTGGCGGCGGAATGTCTGGTGATGCTTATCACATGACCGCTCCGCATCCTGAAGGTATAGGAGCTAGGAATACAATGTTAGCCGCTTTGGAAGATGCAGAAATTGACCCAACCGAAATTGATTACATTAATGTTCATGGAACCTCAACACCTCTTGGAGACGTTGCTGAGGTAAAAGCAATTCAGTCTGTGTTTGGCGATCATGCTTACAAATTGAATATTAGTTCAACAAAATCAATGACAGGTCACTTATTAGGCGCAGCTGGTGCAATCGAAGCTATAGCATGTGTAATGGCTGTTAAAAATGATATTGTTCCGCCAACAATAAATCACTTTACAGACGATCCTGAATTAGACAATCAATTGAATTTAACTTTCAACAAAGCACAAAAGAGAACGATAAATGTTGCGCTTTCAAATACGTTTGGATTTGGCGGACATAATACAAGTATTATCGTTAGAAAATTTAGCAAGTAATATTTAATTTGGTAAAAAAATTATTTAAAGCATCCAAATCTGATGAAGAACTTGAGCTCATCAAGTTTATATTGAAAAAGTTTGGTTATCGACCTAAAAATCTTAGGTACTTTTTCAAAGCAATTACCCACAAATCCTATCGAAATCATGAAATAGTGTTCTCGAATGAAAGACTCGAGTTTTTGGGTGATGCAGTTTTAGATTCTGTAGTAGCAGATTATTTATTTTTGCGTTTTGAGGATGAAGATGAAGGTTATTTGACTAGAATTAAATCCAAAATCGTAAATCGAAAAACCCTTTCGGAAATTGGTGAAGCAATGAATATTCGAGAGATTTTACGTTACAACCAAGCTCGTTCAATAAATCTTAGTACGCTTGAGGGCAATGCTTTCGAAGCTATTTTGGGGGCCATTTATTTAGATGGAGGATATTTGGAGGTAAAAAAAGCAGTTCAAAATTACGTTTTTCGCAATTTCGTAAATATTAATCGATTACTGGAAGAAGAAATTGACTTTAAATCGAAGCTTTTTATTTGGTGTCAAAAGAAAAAGTTAAACTTGAATTTTGAGCTTTTAAAAGAACTTAATACAGGAGCTGGTTGGCATTACGAAGTAGAGGTTTTTATCAATAATAAGCAATACGGCCGAGGCAAAGGAGGCACGAAAAAGGTTGCTGAACAAGAAGCAGCAAAGGAGACGCTCGAATTATTAGGGGAATATTAATTTTATGTTGTAACAACAGTTTTTTTTTATTTACTTTGTAAAAAAATAAACCATGAGCTCATCAGATATTTTTTACACTATTGGAGATTTGTTAACAGCGTCTTTCAAATTTTTTGAAGTAGTTGGAAACGTATTCAACTATTCATTAATTGTACTTGGATTTTTTGGCTTTTTTTACTGGATGAATATTCAAAGAAAGCTTAACGACAAGGCTGCCAAAGATCCAAATCAAATTAAATAAGCAACCTATTGCAATGTCTCTCGTCTTTGGTCATATGATACGTGGGGCCTTTACCTTTATATTTTTCTTTTCTTTGTTCTTTAATTACGCGTATGCCCAAGTCACGGCGGCTGATTGTGGAAATGCGGTTAATATTTGTCAAAACGCATCTTTTTCTATCGATCCGAATGGTCCAGGATCAGTTAATGAATTTCAATCCGGAACAATATCTAATCCGTCCACAAATCCTGCATCGGGAAATTCGGGATGTCTACTTGCTGGAGAACTGAATCCGACTTGGATGGTTATTAACATTGCTGGTTCAGGAACTCTTGAGTTTTCTTTGGGGCAGGACATGGGGTCGGGTTGTTTTGATTGGATAATGTGGCCTTATACCTCCACAAGTTGTACACAAATAATCAATAATCAACTAGCTCCTATTCGTTGTAATTGGAATGGGATGTGTGAGGGCTTTACTGGTATTGCAACACCTCCGCCAACTGGTGGTGAGCCGTCTAATTTTGAACCAGAATTGAATGTTACTGCTGGTCAACAATATTTGCTTTGCATGTCTAATTATAGTTCTCAAACTACAACTGTTCCATTAAATTTCTTTGGTACTGCAAATGTTAGCTGTAATACAGTCTTGCCTATAACTGTTAACAATGTTACTATTTGCCCAGGTCAAACGGCTACATTATCAGCAAACTCCCCTGGTGCTACTACTTATTCTTGGTCGCCTGGAGGTCAAACTACTTCTTCCATAACTGTTTCTCCTAGCACCACAACGACCTATACTTGTACAGTAACTGCTCCTGCACCCAATGGAGGAACTTCTACAGGAGTTGCAACGGGTACAGTAACTGTTTTGTCTGCCACAAATCCACAATGTGGATGTACCACAACAGCTTCCAATACAGGGCCTATTTGTGTTGGACAAACATTTAACATAACTACTACGGCCGTTCCTGTAGGAACTTATTCTTGGACATTAAATGGTAATCCTATTGCAAACACGCAAACGGTAACTGCTTTGCCTGCAGCGACTTCAGGATCTTACACATTCAACGTTTCGGCGACGGATGGAAATGGAAACACATGTATCTCTTCAACAACGGTAGTTGTTAATCCACTTCCAATTGTAAATGCAGGAAATGATCAATCAATATGTATTGGAAGTTCAACAACACTTTCAGGATCCGGCGCAACATCCTATCAATGGGATAATGGAGTTCAAAATGGGATTCCATTTATTCCTACCTCAAATCAAACATATACCGTAATTGGAACAGACGCCAATAGTTGCTCTAATTCAGATCAAGTCGATGTTTCTTTTTTATACGCTCAAATACCATCAATCACACCAAGTGTAACGGTCGGTTGTATCCCAACGCAAGTTGTTTTTGACAACAATGATCCTCAAACTCAAAACTGTATTTGGGATTTCGGAAATGGAACAACAAGCAATGGATGCTTCAATCAATCAGCTGTTTATAATCAAGTAGGATGTTATGATATTATTCTAACCCAAACTGATGGACAAGGTTGCGATACTACGGTTACTTTTCAAGATGTAATCTGTATTGAAGATGTTACAGCATCCTTCTATGTGAACCCTGGAACAATTGGACCGGGAAATTCGAATGTTTCTTTTTACAATAATTCGGTGGGAGCAAGTTCTTATTTTTGGGAATTTGGGGACGGTGAAAATTCGACTGATTTTGAACCTGTTCATACATATAGCACGAATTTGCAGACTGGTTATTCTGCCCTACTTGTTGCAACATCACCGGCTGGATGTATCGATTCTACAACAATGCCAATATCCTATGAGGAATTATTAATATATTATGTTCCAAATACCTTTACTCCTGATGCGGATGAGCATAATCAACTTTTTAAACCAATATTCACTTCCGGTTTTTCACCCGAAAAATTCGAAATGACAATTTACAACCGTTGGGGAGAATTAATCTGGCAATCTGTTGATCATAATAAAGGTTGGGATGGATCTTTTGGTGAGAAAGGAGTTGATGTTCCGGTAGGGACTTATACATGGGTGATATCCTTTAAACCAAAGGATACCGATGAAAAATTGAAAATCACCGGATTTGTTAATCTACTTCGATAGATTTTATTTCGCACTTTTTTATTTCAGCTATTACTTCCCTATATTTGTGCAAACATTATATCAATGAGTTCATCTGAAAAAATTTCTACCGAAAAAGCACCAAAGCCTGTTGGATTATATCCGCATGCTAGAAGGGTAGGGAATTTACTATTTCTTTCCGGTGTGGGCCCTAGAGTTGCCGGTTCAAATTCAAATGATTCTGCTGTACCTGGATTGAAACTAGATCATAACGGAAACTTTATAGAATTTGATTTTGAAAAACAATGTAGAAGTGTTTTTGATAATGTGAGAATTATTTTGGAGGAATCTGGTTCAAGTTGGGACCAATTAGTTGATGTCACTGTTTTTTTGGTGAATATGAAACGTGATTTTCAAACGTACAACAGAATTTATGCCGAGTACTTCAAGGATAATTTACCTTGTCGCACAACGGTTGAGATAAACTCATTGCCAACTCCCATTGCTATTGAATTAAAATGTATCGCTACAATTGAATAAACTATGATTGCTTTTATTATACGCTGCTTAATTGCATTAACCGCCTTATCATTCAATACTTGGTTATTCGTTTCTGGTCATTGGGGATGGGGAATTACATTTATTTTCGTAACTGCTTTGATTGTTCTTTCATTTTTTAGAAATGAGAACATGATTTTAGCATTGAATCAGATGCGATTAGGAAATACCGATAAAGCAAAAAAACACATTAATAGAATTACACACCCTCAATTTTTACCGAGAAAACAACATGCTTATGTTTTGTACCTTCAGGCGGTAATGAATAGTCAAGAATTTGGATTTGTAAAAAGTGAACAAATTTTGCGAAAAGCCCTTGCCCTTGGTTTACGTACCGCACAGGATAACGCGGTAGCTAGAATGCATTTGGCAGGTATTTGCGCTCAAACTAGTCGTAAAAATGAAGCAGTGTCTCTTTTGTCAGAAGCTAAAAAGTTAGACAAAGATGGAATTATGAGAGACCAAATTAAAATGATGCAACAACAATTGCAAATGGCTCCATCCAAAAATCAAATGCGCATGGCTCAAATGATGGGGGGAAGAAAGAAAACGCCAAAAATGAGATAATGACTCCAAACGTTTCGCGTCTTTTTATTAATCTGAGAGTTCAAGACGTTCATCGTTCTAGAAAATTTTTCACGGATTTAGGATTTACCATTGAAGAAATGTTTTCAGGTGATTTATCGATTTGTGTGAACATTAATGAAAAGATTAAAGCCATGTTGCTTGTGGAGGAACACTTTAAGAACTTTACCTCTAAAAAACTTGCTGATGCAACAAAAGAAACGGAAGTGTTAATTTCATTCGGGTTAAATACAAAACAAGAGGTCATTGATTTATATGAAAAAGCCATTTCGCTAGGCGCAACGGAAGCAAGTCCAGTTCAAGATCATGGTTTTATGTATGGTAGAAGTTTTCATGATCTAGATGGTCATATTTGGGAATTGGGATGGATGGATATGGAGGCATTTCTTAAAATGAAAGATGCTCAATGACAGAAAATCCAAAGATTTTTTCTCAGGGTTGGGAGGATTATGAATTAATCGATGCGGGTGGAGGAAAAAAATTAGAACGTTGGGGTAAAATCATTACAATCCGACCAGAAATACAAGCTTATTTTAAATCAGAATTACCATTTACAGAATGGAGAAAATTAGCTCATTGGGAATTTCAAGAAGGTAAAGGTCAATCCGGTAATTGGAAATCCTTGAATAAGGCCTCCAAAATTTGGATGATTCAATTCAAAGGATTGGCACTTAAACTCGAACTTACCCAGTTTAAACATCTTGGGATTTTTCCGGAACAGAGAATAAATTGGGACTTTATTTTGAATGAAATAGAGCCTGGAAACAAATTTTTGAATTTATTTGCTTATACAGGAATCGCTTCTTGTATCGCGAAAAAAACACGAGCAGATGTAATTCACGTAGATTCGGTTAAAAACCTTATCTCTTGGTCCAAAGAGAATATGGAAAATAGTAAATTATCCGATATTCGATGGGTACATGAAGATGCATTGAAATTTATTAATAGAGAGTCTAATAGAAAAAATCAATACCATGGAATTATTATGGACCCTCCCGCATGGGGGCTGGGTGCAAAAGGCGAAAAATGGAAACTAGAGGACCAAATTGATGAGTTAGTTGCTACGAGCGCAAAGTTATTAATGGATAATGGGTTTTTGATTATGAATACATATAGTCCATCTGTATCTTTTGATTTTTTAAAAGAAATGCTCCCCCTCTATTTTAATGAGGTTGATATTCATCTTCATGAAATGTGGATGCAAACAACAACTTCTAAACAATTGTATTACGGAAATAGAGTTTTGATTCATAGAAAGGAAGAAGTATAATTCCTACATTTTGATTGATTTGTATATTGCTTTATCTTTATAGTCTAAAATTTCATCAATCATGAAAAATAATTACTTGTTCATTTTAATTTTGGGTTTTTCTTTAATCTCGAATGCACAGTTAACAACCTGGCAATCCTTCACAGATTCAATCCCTACTTTATCCTCCCCAAGAGCCTTTGATTTGAACAATGATGGAGTTAAAGATATTGTAATAGGAGGAGGAACAGATGGGGTAGCAAGTAATAGCGGTATTATGGCATTTAATGGTGTTGATGGAACATTACTTTGGAAAAGGGGAAGTAGAAATGAAGTTTTTGGAAGTTCTATTTTTCAAGATATCACCAATGATGGAGTAAAGGATGTATTTATTTCAGGACGCCAAGCCCAATTATTGGCGATTAATGGTTCAAATGGACAATTGATTTGGGATTATTTTCCATTTCCTGTGAATCCTGCTGATAGTGGATTATTTAACTTTTATAATCCACAATTCATTCCGGATGTTAATAATGATGGAACACCAGATTTATTAGTCGCTAATGGAGGTGATCATTCTGCTCCAGATTGGCAGACCAATCGTCCTCCAGGCCATTTAATGATTATAAATTCATTGAATGGACAGCTCTTAGCTAAGGCTGTTATGCCAGATAGCGCTGAGACATACTGTTCGCCAATAGTTGCAGATATTCAGGGAAATGGGAATTTGTGGATCCTTTATGGAACGGGGGGAGAAAATTTGGGAGGTTCATTTTGGGCTTGTCCATTAAATGACTTAATGCTTTCAAACTCACTGACAAATTCTATTCAATTAGATAATGATCCGAACAAAGGTTATATTGCTCCTGCTGCTATTTCAAAAAATAGTAATAACCAATACGATATAATAATTCAGAGTTTTGGAGGGAAAATTAAAAAAATTAAAGGAGCAAATTTTGGTTCTATTTGGTCATTCCAAATACCAAACACAGAGTCGAGTGCTGAGCCAGTTCTTGGTAATTTTATAGGTGGTGATAATGTTCCGGATGTTTTGGCGATACTTTTTAAAGGGATTTCTCCTTCTTACACCGATTTTTACCAAGTATTAATCAATGGTTCAACAGGTCAATTGTCATTTAAGGATAGCTTGGGATCGCTTAATTATGTCTCGGCCAATGCCATGGATTTTGATAATAATGGGCGTGATGAAGGCTTGATATCTGTTACTTACCAAGAGAATGGATCTTATAAACACCGCCTGCAGAAAATTAATTTTGTCAATGGAAACATTAGTCAAATTAGTACGACCAAATCAGGAGTTAATTTGGGATCTACACCATTATTGACAGATTTGGATGGTGATAATCTAATTGATTTGGTTTATGCTGTAAAAAAAGACAGTGTAAATCCCATTGGTTGGAAAGGAATTTATGTGAATCGGGAAGAACTCAATGTTCTAAAACCCAATTCAGGAATTGCTTGGGGAAGTTACTTAAGTACCAATAATGATGGAGTATATAACTTGGATGCCATCAATTGCGGATACGGATCTGTCATTGCAAATGCAAATGTAATTCAACCAAGTTGCAATGGTTTATCGAATGGTTCTATTACACTTACACCAGTTCAGGGAGCTGGGCCATATACGTATTTATGGACAACAAATAGTGGTGATTCTTCAGTTACAAATTTAGCGGCAGGAACTTATTCAGTAATGGTTACAAACTCGCAAGGCTGCTTTGAGACCAGGACATTTAATTTAAATGATCCCTATGTAATTAGTTTCGGAGGAATTATTGCCCCAGCTTGTCCAGGTGGAACAAACGGAATGGCAACAGTTGGGTCCTCAGGTTGTCCATGTCAATTTAGTGGTTGTACATTCTTGTGGGATAATGGAGTAACTACAAAACCAAATAATGCTTTAACTAGTGGATGGCATACTGTTACGATTAATCACCCTAGTGGATGCGTTGTAATTGATTCTGTATTTGTTCCAGAAGCATTGCCAATAATTGTTGATACACAAATCATCAATAATACGTGTTTTGCAGGAAATATGGGTTCTATCAATCTCACACCGTCTAATTACCCACCAACTACTTACAATTGGTCCAATGGTGAAACGTCACATTTAAATGATAGCTTAGTAGCCAATGATTATTCGGTAATTGCTTCTGATGCTCGTGGTTGCATTGACACCTTGAATTTTACGATTTCACAACCAAATGAAATAGTTGTTTCCTCACAAGTAGTAAATGTTGACTGTAATGGAAATGCTACGGGAGAAATTCAATTACAAGTACAAGGTGGTAACGGTGATTATACCTATTGGATTAATCAAGACATGGGAGGTGCAGTTAATTCAAACTTAACAGCAGGAAATTACTCAATTTATGTAATGGATTCAACAAACTGTTCATCCCAAAGTCAATCTTTGATAATTACCGAACCTTCGTCACTAAATCTTGCTTTAAGTTCAACTCCTGAGATAGATGGGTTGGATGGAACTGCCACAGCGAATGTAACCGGTGGTACAGCTCCTTATTCTTATGTTTGGGATGATCCAAATTCACAACCTGAAAATTTGGCTGTTTACTTAAATAGTGGATGGTACAATGTAGTTGTTACAGATGTAAATGGATGTCAGATTTCGGATTCTGTTTTTGTAGATACAGAGTTAGGCTTGCATGAAAATGGCGAAAACACTGTTGTCGTATATCCAAATCCAACCAAAGAAATCATTCAAATTGTAGGGTCTGGTAATTTGATTAGAATCAGAGACTTGAATGGTAAATTAATATACGAAATGTCTTTTGACAGTACGATTAATGTTGGGCACCTTACAAATGGTGTTTATAACTTGGAATTAGTTTCCGAAAACAACCAAATCAATCGAATTCGGTTTACAAAAATCGATTAATTCTGGTTTACAAAAATATTGTTTTCAGTATTGATATCCGGTAAAACCAAATCAGGATCTAGTTCGATTTCCACGATTTCAGTCAGTTTAAGATCTTTAAGATAGACTTCGTACGAATTACTACCGCAAGACCATTTAGCAAGAATTTGAGTAGGTCTTTTGAAATCAGTTTTAATATTGTTGGTCAAATCTAAAGGAATGTGATAGTATATTGTTTTACCATTTTTCGTTTTAATTGAAAATTCTAATGGCATAGGAATTCCCGACTTCGTAAACTTGATCATTATCCCCTCCTTTTGTTTAGCAACTGAATCAATAGAAAAATCAATTTTTTTGGTCGTATTCAGCCAATAATTTTGAAACCAAGTTAATTCCATTTGCGATACATCTTCAAATATTTTCACAAAATCATTTGGTTCTGGATGTTTGAATTTCCATTTCGTATAAAACTTAGAAAATCCTAATTTCATGAGTGAATCGCCTATTATGTAACGTATTAATTCAGGGAATAATTGACCCTTGAAATAGGCGGCATTGTAATAAGGATAATCAGCTGCAAAATGGTTGGCTGCCGTTGAAATAGGTTCCTCTTCATAAGAAGAAGAAATCCATTTGTAGTTTGAAATTGCGCTACTCGCAGGATTATTTTCAGTGCGATTTACATTACTAATTCTTTCCTCTGCATAACAGGTTATACCTTCATCCATCCAATGGTATAAATTTTCATCCGTACCGTAGATGCCATAGAAATAATTATGCATGAATTCATGACATGCCGTGCTGAAAAAATCAAACCGACTAGATTCCAACATTGTACACATAGGGTATTCCATATAGCCTTCTCCTGCTTGAATAAATGAAAACTGAGGATACGGATAGATACCAAATTCATTTTTACAAATCTCATATGCTTTTGGCCATTTTTTCATTAGGTTTTCCCACATATCAGAATAATTCTCGTGGTAGTAAAAATGAAAGAATGTTTCATCTATTTTTATTTGTTTATGAATCCAGTCCTTATTCATGGCAAAAGCGAAGTCATGAATGTTTTCTCCGTAAAATTTCCAGCTTACTAATCCATTTTGGGGTGTTTCGCCCGCTATTTCTTCCCAGCCTTTTTCGGTATATTTTTTATTCAGTAGTTGTCCTGTTCCGGCAACCACATAGGATTTATCACATGTGATTTGAACGTTATATTGACCAAAAGTTCCAGAGAATTCTCTTCCAAAATAGGGGTCTGTATGCCAACCCATTTGATCATATCTGCAAATCTTCGGATACCACTGAGTATAAGTATAATCGGTTCCGGCATTATTCTTTTTTCCAGCTCGATTGATACAAGAAGGAATGAGCGAATTAAAACGTATTTTAACAATACATGACTTTCCTGGGAGGATATTTTTTTTCAATTTAATTTGCCCAATAGATTCAAAAATCTGAATGGTATGAACCTCATTATCTATTACAATGGATTCGATATTGATTTCGCCCAAATCAACCCCTTCAGGGCTTCCAATTTTATTGTCTTCAAAGGCGTGACTTTCTTTTTTAAAAGCATTCCAATATAAATGAAAGTACAATTCTTTTAGTGTATCTGGAGAATTATTCTGATAGATTAAAGTCTCTTCCCCTTCTAATTTGTCAAAGGCATCTCTTACTGTAGCTTTAATCGTGTAATCAACTGTTTGTTGCCAATCGTTTTTTTGCGCGAATGACCCCATGCAAATGGAAAGTAAAATGCTTGAAATAATTATTTTCATATAGTTAGTTTTGGCTATAAACAAATCCCTCGGGTTAAGTTACAACTTTCAATGAAAGTATCAATCGACGTTGTTTTTTGGTTGGTCTGCCAGTTCCATTTATTCGGTATTGTTTCTGTGCCAATTGATAATTTTGATATTTTTCTTTCTCCTCTGGTTCGGTTTGATCTAAAATATAAGTTTCAACTAATTTTGGACCAACTCTTCTGTCAAGAATTTGTAAAATTTTATAACTGAAGGTTGCATTGTTTTTCTTTATCTGAATGGAGTCACCAATAGTCACTTCCTTGGAAGCTTTTACGATTTGATGATTGAGATAGATTTTTCCAGCTTTGATTAGTTCTATTGCTTCATTTCGGGTTTTTGTGATGCGTACAAACCAAACAAATTTATCGATTCTCAATTTCATGAATTATTCTTTTTGGTAAGGCATTCAGAACCAATTGGTAGGAATCATCAATGCATTCATAAATTGTACTATCTGGCACATCAGAAAATAGTTGAATGGTATTCCAATGCTTTTTATTCATGTGATATCCAGGTAAAATGCCTTGATATCTTTCCCGTAGTTCTAGTGCTTTTTCTGGATTACACTTTACGTTCAATCCATGTGGATTATCAACGTCCATTAGCGCAAAGATTTTTCCTCCTACTTTGAAAACCAGTGTCTGTTGATCAAATGGAAAAGACTCTTCAGAGTAAGGCTTACTGATGCAATATTCACGAATTAATTCGAGATTCATCAATGAATTGCAGGAGCATTATCGTATTTCCCAAGATTGTACAGCATTTTGGAATGCCCCATCAACGCTGATACAAATGAATTATAGGAATGATACGGTAAATTAAATTCTTCAGCTGTTTGTTTTACTATTTTTGAAATATTCGGATAATGAACATGGCAAATATTCGGAAATAAGTGATGTTCTACTTGAAAATTAAGGCCACCAACGTACCAAGTAAAAATTGGATCTTTTTGCGCAAAATTTGCAGTATTATATAATTGATTCACTGCCCAGTCTGCATCTACATTGCCCGAAGCATCAGGAAGTGGGTAATCCGAGCTTGGTATCACATGCGCAGGTTGAAAAATCATAGCTAGAATCAATCCGCATGTAAATTGCATCGACATCCACCCGAGAACCAACCAATACCACGGTGAAGGACTTAATATAAGTGGCAGTAAGAAAAATGCCAGATAATAGAATATTTTCGAAATAATTATTGTCGTTAAATGAACTTGAAATGTAATCTTTTGGGTTTCAATTAATCCTTTCTTTTTGTATCTTATAGCTTGCTGAAAATCTTTTGAAGTGGACCACATCATGGTCATTAGACCATAAAAAAACCATGCATAAATGTGCTGGAATCGATGAAGTTTGTTTCTTCTTGCGTGAGGAGAAAATCTCAAAATAAATGCAGGGGGCTTGATGTCTTCATCCATGTCAGTAACATTGGTATAAGTATGATGAAGCACATTGTGTTGGATTCTCCAATTGACATCACTGCCACCTAATAACACCATAACTTTCCCTATGATATTATTCACGGTTTCGTTTTTGGAATAGGCGCCATGGTTGGCATCGTGCATAACAGATAAGCCGACTCCTGCCATTCCAACACCCATGATTACCCATAGAAGCAAGTAAACAGGAAAAGAATAATCACCTGATAAAATGAAGACGAATGGTGCAAGGTACAAAGTCAACATAAAAATCGTTTTCAGAACCATGTTGGTATTGGCATGGCGCGAAATATTTCTTTCTTTGAAATAATTGTTGACCCTTGAGCGAAGAACTTTGTAAAAATCGGTATTCGTTGTTCCCGTAAATCGAATAGTTTGATTTTGCATTTTTTACTTTTTGTAAAGTTACCGTTTAATTGAAGATAATTTACAGATATCAAATTTCTTTTTTCATATTTTTAAGTTGATAAACTAAACGTCTCCTTTCTGAATAGCTCTAAAAAGTAAAAGTGATATAATGAAAATCAGATAGATTGCGTCGTGAAGGTGAAAAAAATAATTGAAACCAATCATCATTCCCCAGAAACCAAGTGTAATCAATGAATATGTGTAGCTAATTTTTTTATTTCTTAGTTCATCTGGGTGATTGATTTTCTTTAATATCAATGGAATATCCTGTTTCATCTTCATTCTTGATGCAAAGATCATCAACGGAATCAAAACAATCCCTTGAGGTATACCAACTTCTTCATACGTGATGAAATTATACCATTCTTGCCCTATGGACAAATTGGTGTTGATAGTGGATATGAATAGATGAATCAAGATAAATTCTTGAATCCAAAAGCCAAATGAAATCAGAAGTTGTTTGTAATCTGTACCAACCTTGGTCTTAAAAATAACAGTTTTAACTTGACGTAAAGTTTCTATTCGAAAATAATAGAGAAATAGATTTTCAAGGATGTAAAAGATTAAAATAAAAAACAAAGTCCAATCCCAAAAAAAGTAACCTATCAATGGAATAGCGTGCTCACTAACTATTTGAATGATTAGTAATTTCCTCTGATTATTCATTTTAATGCGGCCACTCGTTCTTTGGACAATTCAAAATTTGGGTTAGCTTTTAAAGCTTTAGCATATGCTTTCAAAGCCAAGGTTCGATCATTTTTATCCTCATAACAAAGTCCGATATTATGCCAGGCTTTCACAAATTCTGGTTGTATATCCGTTGCCTTCTGGTAGTAGATGATAGCACTGTCTAATTGATTTTCTGTATGAAATTGCTTAATGTAGCCAATATTAAACCAACCTAAGTGATATTTTTCATCTGCTAGCATCAATTTTCGATATCCTTCTACAGCCTGATCAAATCGGTTAAGCATTTGGTCGCAATAGGCAATACCATATAATGCATCTCCCAATTTTGTGTTTAACTCAGAAGCACTTCTAAATTTTTCAATGGCAATTTCATATTTTTCGTCCTCCGTGTAAAGCTGACCTAACCTAAGATAAGCTAATTCAAATTCTGGATCCTGTTGAATGGCAGTTTCATAGGATGATATTGCAAATTTCCGATTGTTCTGTGCAAGAAAAATGGATCCTTTCATAATATAAGCATCCCGGTATTTTGGATTAATTTTCAGCGCTTGATCCACATATTGAAGAGCCGTTTGAAAATCAGCCTCATATGCATAGGTAGCAGATAAACCGACAAGTGCCTTCACATTTTTAGGCTGTTTCTTAACAATATATTGATAAAGGTTTTGAGCCCTTGCAACATCGGTTACAGAACGGTCTGGATCATTGGAAAGAACGTCCGCATACAACATTCGAGTATCGATTCTAGAACTATCCAATCGAAATGCTTTAGCCGCATCTGGTTTAGCAACTTCAAAATACTTTTTGTTGTACTTCAATAAGAAAGAATCCAGCATTAAATTTCCTCGTTTAACCAATAGATCCACATTATTGGGTTGAATTAAAAGTAAACTATCCAAATTAGTGGAAGTCGCAGTTGGTTTCGTATTTTTCCCACCGCAACTTGAGAACAGATAACTTAGTATGAAAAGGAATGCAAAAACGGAATATTTCATGGATTGACTATTGAACAAAATTACCTTTTTTGTTGATGATACCATCAATTCTCGTTAATTTTGATGAAGAAATAACAAGTAATGAAGAAGACATTTATTCTTTTGTTCGTTTTTATCCTAATACTATCAACGCAAGAATGCTTGGCTCAAGGGTGTTCTCAATGTAAAATGTTGGCAGAACAAGGTGCTGAAG
>Ga0255096_1000308_pt1 | contig 25371 bp, 25 predicted proteins | sample Colum_Atlam_RepA_2_FD_188563 | JGI IMG/M metagenome (GOLD analysis project Ga0255096, IMG submission 188563) | Freshwater microbial communities from Columbia River, Oregon, United States - Colum_Atlam_RepA_8d | ecosystem: Environmental > Aquatic > Freshwater > River | place: USA: Oregon... | reverse complement strand
CCTACGAACTTTGCCGATCATCCGCGCGCGGCGATTGAGGTGGCGGCGGCGCTGGCAGCAGGGTCTTCGCATCCGTTGGCGGTGGCTTTGGCCGACGCGGCGCGGGCGCAAGGCATTGCTGCGGCAGAGGTTGGTGATCTGCACGAAGTTCCGGGCTATGGCGTGGAAGGGGTGTGGAAGGGGCAGGTGGTGCGGCTTGGTCGTGCGGCTTGGTGTGGCGCAGAGCCGTTGGATGTGACCGCGACCTATCTAAGTGCGGGTGGATCAAGCCGGGCTTTCGCCTTTGCCGACCGGATTCGCCCCGGCGCGGAAAGCGCGATTGCGGCGTTGAAGGCGCAGGGCAAGCACATCCGGCTGATTTCTGGCGATGCCGAAGGCGCGGTGGCCAATCTGGCGGCGCGGCTTGGCATTGAAGACTGGATCGCCGGGGCGCTTCCGGCGGAAAAAGTGGCGCTGGTGCGTGAGTTGACCGGCGCTGGGCGCAAGGTTCTGATGGTGGGGGATGGCCTGAACGACACCGCCGCCCTTGCCGCGGCGCATGTTTCGATTTCGCCCGCGACGGCGTTGGACGCTGCACGCACCGCCTCTGACATTGTGCTGTTGGGGCAGGATATGGCGCCGATTGGCGATGCGACGCGGATCGCACGGCAGGCAACGCGGCGGATGATTGAAAACTTTGGGATTTCGGCAGCCTATAACGTGATCGCGGTGCCGTTGGCTTTGGTCGGATCTGCCACGCCGCTGGCGGCGGCCTTGGCGATGTCTTTGTCGTCAATTACGGTATCGCTGAACGCGCTGAGGCTGAAGTAATGGAAATCCTGTCGATTCTGATTCCGGTATCGCTGATATTGGGCGGCTTTGGGCTGGTGGCGTTTATCTGGGCGATGAAGACCAAGCAGTTTGATGACCCGACCGGCGATGCCAATCGGATCTTGATGAAAGATTGGGACGATAAGCCGAAGCCCTAGGCGCGGCCTGCGGTGGCCGACAGCGACAGCGGGTCGATGCCCATGCCGCGCAGCGCGCCGCCCCATTTTGTGGCGTCATTCTCGGCAAAGATCAGCGCCATGTCGGGATCAACGGTCAGCCAGTCATTACGGGCAATTTCCGCCTCTAGCTGGCCGGGGCCCCAGCCAGAATAGCCAAGCGCCAGTAGGGCTTGCGTCGGGCCTTGGCCTTTTGCCAACGCCTCTAGCACATCCATCGTGGCGGTCATGCCATAGCCGCCGGCGATCTGCATGGTGGCGGGTCCGCCTGCATAGTCGGGCGAGTGCAGCACAAAGCCGCGCCCGCGTTCAACAGGGCCGCCGAAATGCACGCGAATGTCGCGGCCCTGCGCGCCAAGCGGGATTTCCAGATGCTCGAGCAGCCCGCCAAACGACAGGTCTGGCATCAGTTTATTGATGATCAACCCCATCGCGCCTTCGGGGGTGTGGGCGCAGACCAAGATGACCGAATGTTCAAACCGGGGGTCGCCCATGCCCGGCATTGCCACCAACAGCTTTCCGCAAAGATCCATCGAGTCGCACCCCCATAGCCCACAGCCTCAAGATGGGGGCAGGCGGCGGTTGTCTCAAGCCCTGAATGGTTACAGAGCTATCGCCGGAACGTGATTTCCCCCGACGGTGGCAAGCGCCTATCTTTTGGCCATGATCAAAGCCCTGCTGATATCCCTGACCGTCGCCGCGCCCGCGCTTGCCACCACCCAAGATGAGGTGCTGTCGGCTGAACTGCTGCCGGGATGGCAGATGCAGAACGGTCATCACATGGCGGGGCTAAGCCTGCAATTGGCACCGGATTGGAAAACCTATTGGCGTGCGCCGGGCGAAGCGGGCATTCCGCCGCTGTTTGATTGGTCGGGTTCAACAAACGTGCAATCGGTGCGGGTGCATTGGCCCAGCCCGGTGGTGTTTCACCTGAACGGCATGCAGACCATCGGCTATCACGACGGTGTGGTGCTGCCGCTGGAAGTTACGCCGGTGGACCCGTCAAAGCCGGTGTCGTTGCGGGCGGCGGTTGATCTTGGGGTGTGCAACAAGATCTGCATGCCCGCCGCGTTGCAGATGCAGGCGGACCTGAGCGGGGCCGGAAAGCCGGATGCGGCGATTCGCGCTGCGCTGCAGGCAGAGCCGAAAAGCGGCAAAGAGGCGGGGCTAAAGACGATTTCTTGCGCGGTGGAACCGATTGCCGATGGCCTGCGCCTGACCGCAAAGCTGGATCTGCCCGCGCCGGGACCAGACGAGACGGTGGTGTTTGAAACCGCCGATGCCTCGGTTTGGGTGGCCGAGGCCCAAACCACGCGGAAGGGCGGCACGTTGACATCGGTGACCGATCTGGTTGCCAGCAACGGCGCGCCGTTTGCATTGGATCGGTCAGCGGTGAAGGTGACGGTGCTGGGGCAGGGCAAATCGGTAGAGATTTCGGGCTGCCCCGCGCCCTGACAGCGCAGGGTGTTGCCTAGCTGCGCAACTTTGCCTGCAACGATAGCAGATCGGCCCAAGCCTCGCGTTTGGCTTCGGGTTTGCGCAGCAGATAGGCCGGATGCGCCATCGGCAGCACCGGTTTGCCAAGCGCCTGCACCCAAGTGCCGCGCGCGCGCAAGATGCCCTTGGTTTTCAGAATGGCTTGCAACGGTGTGTTACCCATCACAACGATTACGTCGGGGTCGATCAAGGCGATATGGCGTTCGACAAACGGGCGCATCATGGCGATTTCATCGGGCGAAGGATCGCGGTTTTGCGGCGGCCGCCACGGCAAGACATTGGTGATGTAAAGCGCCGTCGCAGGGTCGGGGCTGTTTCGCGACAGGCCGATGGCCGCAAACATGCGGTCAAGCAACTGGCCCGCGGCACCAACAAAGGGGCGGCCTTCAAGATCTTCTTCGCGACCGGGGGCTTCGCCCAGCACCAGAACGCGGGCGTTCGGGTTACCATCGCAGAACACCAGATTGCGCGCGCCCTTTTTCAATTCGCAAAGATCAAAGGCGGCAAGGGCATCGCGCAAACTATCGCGCGAGGTGGCGCTATTGGCGGCATCGCTTGCAGCATGAATAGCGGCATCCGGCGAGGCTGCGACGGGTTCGGGCATTGGCGCCACGGCAGAGGCGCGTTGCGGCGGCGGTGGTGGGGCTGCCTTGACGGGTTCGGGCAGATCATAGCGATCTAGCGGGGTTTCCCCGACAATATCGGACACGCCAAGTTCCACCTGCCACGCCAATGCGGCCAGCGCGGCGTGCCAATCATTGGCGATGTCAGTCTCGATTCCCATAGCGCGCAGGGTAGGGCCGCAGGCGGGCAGGAACAAGGCGCTTGTCGCGATGCCTTGTCGGATGGGCAAGGTGTTTCTATAAGCGGCAAAAGCCCTCGGAGATGCCCATGACCTTCCGCGCCCGCCACCTGCTTGGGATCGAGCAGCTTTCTCCGCAAGAGATTGTCACAGTGCTGGATTTGGCCGATGCCTATGTCGATCTGAACCGACGCACGGTGAAGCAATCGGATGTTCTGGCGGGGCTGACGCAGATCAACATGTTCTTCGAAAATTCCACCCGGACGCAGGCCAGCTTTGAGCTGGCTGGCAAGCGGTTGGGTGCCGATGTGATGAACATGAGTGTGGCGTCTTCGTCGGTGAAAAAGGGCGAGACGCTGATTGATACGGCGATGACGCTGAACGCGATGCACCCCGATTTGCTGGTGGTGCGGCATGGCGCGTCTGGTGCGGTGAACCTGCTGGCCAGCAAGGTGAATTGCGCGGTGCTGAATGCGGGCGACGGGCGGCATGAACACCCGACGCAGGCGCTTTTGGATGCGCTGACGATTCGGCGGGCCAAGGGGCGGATTCAGCGGCTGACGATTGCAATTTGTGGCGATATTGCCCACAGCCGCGTTGCGCGCAGCAATTTGATTTTGCTAGGTAAAATGGAAAACCGTCTGCGCTTGATCGCACCGCCGACCTTGATGCCTGCGGGCGTGCAAGAGTTTGGCTGCGAACTTTATGACGACATGCGCAAGGGGCTGGAAGGCGCCGATGTGGTGATGATGTTGCGCCTGCAAAAAGAGCGGATGGATGGCGGCTTTATCCCGTCAGAGCGCGAATATTATCACCGTTATGGGCTGGATGCGGAAAAGCTAAGTTTCGCCAAGCCCGATGCGATTGTGATGCACCCCGGCCCGATGAACCGTGGCGTTGAAATCGATGGCGAGATTGCCGACGACATCAATCGGTCGGTTATCCAAGAGCAGGTGGAAATGGGCGTTGCGGTGCGGATGGCCTGCATGGACCTGCTGGCGCGCAATTTGCGGGCCGAACGTGGGCGCGCGGCTGTTGGGGCGGTGGCGTGAGCCTGATGCTGACCATTCCGGCGGGGGAACGGCAAGTGCTGCGGGTGTTTGCGTTGGATCTGCCGCGCGAACAGGCGTTGGAGCTGACCGGGCAGCCTGATGTTCTGGCGGGATTGCTGGGCGTGGCGGTTGATCCGGCTGGCATCGAAGTGTTTGACGTGGCCGATTTGGCGGGCGTTGGGCTGGTGGCCTATCTGATCGAAGGCGATGGTGCGGCGGAAGCGCAGATTGCCGCCGATCGGGCGCGTTTGGCGGCGCTATCGGGGTTTGTGATGATTGTGCGGTCGCAGGCCTTTGCCGGGCAGCCGGCAGAGCTGCGGCTTGATGCCTGTCTGACGCCGATTGGCCGCTATGGCGAAGATGTGCCGGTGGTGCAGTTTGAACCGTTGCCGAATGCGGCGGCGGCGGGGCTGACCGGGCAGGGCAAACCTGCGATGTCGGATGCGCGGATTGGCGGCATGGTGGCAACGGCGGTGTTGGTGCTGATGTTTGTGTTCGTGGCGGTTTTCGTCTGGATGGCGCGCTGAGATGAAGGAAAAGCTATGACCGTGATTCACCTGACCAATGCGCGGCTGATCGACCCCGAGGCGCTGACCGAAACGCTGGGATCGGTGACGCTGAAGGATGGCGTGATTGCGGCGATCAATGCGGCAGAGCCGAAACGGGCCGAAGTGATCGACTGCTGCGGGCATGTTTTGGCGCCGGGGATCGTGGATATTGGCGTCAAGATTGGCGAACCGGGCGAGCGGCACAAGGAAAGCTTTCGGTCGGCCGGTTTGGCGGCGGCGGCGGGCGGGGTCACGACCATTGTGGCGCGCCCCGACACCTCGCCCGCGATTGATACGCCCGAGGTGCTGGAGTTTGTGACGCGGCGGGCGGCGGAAGCGCCAGTGCGTATTCGGCATATGGCGGCGCTGACCAAGGGGCGCGCGGGCCACGAGATGACCGAGATCGGCTTTTTGCTGGACGCGGGCGCGGTGGCGTTTACCGATGTTTACAATGTTTCCAGCGATACCAAGGCGCTAAGCCGCGCTTTCACCTATGCGCGGTCGTTGCGGGCGCTGGTGATCGGGCATCCGCAAGAGCCGGGATTGTCTTCGGGGGCGGCTGCGACCAGCGGCAAGTTTGCCAGCCTGCGCGGGTTGCCGGGGGTGTCGTCGATGGCCGAGCGGATCGGGCTTGATCGCGATTTGGGCTTGGTTGAAATGACCGGCGCGCGCTATCACGCCGACCAGATCACCACGGCGCGCAGCCTGCCCGCGCTTGAACGGGCCAAGAAAAATGGGCTGGATGTGACGGCGGGCGTGTCCATTCACCACCTGACGCTGAACGAAATTGACGTGGGCGACTATCGCACCTTCTTCAAATTCACCCCTCCGCTGCGGTCGGAAGAAGATCGCATGGCGATGGTGCAGGCGGTGGCCGACGGGTTGATTGACACCATCGGGTCGTTCCACACCCCTGCCGACGAAGAATCGAAACGGTTGCCGTTTGAAGAGGCGGCGGCGGGCGCGGTTGGCTTGCAAACCTTGCTGCCAGCGGCGCTGCGTTTGGTGCATGCCGGACACATCGAGATGCCTGCGCTGTTTCGGGCGCTGTCGCTGAACCCGGCCAAGCGGTTGGGGTTGCCGCAAGGCAGGATGGCCGTGGGGGCGCCTGCCGATCTGGTGCTGTTTGACCCGAATGCGCCCTATCTGCTGGATCGCTTTACCCTGCAGTCGAAATCGAAGAACACGCCGTTTGACGGCTGCCGGATGGAAGGTAAGGTGCTTGCAACCTTCGTTGCCGGTGCCAAAGTTTACCAAGGATAAGATATGCCAGAGATTGTCGCCTCGCCGTTGGTCCTGACGCTTGTCGGGGTGCTGGCCTATCTGTTGGGGTCGATCCCGTTCGGGATTGTGATCACCCGCGCGCTGGGCTTGGGCGATTTGCGCAAGATCGGGTCGGGCAATATTGGCGCAACCAATGTGCTGCGCACCGGAAACAAGGGGGCTGCGCTTGCAACCTTGCTGCTGGATGCGGGCAAGGGCGGCATCGCGGTGCTGATCGCGCGGGCGGCGGTTGGCGAAGATGCCGCGCAGCTGGCGGCGCTGATGTCATTTTTGGGCCATCTGTTTCCGGTTTGGTTGGGTTTCAAGGGCGGCAAAGGTGTTGCGACGTTTCTGGGCACCTTGCTGGCGCTGGCTTGGCCGGTGGGGTTGGCGGCCTGCGCCACTTGGGCTGTGACGGCGGCGGTGTCGCGGATTTCGTCGCTGTCGGCTTTGGTTGCGGCGGGTCTGTCGGGGCTGTGGCTGTTTGTCTTTGATCAGGGCCGGATGTTGTTTTTGGTCTTTATCCTGACGGTGCTGGTTTACATCCGGCATTGGGCAAACCTGCAACGGTTGAAGGCCGGGACCGAACCGAAGATCGGCGCCAAGAAGAAGGCCTAAGCACCGCTTTCAAAGGCGAAATCAGCAAAAAGCCCTGTCGCAGAACGCTGTGACAGGGCTTTTTATGTTGTGCTGACGCGGCGTGATTACAGGCTGGATGCCTGATAAATCTTGCTCAGATCGGCCGCCCATTCGCCATGATAGGCGCGCAGCCAGCGGTCGGCTTGGGTGGTGCCGGATTTCAGGCTGTGCACCAGCGGCTTCAGATATTTTTCTTCGCCCAAGCCGCGCGCGGCCAGACCGGCATGCGACAGACCAACGGCGGCATGGGCCAGATCAAGCAGTTTCACGCCATTGGCTTCGCCCTGCAGCGCCTTGACAGAGGCTTCGACCCGCAGACCTTCGCGGGTTTCGGTGTCAAAGCCTTTCACCAGATCCCATGCGGAATCCAGCGCGGTTTGGTCATACATCAGGCCAACCCAGAAGGCAGGCAGCGCGTCGATATGTGCTTGATCGCCACAATCGGCACCACGCATTTCAATGTATTTCTTGACGCGGGCTTCGGGGAAAACCGTGGTCATATGATCGGCCCAATCCGACAGGGTGGGCTTTTCGCCGGGCAGCGCCGGCAGGTTGCCCGCAAGGAAATCGCGGAACGATTGCCCCAAGGCGTTGATGTATTTGCCGTCGCGGTAGACGAAATACATCGGCACGTCCAAGACCCAGTCAACATAGGCCTGAAAGCCGAAATCGCCATCAAAGGCGAAGGGCAGCATGCCAGTGCGGCTGTCATCCAAGCCGCGCCAAATCCGGCTGCGCCAGGATTTGTGACCGTTCAGTTTGCCGTCAAAGAACGGGCTAGAGGCGAACAGCGCCGTCGCCACCGGTTGCAGCGCCAAGGCCACGCGCAGCTTTTTCACCATGTCGGCTTCAGAGCCGTAATCAAGGTTCACCTGCACGGTGCAGGTGCGATACATCATCTGGGTGCCATGCGTGCCAACGCGGCCCATGTAATCGGTCATCAGGCGGTAACGGCCCTTCGGCATCACCGGCATCTGATCGTGGCCCCATTCCGGGGCGGCACCGATACCCATGAATTTGATCCCCAACGGATCGGCGATGGATTTCACCTCGTCCAAATGGTTCTGCAGTTCGGCCGCACCTTGGTGCAGATTTTCCAGCGGTGCGCCGGAAAGTTCAAACTGCCCGCCCGGTTCAAGCGAAATATTCGCGCCATTGCGGGTCATGCCGATGATGTTGTCGGCCTCGGTGATCGGGGCCCAGCCGAAGGCTTGCAGCCCCGCGAACAAAGCCGAAATCGACCTGTCACCCGCATAGGGCAGGGGCATACGGGTGTCGGTCAGCCAGCCGAATTTTTCATGTTCGGTGCCGATGCGCCAATCGGCCTTTGGTTTGCAGCCAGAGGCAATCAGCTCGGCCAGCTGCGAGAAGTCTTCGATCGGGCCGCCGCCAGACTGGGGAATCGACATGGCTGTACGCTTTCGTTTGGAATTTACGGACGCAACTGGTGTAGCGCCGCTGCGGCCAAGTCAAGACACGCCGCGCGATGTTACCCAAGCTTCATTTTTCGGCAAGTAGCCGTTTTCCCGGCCGACGCCAGATGGTTTTGGTTTCGCCGGCGATTGAAAGGGCATGGCTGCCAGTTGCAGACTTGGTGGTAAGGGCGGCGACAAGTGCAAGGCTGTCCATCCCGGGCAGGCTGGTGAAGGCGTCAAACAGCCGGTCAGCCCCGGCGGCATCGACGGGAATCAACAGCGCCTGCCCGTCGGATTGCTTGAGCCGCCACAGCCTGCGCCCGCGTAAGGTAATCAGGCGCAGTTCGATCAGATCGGGCAGGGCGACAAAGCCGCCCACTTCCGGGCCGAAATAGCCGATCTGGCCTTCGTCCACCTCGACCACGCCGGGCGCGTCGACGGTTTGGGCAAAGCGCATCCGGCGCAGCGACAAGATCAGCCATGCCACGCCCAAAGCGCCGATCAGCGTGCCAAGTGGGGTCAGCAGGTAGCCGCCAAGCCAAATCAGCCAAAGCCCGCACAATAGCACCACACCAGCAGTCCAGGCTTCGGAAGATCGGCGCAACAAGGCGATTACCTCGGGGCGAATGAAGCTCACGCCCAATCCCCAAGGGCTGCTTGCCACAGGGTTAGTGCTGCAACGGCGGCGGTATCGGCGCGCAAGATGCGCGGGCCAAGCGCAAGTGGCACCACCTGCGGCAGCGCCCGCAGGCGGGCCTGTTCATCGGCAGAAAAGCCACCTTCGGGGCCGATAAGAATGGCCCAAGACCCGCCGCGCGGGCCAGAAAGAGCCGGGGCTTGGCCAACCATAGCCTCGTCGCACCACAGCAGTTTGCGATCTGCGGGCCATGACGCCAGAAGTTTGTCCAACGAAATCAGGTCGGTCACTTCGGGAACAAAGGTGGCACCGCATTGTTCGGCAGCCTCCATCGCGTGGGCCTGCAGGCGGTCTTGCCGGATGCGTTCGGAATTGGTGTGACGGGTTTGCACCGGCATCACACGAGCCGCGCCCAGTTCGGTTGCCTTTTCGACGATAAAGTCGGTGCGGGCCTTTTTGATCGGGGCGAAGATCAGCCACAGATCGGGGGGCAACCGCAGCGGGGCGGTTTGCCGCTCGGATATCAGGATGCCGCTGCGCTTGCCGGGTTCGGCCACGCGCGCCAGCCATTCGCCGTCACGCCCGTTGAACAGGGCCACGGGCGCGCCACGCGCAAGGCGCATGACGTTGAAAAGGTAGTTTGCCTGATCAGCATCGACGGCCACGGGTTGCCCCGCCGCCAGCGCCTGATCTACATAGAGCCGGATCTTTGCTTCTGTCATGTCTGGGAACCTATGTCTGACCAACCGCAAATGCCAGAGGCTGTAACCGTTGCCGACGCGCCGAAAGGCAATTGGGTTGACCTTTATGCCCCCGCCGCAACCCGGCCCTATCTGCGACTGTCGCGGGCTGACCGCCCGATTGGCACCTGGCTTTTGCTGATTCCGTGCTTTTGGGGGCTGGCCTTGGCCGGTTTGGCCGATGGTTTTGGGCTGTGGGATCTGTGGCTGGCGCTGTCTTGCGGCTTGGGAGCGTTCTTGATGCGCGGCGCTGGCTGCACCTGGAACGATATCACCGACCGCGAGTTTGATGCCGCGGTGGCACGCACAAAAAGCCGACCGCTGCCGTCGGGGGCGGTGACGTTGAAGCAGGCGCTGCTGTGGATGGCGGTGCAGGCCGCGCTGGGTGGGCTGATTTTGCTGACCTACAACGGCTTGTCGATTGCGCTTGGCATCGGGTCTTTGGTTTTGGTGGCGGTTTATCCGTTTGCAAAACGCTTTACCTGGTGGCCGCAGATGTTCTTGGGCTTGGCGTTTAACTATGGTGCGGTGCTGATGTTTGCCGCCCATTCCGGGGCGGTGCGGCTGCCCAGTTTGCTGCTGTATGCGGCGGGGATCTGCTGGACGCTGTATTACGACACGATCTATGCGCATCAGGATAAAGAAGATGATGCCCTGATCGGGGTGAAATCCACGGCGCGGTTGTTTGCCGAAAATTCGCGCGCCTGGCTGCGTGGATTTTTGGTTGCGACGGTGCTGTTGCTGGCGGCGGCCATCATCGCCACGGCAATGCCACCGCAGCGGGTGTTGGCGCTGACGGTGGCTTTGGTCGGGGTGTGGGGCTTTGGCTGGCACATGGCGTGGCAGATGCGGCAGCTTGATGTCGATGATCCGGCCTCTTGCCTGCGGGTGTTTCGGGCAAACCGCGATGCGGGGCTGATTCCTGCGCTATTTCTTGCCGTTGCGGTTTTCCTTTGATTGATCCCTTGCTGATGGGCCTTTATGCAAGCGATGGCCCTGCCGTTGCAGCGACCAAACCCTATGACAAAGTTTAGGAAGCCCGTGGTCACTTTGCCGTCCTTTCGTATGCCGCAGCTTAGCTCTGGCTTGCTGGCCTCTGGCGCATTTGTTGCGGCGGCGGGCGTTGCGGTGCTGATTGCCTGGGGGGCGGCGGTGCTGGTTGAAGGTATTTCGGCGCGGGCGGTGAAAACCAGATTGCTGACCGAAGGCATCACCTTTGCGCAGGTCGAGGCGGATGGGCTGCAGATACATCTGCTGGGCACCGCCCCGAACGAGGCCGCGCGCTATCGGGTGGTTAATCTGGTGGGCGGGCTGATTGATTCGGCGCGGATTCGTGACCGGATGGATGTGACGCCGGTGAAGGCCGTAGAAGCGCCGCGCTTTTCGGTGGAAATGCTGCGCAATGATGATGGTATTCAGCTGATTGGTCTGTTGCCAGAAGGCGATACCGCAAAAGGCGTGACCGACGCGGCGCAGGCACTTAGCCCGGCCATTCCCTTGTCTGACATGATCGAGACTGCGGACTATCCGGCCCCGAAAGGTTGGGATGCGGCTTTGGCCTTTGGCATGGAAGCGTTGAAACTGCTGCCGCGTTCGAAAATTTCTGTTGCGGTGGATCAGGTGGCGATCACCGCGATTGCCGGGTCTGATACGGAAAAGCGCACGCTGGAGACGCAGCTTGATGCGGCGAAGCCCGAAGGCCTGCAGGTGAAAATTGATATTTCGGCACCGCGCCCGGTGCTGACGCCGTTCACGCTGCGGTTTGTCAAAGACGCCGACGGCGCGCGGTTTGATGCCTGCTCTGCCGATACCGAAGCGGCGCGGACCAAGATCTTGATGGCGGCTGGGGTTGCAGGGGCGATTGGCCGGACCGCCTGCACCGTTGGTTTGGGTGTGCCAACCCCGCGTTGGGCCGATGCGGTGACGGCGGGGATTGATGCGGTGGCGCAATTGCAAAGCGCGACACTGACCTTCAGCGATGCCGACGTGACGCTGCTGGCGGGGGCGGATGTATCGCAATCGGATTTCGACCGGGTGGTTGGTGATCTGGAAGCGGCGCTGCCGGATGTGTTTTCGGTGAAAGCCGAGCTTGAAAAGAAGCCCGAAGGCGGGGTGGCTGGCCCGGCAGAGTTTACCGCAACACTGGCGGCCAAGACGCATCGGGTAGAGCTGCGCGGCCGCTTGACCGACGAGATGTTGCGCAAAGCTGTCGACAGTTTCGCGCGGGCCGAATTTGGGTCTGGCAATATTTATCTTGCGACGCGGATGGACCCTGAACTGCCCGACGGCTGGCCGGTTCGGGTGCTTGCGGGTCTGCAGGCGTTGGCAGAACTGGACAACGGGTCTTTGGTGGTGCGCGCTGACACCGTGCAGATCAAGGGCGTGACCGGATCGCAGTCGGCCAAGGTGCGCATTTCGCAGATTTTGTCGGAAAAGCTGGGGCAGGGTCAGACCTTCAAGGTTGACGTGCGCTATGACAAAGAGCTGGACCCGCTGGCGGGTGTGCCGACGCCGCAAGAATGCGCGCGTGATGTGAATGATGTGCTGGCGCGGCAGAAGATTACCTTCACCCCCGGTTCGGCCGAGATTGACAGCAAAGCGGGGGCAGTGATGACCGCGCTGGCGGATGTGCTGAAAGATTGCCCCGGCGTGAAGATGGAAGTGGCGGGCCATACCGACAGTCAGGGGTCCGAGGAAGGCAACCGCGCGCTGTCGCAAGCCCGCGCCGAATCGGTGATCTTGGCCCTGCAGGGGCGGCAGGTTGATGTGTCGGGCCTGTTGGCAAAAGGCTATGGCGAGGCGCTGCCGCTGGGCGAAAATGAAACCGATGCAGGCCGGGAATCGAATCGCCGGATTGAATTTACCTTGATCGGTGCCGACAAGCCGGTGTCGGCCGACGAGGCCAAGGCCGCAGAATTGGCGGGCGCGTCGGATGTTGTGGCAGGGGCGGGACCGGATTTTTCGAACGACACCGGCCCGTCGCTGGCGCCGAAAGAGAAAACCCGGAAGCCGAAGCGTCGGCCGGAAAAGAACGACTAAGAAAAGGCAGGACAGGCATATGAACCGCACCGAATTCATCGTTGCTACCGCGATCATCCTGCTTTTGGCCTTTGCCGCAGGCTGGTTCACCTATTGGCTTTTGCACCGCTTTACCCGGGTTGCGGGCGGCGACATGGCCGAAATGGACCGTTTGGCGCAATCTTTGCACGAGGCCGAAGAGGTGCGGGACCAAGCGATTGTCTATCTGGAAAGCCGGGAAAGCGCGCTGATGAACCAGATTGCGCAGACCGAGGCCGAATTGCGCGCCGCGATGGAAGGCTTGCGCGATGCCCGCCACGAGGCGGAAGAGATGCGCGCCTATATTGAGCGGATGCACGCCAATTCGTAACGCGCCAAGGGGGCTGTCTGCCCCCCACATAAGTATCTGCGGGCAGATACTTATTCCCCCCGAGGATATTTTTACCAAGAGGATGACCGGTTGGTTTGGGCAGGTTTGCCGCCTATAGCCCGCCGAGGCAGGTGTTCAGCAGCGGCGATATTGGGTCGGTCAGGGCGTTGATCACGTCATAATGGTGACGGTTGGGGTCAACCGTCCAGTCGCAGGCCCAGTTTTCGGCCAAGGTGCGGGCTTGCCACAGGAAGGTGGGGCGTTCGATGCCGCCAACCCAGACATGCGCCTGAGTGCCAAGCGGCAGGCGGGCCGGGCTTTCGGCGGCAATTTCGGCATCATCAAGCTGCAGGTCGGTGTTCATTTCGGTTTGGCGAAGCGGTTCAAGCTCTGCCAGCGGGGAAATTGGCACCACGCGACTGATGCGGGCGGTCAGCGCCTTGCTGCGGTCGGTGCAGCCCATGCGTGCGGCAAGATGACCACCGGCGGAATGGCCGGTGACCACCAGCGGCCCCGCGACCAAGGCGGCGGCGGCGACGATTGCGGCATCAACTTCGGTGGTGATCTGCGTGATGCGGGCTTGCGGCGCCAGGGTATAGGACGGCATCGCACAGGCCCAGCCGCGCGCCACCGCCCCGGCTGCAAGGTGCGACCACAGATCGCGGTCGGTTTCCAGCCAATAGCCGCCGTGCACGAAGACCATCAGACCAAGCGGCGTGGCTTCGGGCAAGAACAGATCGAAACGGTTGCGCGGCGCCGGACCATAGGGCAGGCCAAGCTGGGCACGGGCGCCGAGGCTGTTGCGAAATGCCGCCGCTTGCGCAGCCCACAGCGCGGGCAGCGCGTCGGACCCCGGAATAAAGGCACCGTTCCTGTATTCGCGGTCCATATCCATCGGCATCTCTCCAGTTTTGATCATAGATTAGGTCCAGCCACAGTGCCGGAACTGGACTTTTGAGTCCACAGCGGGCATTGCAGGAGCAACCGAGAAATGGAGGCCCACATGCTCGACGCCGTAACCGATCTTCGTTCTTTGCTGAAAGACCCCAGCCTGTTGCCGAACAAGGCCTATGTGGCGGGCGAATGGATTGATGCCGCCGATGGCGCCACCTTTGCGGTGAGCAACCCGGCGCGCGGCGATATCATCGCGCATGTGCCCGACCTGACGCGCGCGGATGCGGCGCGGGCGATTGCTGCCGCCGATGTGGCGCGGCGCGAATGGGCGGCACGCACCGGCAAAGAGCGGGCGCAGGTGCTGCGCAAGTGGTTCGATCTGTGCATGGCGGCGCAAGAAGATCTGGCAACCATTCTGACCGCAGAAATGGGCAAGCCGCTGGCGGAAGCCAAGGGCGAGATTGCCTATGGCTCGGCCTATATTGAATGGTTTGGCGAAGAGGCCAAGCGCACCTATGGCGACATTATTCCGGGCCATATGCGCGACAAGCGGATTCAGGTGATCAAGCAGCCGATCGGGGTTTGTGCGTCGATCACGCCGTGGAACTTCCCCAACGCGATGATCGCGCGCAAGGTGGCCCCGGCGCTGGCGGCTGGCTGCGGCTTTGTGGCGCGCCCTGCGGCGGAAACCCCGCTGTCGGCGATTGCGCTGGCGGTTCTGGCCGAGCGGGCTGGCGTTCCGGCGGGTGTGTTTTCGGTGATCACGTCGAAGCGGGCATCGGAAATCGGCAAGGAATTCTGCGAAAACCCGATGATCCGCAAACTGACCTTCACCGGGTCGACCGAAGTTGGCCGGATCTTGCTGCGTCAGGCGGCTGATCAGGTGTTGAAATGTTCGATGGAACTGGGCGGGAACGCGCCGTTCATCGTGTTTGATGACGCCGATCTGGATGCGGCCGTTGAAGGCGCGATGATTTCGAAATTCCGCAACAACGGTCAGACCTGCGTTTGCGCCAACCGCATTTACGTGCAGGCCGGTGTTTATGATGCCTTTGCCGAAAAGCTGGCGGCGGCGGTGGCAAAACTGTCAATCGGCGATGGCCTGAAGGCAGGCACCACCACGGGCCCGCTGATCAACACCGATGCGGTTGAAAAGGTCGAAGAGCATATCGCCGACGTTTTGGCCGGCGGCGGCAAGGTTGTGACCGGCGGCGCGCGGCACGCTTTGGGCGGCACTTTCTTTCAGCCGACCGTGGTAACTGGCGTGACGCCGGATATGAAAGTGGCAAACGAAGAAACCTTTGGTCCGTTGGCGCCGCTGTTCAAGTTTGACACCGAAGAAGAAGTCATTCGCCGTGCCAATGACACGATCTTTGGTCTGGCAAGCTACTTCTATGCGCGTGACATTGGCCGGATCACCCGCGTGCAGGAACAGTTGGAATACGGCATGGTGGGCGTGAACACCGGCTTGATTTCCAACGAAATGGCACCGTTTGGTGGCGTGAAGCAGTCTGGTTTGGGCCGTGAAGGCAGCAAGCACGGCATCGATGACTATATGGAAATGAAATACGTCTGCCTGTCGATCTGATCGGCGCGGACAGCGATTTGGAACGCGGCGGGGCAATGCCTCGCCGTTTTCTTTTGGGAGGTGGTTTCCCTGCGCTGCGGTGGTTTAGGGCCGCATTTGGCATAAACTTCTGATTTCACGGCATGGTTATCCCATAACAGCGGCGCGATTTTGCTTAGCGGTGCGGGGCGCTGCATGGTCACCCCAGTTGCCAAGGGTTCAGCCGAACCTGTGGCCCCCACTGGAAAGGACATGACATGCTGCCCGCAATTGTCACAAAACCCACCGCTTTCAAACGCAACGCCATCGCCGCGCTTATCGCGCTTGGCGTGGCTTTGCCCGCCGCCCCCGCCTTGGCTTGGGGTCAGCGCGAACAGGATGTGCTGAAGGGCGTCGTTGGCACGCTGTTGGTGCAAGGGGCGATCCGCGAAATTAAAGATCCGCGTCGACCGGTCTATGTGCAACCGCGTCAGGTCTATGTGCAGCCAGAGCCGGTTTATGTTGAACCGCGCTACGAACGTCACCATCGCGGCGTTTCGATCTATGGCACGGCCGCTGCGCAGGCGTTTAACAGCTATTCCTCATCCGAGCGTCGGCTGATTCAGCGCCGCCTTTCGTCCTATGGCTATTATCGCGGCGGCATTGACGGGTCGTTTGGCCCCGGCACCTATTCTGCCGTGGCGGCCTATGCGCAGGACGAAGGGGAATCCCTGCGGTCAACCGCCAGTGCCTTTGGGGTTTATGACAGTCTGATCTACTGATCCGGGGTGCCGTTTTTGGCGCCAGAACAGGGCGGGCCGTGCGGATATGCTCGGCCCGTTTTTTTATGCCTTTGACGCCAAGGATTGTGTGATGGCTTGCGTCCAACCTATTGTGATGCTGATGGATACGCCCGACGAAACCCTGGCTACGGCTGCTGCTGGCGGCGACCGCGGTGCGTTTGCGCTGTTGGTGGAACGGCATTACGACCGCATTCATGGGCTGGCCTATCGGCTGACCGGTCAGCGCGCCGAGGCGCAGGATCTGGTGCAAGATATTTGTGCGGGGTTGCCGGTAAAGCTGCGGCATTGGCGTGGCGACGCGCGGTTTACCACATGGCTTTACCGCGTGGTGGTGAATGCGGCGCATGATCTGCGGCGGCGGCAGGCGGTGCGGGCCAAGGCAGGTATCGGTTGGGGCGATTGGGAAATCGCGCGGCAAGATGAAATCGCCGCGCAAGCCGAGGCGCAGGATTGGCTGGCGCAGGCAATGTCACGGTTGCCTGTCGAATTGCGCGACACCGTGGCGCTGGTTTTGGGTGAAGAGATGACCCAAGCCGAGGCGGCCGTGGTGCTGGGCCTGTCCGAAGGCACCATCGCGTGGCGGATGTCTGAGGTGAAGAAGCGTCTGCGGGCGATGGCGGCGGAGGATGCAAGATGAGCGATGAACTTGACGCCTTGAAAGCCGCACTGCGCGCCGCCCCGGTGCCGGACCCCGCCGCGAAGGCGGCAGCGTTGCGTTTGGCGATGGATAATTTTGATCGGCTCCAAGCTTCGACTGACGCGCTGCGTCCTAAGGAAGACCACCCGGCGCGGGTGGGATTTCTGCAAAGGACGAAAGCGATGTTGATGGCAGTTAGAACAAAACCGGTGTTGGCGGCGACAACTTCTGTTGCGGCGCTGTTGGTGGGCTTTGTGGTGATTTTGCCTTTGGTGGGGCAGGAGCCGCTGCCACAGGCACAAAAGCCTGAGGTTTACGAAGTGCCGGAGGCCCCGATTGCAACGCCAGAGGCGGCAAAACCCTTGGCACCGGCCGCGGATAAGGCGGTTACTTTGCAAGACGCGGCACCTGCCCTCAAGGCCGCCCCGGCGGCTCGCGCGACGCTTGCCGAAGAGGCCCCGGCCGGAATTGTGGCTGATATGCCTGCGCCCATGCCAGAGCCGATGGTGCTGCCGGTGCCAAACACCGAAGCTTTTGCCAATGCCGACGCAAATCCGGTCAAGGTTACCGCAGAGGCGCCTGTTTCGACGTTTTCGATTGACGTTGATACCGCGTCTTATGCGGTGGTGCGGTCGTCGCTGAATGCGGGCAGTCTGCCCGACCCGGCGGCGGTGCGGATTGAAGAGATGGTGAACTACTTCCCCTACGCCTATCCCGCGCCGCAGCAGGGGCAGGCGTTTCGGCCAACGATCACGGTGATGCCAACGCCGTGGAACCCGAACACACGGTTGGTCAACATTGCCATTCAAGGCGCGCTGCCCGATGTTGCAACCCGCCCGCCGCTTAATCTGGTGTTTCTGGTCGATACGTCAGGGTCGATGGAAGATGCCAACAAACTGCCGCTGTTGAAGCAATCGCTGGCGTTGCTTTTGGCGCAGTTGCGCCCCGAAGATCAGGTGGCGCTTGTGGCCTATGCCGGTGCGGCGGGGGAGGTGTTGCCGCCGACTTCAGCGGCAGAGCATGCCAAGATTTTGGCCGCGCTGGATCAGCTTGCGGCTGGCGGGTCTACCGCAGGGGCGCAGGGGCTAGAGCTTGCGTATCAGGTGGCGGGCAGCATGGCGGCGTCGGGTGAGGTGAGCCGCGTTTTGCTGGCGACAGATGGCGATTTCAACGTCGGGATTGATTACCCGCAAGCGTTGAAGGATTTCATCGCCAAAAAGCGTGACAGCGGGGTTTATCTTTCGGTGCTGGGCTTTGGCCGTGGCAACTTGGACGATGCGACGATGCAGGCTTTGGCGCAAAACGGCAATGGCACGGCGTCTTACATCGACACGCTGAACGGGGCGCGCAAAGTGCTGGTCGATCAGGTGACGGGCGCGCTTTATCCGATTGCGGATAATGTGAAAATTCAGGTCGAATGGAATCCGGCACAGGTCGCAGAGTATCGGTTGATCGGCTATGAAACCCGCGCCTTGCAGCGCGAGGATTTCAACAATGACAAGGTCGATGCCGGTGATATTGGTGCAGGCACGCAAGTGACCGCGTTATACGAGGTGACAGCACCGGGCAGCCCCGCGTTGCGCAATGATCCGCTGCGCTATGGCACGGCAACGGCGGTGCAAGGTTCGGCAGAACTGGGATATTTGCGGCTGCGTTCTGTCGCGCCGGGGGCTGCGGATAGCACCTTGCAGGAAACCCCGATTGTGCCGGGGATGCCGGTGACCAATGACACCCGCTTTGCCGCCGCGATTGCAGGCTTTGGTCAGTTGCTGACGGGCGGCAAATATTTGGGCGATTGGGGCTGGGATCAAGCGATTGATCTAGCGCTGGCGTCGCGCGGTAGCGATGCGTTTGGCTACCGGATCGAGGCGGTTAACCTGATGCGGATGGCGAAAGCGTTAGCCGCACAGTAGCGGTCATGCAAAAGGCCCGGCAAACGCCGGGCCTTGACCCCTGAGGGTGGGGTTTTACGCTTCGACAGTGTCAGCCTGCGTTGCGGTAACGCTGCGCGCGGCATCGGTCAGCCGGCCAATTTCAATGCGGCGGGGCTTCAACGCTTCGGGCGTTTCGCGCACCAGATCAATGTGCAGCATGCCGTTTTCATGGGTTGCCCCGGTGACGCGGACATGATCGGCCAGCGCAAAGCGGCGATCAAAGGCGCGGGTGGCGATGCCACGATGCAGATAGGTCTTTTCGCCAGCCTCGGGGGCTTTGCGGGCGCTGACATGCACGGCGCCGTCCTTTACTTCGACCGACAGTTCATCGGCGGCAAAACCGGCAACGGCGATTGAAATGCGGTAAGCATCTTCTGCCGTTTTTTCAATGTTGTAAGGCGGGTAGGTCGGCTGCGCGACATCCGCAGTAAGCGCACGGTCCATCAGGTCAGCGATGCGGTCAAAGCCAACGGTGGCGCGGTAAAGCGGGGCAAAATCAAAGTTACGCATGGGCATCCTCTTTCAAGCGATGGTTGTGCCTTCCCGAAGGGGCAAGGCAAATAAACGCCCCAGACCCGATTGCGGCATTCCGGGGACACACCTGATTTGGGAAGCGCTGGGCTGGGTTTCAAGCCCTAGTCGCGATGCGGGAAAATAGGCTGCGCGGGCCTTACGGCTTGATAAATTTCGCGCCGGTTGATTTGCCGCCCGACAACAGGTTCACCCTCTTGCCCGCCAAAGCCACCGATGCGCCGCCTTTGGTAAGCTCTGCCATAACAACCGCAAGGGGGTCTTCCAACGCGGTGCCAAGCGCCACCTTGTTGCCGTCAACCTCGGCCTTGGCCGACACCACCGAGACAATTTTAGCGACGCCGTTCTGAATGGAAAAGATTGGCGCGCCCGACGACCCGAAGTCGACATCGCAGTTCAACACCAACACCGTCGGGTCGGCATCAATCACATGACAGGCCTGTTGCAGCGATGGGGCATCGGCGCGATCTTGGGCATAAGACACCACCCCGACCTGATCGCCAATCTGTGGCCGCGCCGCCGTTGCAAAGGGTTGGATTGACGGCTGCCGAATAGGATTATCCAGCTTTATCAAGGCAATGTCGAAGGCAACCCGCTCCAGGTCTTCGGCACCGGAATAGATGTAATCGGGGTGGGCCACGGCGATGGCCGCCTTGCGATACGCCTCGGCGCGGCCATTGCGCAGACCGGCCTGAAATTCGATATCGCCCGCGTCGATCTTGGCGCCGGTGGTCTTGTCATACAAGCAATGCGCGGCGGTCAGCACCAGATCGGGGGCGATCAAGGCGCCGCTGCAAAAGCCATGTTGCCCAAGGTTCAGCCGGCCCACCGCGTTCCAGCCCTTTGAATCGTCACCGGTTTGCAGTTTGACCAAAGGCGTGTCCTGCGCATGGGCAGGCACGGCCATCAGGCAAAATGAAAATAGCAACGCAAGGCGCATGAAACCTCCGGTAAGATTGCGCGTGGTTAACCACCGACTAGGGCAGATTTATGGCCTGCACTGTGGGGCCAAGCGCGCGCGGGCGCGGGCCGCCTGTAGCCCAATCCAGCAGTTCAACGGTATGCACAACCGGAATTTGCGTTCCCGACCCGATCTGCATCATGCAGCCAATGTTGCCAGCGGCGATGACATCAGGCGCGGTTGCCTGCAGGGTTTGCACCTTGCGCGCCTTAAGCTGCTGCGAAATTTCGGGTTGCAGCAGGTTGTAGGTGCCAGCAGAGCCGCAACACAGATGGCTGTCGGCGGGTTCCAGCACGGTAAAGCCCACGCGTTTCAGCAGATCTTTCGGCGCGGTTTTGACCTGTTGGCCATGCTGCAGCGAACAGGCGGCATGATAGCCAACGCGCAGCCCCTTTGCAGCGCCTTCCGGCAGGCCCAGTTTGACCAGCAGCTCCGAAACATCCATCGCCAACCCGGCCACTTCGGCGGCCTCGGCGGTTCCAAGCATATGGCCATAGTCTTTCACCGTGGTGCCGCAACCGCTGGTGTTGATGACAATCGCATCCAAACCCTTGGCCTTTTCGGCGGTAAATGCGGCAACCGTCGCCCGCGCCGCCGCATGGGCGTCGGAGTCGCGGCCCATGTGATGGGTAAGCGCGCCGCAACAGCCCAAGCCTTGTGGAATGACCACCTCGCAGCCCAAGCGGCGCAGCAGCCGGATCGTGGCATCGTTGATATCGGTGTTCAGCGCCCGCTGCGCGCAGCCAATCAGCAGGGCAACCCGCATCCGTTGCGGTGCAAGCGGCGCAAAGCTTTGCGGATCATCATTGCGGCTGACCGGCGGGACGTGGCGCGGTGCCATCGCCAGCATGGCGCGTAAGCGGGCATCGGGGATCAGCCCCGCAAACGGGCGGGCGATTTTGGCCCCCAGCAGCGCAAGCCGAAACCGTTTGGGGTAGGGCAGCAGTTTGGCCAGAACCCAACGCAGCATTCGGTCGCCCAGCGGGCGCTTGTAGGTTTTTTCAACATAGGCGCGGGCCTGATCGATCAGGTGCATGTAATCCACGCCGGAAGGGCAGGTGGTTTTGCAGGCAAGGCAAGACAGGCAGCGATCAAGGTGCTTTACGGTGCGGGCATCGGCGGGGCGGCCGGTTTCCAGCATTTCCTTGATCAGGTAAATCCGGCCGCGCGGGCTGTCCAATTCGTCGCCCAGCACTTGATAGGTTGGGCATGTCGCGGTGCAAAAGCCGCAATGCACACAAGACCGCAAAATCTTGTTCGCCTCGGCCAGTTTGGTGTCGGCCAACTGTTCGGCTGTGAAATTCGTCTGCATTACCGCGCCCCTTCGACGTTAAAGATGCCGCGCGGATCGAATTTTGCGCGCAACCCTGCGGTCAGCGCCGCCACCGCAGGCAGTTCTGGCGGCAGCGCCGCTACGGCGTCTTCGCCCCGCATCAATGTGGCATGGCCGCGCTGGCCAACCACGCTGCGCACATCGCAGCCGGTTGGCAGCAGCAGCCAGACCAAGCCGCCGCCCCAATCATAAATCGCCTCGCCGCCCAGCCGCGCCACAATGTCGGCGGCGGCGGTTGGCGTCACCACCAAACGCCAAAGTGAACCCGCTCGGCCCGCGAATGGCCGCACGTCGCGCACTTCGGTCCAATCTGCTGTGGTTTGCTGCCACCCCGGCAACAAAGCGCGCAGCCGTTCGGCGCGATAGGCAACCGAGCCTGTCATGCCTTCAACGCGCAGCAAGGCGCGGCCGTTGATCCATGCCGCGCCCGAGACATCAAACGGTGATGCCAGCGCCTTGCGCAAATCTGCCAAACCTGCCGCCGGATCACAGTCGCAGGCAAGCGTGGCTTCGGCTTCGGGCATGGCCTGCACCTTGAAGCTGACCTCGGTCAGCACGCCCAGACTGCCCCGCGCACCGGCCATCAGCTTGACCAGATCATAGCCGGTGACATTCTTCATCACCCGGCCACCGTTCTTCACCACCTCGCCGCGGCCATCGACAAAGCGCACGCCCAAAAGCGCATCACGGCAGCCGCCCACCTGCACCCGGCGCGGGCCAGAGGCGTTGCTGGAAACCACCCCGCCGATGGTCGAGGTGCCGCTGCGGCCCAACACGGCGCGCAAATCGGGCACTTCAAAGCCCAACCGCTGGCGTTCGGATGCCAGACGAGTTTCGATCTCCGCCACCGGCGTTCCGGCCTTGGCCACCAAGGTCAGCGCGCCGGGTTCGTAAAGCTCGATGCCGGACAGACTTGCAGTGTGCAGCGGTTGACCAACCGCCGCGCCGATCGCGCGGGTGCCACCGCCGACAATTGCCAAAGGGCCGGTTGCGGCGCGCACATATTCGGCAAGCTCGACTTCGGTTGCAGGCTGCATGGCTTCGACCTTCATCTTGGCGAAAATATCCTTGGGGGCGTGCTTTGGCGGGGAAAACCAATGCACTGTGGGCAGCAGGTTGCGGCGTTGCTATCCGGCACGGCGGCTTTCAGTGACATCCAGCGGAAACACCTTGGCCGGATTAAGCAGCCACTTTGGGTCGAAGACATCCTTCACCCGCAGTTGCGCTTCCAGATCAACGCCAGAAAACTGCACCTTCATCAGATCGCGCTTTTCAATTCCGAGTTCGCCAGTCAGGCAGCCGCCAACTTCGACGCAGAGTTTCAAGATTTCGGCGCCAAACGCCTCGCACAGTGCCAAGTCGCCGGGCTTGTTGGCGTTGAACAAGATCAGCGGATGCATATTGCCGTCGCCCGCGTGAAAGACGTTGCCGACATCAAGGCCAAACTGCGTGCTCATTTCGCCAATCCGGCGCAGCACATAGGGCAGGGATGACACCGGAATCGTGCCATCCAGACACATATAGTCGTTGATCTGACCCATTGCGCCAAAGGCCGATTTGCGGCCAAGCCAGATGCGTTTGGCTTGATCTTCGTCGGCGGCTTCGCGGAACTCTACCGGATTATGACGATTTGCAATTTCGCGGATGCGCGCCAATTGCTCGGCGATTTCGGCATCAGAGCCTTCGACCTCGATGATCAGCAGGGCTTCGCAATCGGGGTAGCCGGCCTTGGCAAACGCCTCGGTGGCGCGGATGCAGGGGCGATCCATGAATTCGATGGCAACCGGCAGCAGCCCGGCCTTGATGATGTCTGACACGCAGGTGCCCGCCACTTCGTTGCTGTCAAACCCCACCAGAACCGGCCTTGCGCCTTCGGGCTTTGGCAGGATGCGCAAGGTGGCTTCGGTGACAACGCCCAGCTGGCCTTCGGACCCGCAGATCACCCCCAGCAGGTCTATGCCTGCGGTTTCGGCCCAAGGCCCGCCCACGGTGACAATGGTACCATCCATCTGCACCAGCGTAACGCCCAACAGATTATTGGTGGTCACGCCGTATTTCAGGCAATGCGCCCCGCCCGAATTCATCGCGACATTGCCCGCAATTGCGCAGGCCAACTGGCTGGACGGATCGGGGGCATAAAACCAGCCATCGGCTTCGACCGCGCCAGTCACCGACAGGTTGGTGCGGCCCGATTGCACGCGGATAAAGCGGTTGTCGTAATCGGTTTCTAACACCGCATTCATCCGGGCCACGCCCAGAATTACGCAATCTGCCGTCGGCAGCGCCCCGCCCGCAAGGCTGGTGCCAGAGCCGCGCGGCACCACCGGCACGCATTCTTCGTGGCAAATCCGCAGCACGGCGGCGACTTCTTCGGTCGTTCGCGGCAACACCGCGACCATCGGCGCACAGGCATAGGCCGACAGCGCATCGCATTCATAGGCGCGGGTTTCTGCAGGGTCGGTGATGACCGCATCGGCAGGCAGCGCGCCCCGCAAGCGGGTGGCGATTAAAGATTTGCGCGCCAGAATCGCGGCGTTTGGGGTCGGCATATCCATAATCGCCTCCTTTTGGTAAGAAAATATAACCAAATTACCGGCGCTACAAGCCGCACATGCAGCCAAGCGCGGGAGATGATGCGGAATGTTCGGTGCGGGGCCGATCTTGCCCCTTTCGCGGCGTCTGGCAAGTTCGTAAACTTTTGCGATGGAAAGCATACTTCGCATCGGCCCGTTCGGCCTGCCTGACGCCACCGCCTTGGCGGTTACCCTGTTGTTGTGGTTGGGAATCGGGTGGTTCATCGAACATCCGCCCGCCAAGCATCCGTCGGTCAGCATGTTGATGGTGCGCTATCGGCGGGAATGGATGCGACAGTTTGTAACCCGCGAGCCGCGCATCTTTGATGCGACGATTCTGGATAACCTGCGCCAAGGCACCGCCTTTTTCGCATCGGCGTCGATGATTGCGATCGGTGGCGGTATCGCCTTGCTGGGCAATCCGTCAATGGTGCTGGGCTTGGCGCGCGATCTGACGCTGCCGACCGATGCTACCGGGTTTCAGGTGCGGGTGTTGCTGGTGGTGGCGTTTCTGGCCAATGCGGTGCTGAAATTTATCTGGTCGCATCGGTTGTTCGGCTATTGCGCCATTCTGATGGCGGCGGCCCCGAACGAGGTGGATGACCCGATGGCGACCTTTCGCGCCGATCAGGCTGGCGAGGTGAACATTACTGCCGCCAAAAGCTTCAACCGCGGCCTGCATTCGATTTATTTCGCGCTTGGGTCGCTGGGCTGGTTGCTGGGGCCGTATTGGTTGCTGCTGACAGTTGGCGTCACGTCGGCGGTGTTGATCCGGCGCGAGTTTGCTTCCGCCTCGCGCCAGATCATGTTGCGCACGCTTACCCCTGACGCCTGACGTTGCGGCCTTCCATCAGCCATGCCGCCACGGCAAGGGCGGCCGCCAGCACCAGCATCAGCCAACTGGGCGCAAGCGGCGAAACCCGCAAATCTTCGGTGACATAGGCCCCGCGCGGGGTGATGCCGATCCAGCCGCGCCCTGCTGCCGGACGGCCTTCGCGCACCGCACGAACGGCTGGCAGGCCGTCTTCGATCCGCAAAATGCCGCCCTGCAGGGTCGCAACTGTCGGGGTTAGGCCAAGGCCGCTGGCCAAGGTTTCCACGAATTCACGCGGCGCGGCGGGGCCAACCGCCGCCACCCGCACCAGATCCCCTTGCTGCAGCCGGTAAAGCCCCAGCGCAGGCGCTTTCCAAT
>Ga0255096_1000307_pt1 | contig 25427 bp, 25 predicted proteins | sample Colum_Atlam_RepA_2_FD_188563 | JGI IMG/M metagenome (GOLD analysis project Ga0255096, IMG submission 188563) | Freshwater microbial communities from Columbia River, Oregon, United States - Colum_Atlam_RepA_8d | ecosystem: Environmental > Aquatic > Freshwater > River | place: USA: Oregon... | reverse complement strand
ACGTTTATACCTTTGTCCAGGGAAGCTGTTGCCAGAGCATGAAAAGAAAAGAAAAGTTGGGGATCCATCAAAACAAAACAAAGATTTGGTATGATGAAACGCGGAAACGGAAACGGTCATTCGCGCACCTCTCGCTCTGCAGCATGGGCAGATGCCGCCGCTGTGCAGGAAGTTGTTCCCGTCTCGCGTTGGCGTGATCCCCTGACAGGTCACATAATGGAAGAAGTAGAGCCCATTCCCAATCCTCCACAAGAAGATGTGCAGCGCAGCTCGGACGGCCTGCGCCGTAAGTTGGCGGCCTTGCTTGGCACCTCGCCCTTTTCAGAAGAAGCATCCAGGTCACGCGAAATTGTTGATGGCACTGGTAATGGCGAAGATGGGTATGGCGACGATGGCGGAGAAAATCCTCTGGCCACAGGGCGCCATGCATCGCAAATTGAAGCTTCGTACAAAAAGGCCCATGAAGTAGGCGCCAAACTAGAGCAGGCCGGAGCCACATCCCTTAGTGAGCAGGGTGAAACATTTGACGACCGCATACACACCTTGAATGTGGATGCCCTGCGTCTCAAAGCTTCTCCCACCTCTACCAAACTAAATGCACTCATTTCCCATACCAGAGCACGGGGTATGGATGGCGCCTACGGAAGTGGGGGCGTGGCCGCGCATGTGGAAACAATTTCCAGTATTTTGCGAGATGCTGGCATCGTCATGGGAAATAGTGAGGGCATGCAGCGTGCAATTGAAGCAGGGGTGCAAGCTGCCGCCGAGGCGCCCATGTGGATACGGGCGGGTCGCCGCCCTCTACGGGGTATTCGTCTTGACGCTGCGGGTACTAATGCCATGGCCGGAGATGCTGCAGCCGCCCTTGCCGCTCCCGAACACGTTGCGGGCATGGTGCGCAGCGCGCTTACTACGTTTTTGATGCGCGCAATTGGCACGGGGGCAGGAGGAGCCGAATCTATGGGCAATGCAACTGCGCCTTTGCACGCGGCCCTTGCACTCGTTGACAAAACTCCAGCACATACCAAATCAGTAGGTCATTTTCATGGAGGCAGTGAAATGCAGAGTATACGGCCTGCCGAAGAGAGTGCCGCCGCAGCATTGCTGCGCGCCGAGCCTGCACTCCTGGGTCGCGCTCTTTTGGCCGCGCTCACAGAATTTGCGCCTGCCCAAAAGGGCCGGCCGCGCATAACCTTGAGCCCCGCAAAGCAGGCAGCCTTGGCAGCTGCGCTTGGCCGAGTTGTGTTGGGTCGTGTTGACTTGGGCGCACTTGCATCCCAGGGGCCTCAGCGCAACAGCCAGGAGCAGAGTTCAGAGGCGCGAGTGCATCAAATTGTGCTGAATACACTGGCCTTGAAAGTGTCGGAAGCTTTAACTAACAGCGCCGCAAGCAATTTAGGCGACGTCAGTCTTGCGGGTCCCCTTGCGCCGCACTTTGCGGGCATAGCGTTGGAAGTTCCTCAGGTGCAAGACGATGTTTTAAAAGTCACGGCTGCCCGCGCCTTGCTGGGCGCACTGCTCGGTGCCGACGCAGAAGCTTTCTCTACTCGCGACGTGGCTTCGCAGGGCGGCGCAACGGCAACACTACGAGCAGGCCAGGCGTGGGGCGACGCACTTCGTCGCTGGGCTCGTGCGGCATCCACCGAAGAGGGAGCGCCCACTGTGCAATGGGTCGACGAAGTGGATTTGGAGAGACTTGAGGCGCGCCTTCTCGATGCATTGGAGGAGGGCGTCCGCGTTTCGGAGCGCATTGCCCGCGCAGCCATTGGAAATGGCGACAGCGTGCACGCACCGCCATCTACGCATGCGCTTCCACTGTCTGAAAAGGATCGCACGTTTGTTGCTCGCCTACTAGCGCTCAATGCAGCCAATGAAGACATTCAGCGCATGCTGCGCGAGCTGCCATCAACGGATGCTCCCCAGCGTCTGCGCTCACACCTAGAGCTCACTCGAACGCTAATGGCAGCAGCAGATGACGCCGTGCGCGCGGACCCCGAGGCCGTGCTTCGTGCGTGGGTACGCGGCGAAAGCGTAGAGTGGTCACGTGGACTGGCTGCCGCAGCAGAGACGGCACGCGGAAGCGGCGGCGAAACATTTAGTGCAGACCGCGCGCAAATTTTGAAGGACGCTCTAAAGGCTGCCAATGATGAGCTGCGTGCGCGCACTGTGCGGGCCATTGGCTCTGAAGATTCCGTGGCCCGCTCCACGTCGCCGCGCCGCTCCGAATCGGATACAAAGTTTATAGAGGGGCGACGGTGATAAGCAAAATTATACATGAAGTCGTCTCCTTTCGTAACCTTAAAACAAAGACCCCACCTGCGAAAAAAATGGAAGTTGACCCCAAGCTTGAATTAGAAGGCGGCCGTAAGAGGCGTAGCCCCAAGCCTCTGGGGCCTTGCGGTTCGGGCGAAGTCCGCGACCCCAAGACACGGAGATGCCGCGAGCGCAAGAGTTCGGCAGGGCGGCCCTATGGCTCGCAAGACAGAAAAACGAGAAAGCGCAAGTCGCCGCGCCGCAGTCCTTGTCCCTCTGGCGAAATTCGTGACAAGGAATCAAAGCGGTGCCGCGCCAAACTGCGCTCTGCGCGCCGCAGCCCTTGCCTCAATTCGCAGACGCGCGACCCCGTAACGAAGCATTGCCGCGAAAAGAGAAAGCCTGGGCCCAAAAAGGGCTCGGCACGCAAGGTGCAGACGTGGAGCGCTGAGCACCCTGGAAATGCTCCTTGCCCTCCTGGCCAGACTCGCGATAAGGATACGAAGCGGTGCCGCAATAAGAAATCCCCTGGCCGGCCCCGCATGTAAACCCTTTTCCCAAGATTGTAATTGAAATCTTTCTTTTTTTCCGCGTTCAGTCAAAGAAGGCACTTGTCATTATGGGTCAGGACAGCTTCCAAACCCCACATCCGCGCACACGTAGCTTTCACCATGTACTTTTCCTACTCTTCCAAAATCCCTGCATCGAGACGGGAGTACCCATTGAAATAGCGGCTGTCAAGGTGGATGACCCTCTTGTATGCTTCCATGAGCGCGCCGTGGGGACTGCCACAACGCTGCTCAGCAGGTTTATGGCGTTTCTCGAGAAACAAGCCTCTCCAGAAGGCATCGTGCTAGTCGCACATGGCGCAGAGAGCGAGCGCATTCTACTAGAGGCCGCACTAACGAGCTACGGAGGCGCACGTTTGCCACCAAACACAAGTTGGGAATGCACACTTACACGGTGCAGCGACAAGAATTTGCAGGCGCACTTCGCGCGGCTAGACTCTGCACTTGCAGATGCGTTGTACATTGCAACTCTGTGGAGGTCGCTTTTCGAAGACCCTCGGGATCAAGCGACCGCTACGGAATCTGCTCATATATTAAGGACGGAAAAACCAACATCATAAAAACGCGCTACAGCGATTTCCCGTGGACGAAAGAAGGTACAATGAAACCAAAAAGTTTAAAAGAGTTGTTGATATCAAGATTAAGCTTTATTCCCCACTACTTATCTGGGGACCATCGCAGCAGAATCGTCATTAAAGCAGCGAATTGCTACACGAGAACGTCTAATTGATAAAAAATCCAAATTCGCGTTTAAGGGATTACTTTTTAAGCGTTAGCCGTATGGGATCAACTCACTCCAAATACAAAAGCAGCTTGCAGCAGCAGAAATGAATGTGTCAGGAAAAAGTGTCGCGCAAGCAAAAAGAGAGTGGAAAAATTCTCGGTTTGTTGTTTTGAATGATGTGTTAGACATAAAACACAAGTCTATGGTGTGGTGGGAAGATGTTCAAGAAGAACTTGAATTTTTAGAAGCACGCGCACAGTATATATCGCCCAATCCGCACAGCAGGTACAAGCAACTGATGCCGGAGTATTTGCTAAGCACGCCACGACACAAAGCATTGGGTAAAAGCCAGCGTGGATTGACAAAGCATTCAGACTGGGCGCTTCTATCGCTTTATTATTCTTCGGAACTGCTTCAACTTATAAAGCAAATCACTGGATGGAAGGACGTGCAGCGTCTACCGATTTCACGAACACGCGCGTTTGAGATTAATGGAAAGCTTAACTTTTATGACGCAAACGATTCGAGTTTTCTCGATTGGCACTATGACAAGGTCAGAGATTACAAGGGAAAACAAGTAGTGTGCGTCTTAACATTGAGCAATAGCAACGATATAGCGGATGCGTCGGAACGCCACAACACGCTTGAAGGCACTTATATGCAACGAGGAAAGTTTTTTAGGCGTGCCGAGTATCTCGGTGGTAATAGCATGTCATTACACGATCCCGACGCATTGTTTCATCGCGTGCTTCCATTCAAGAGATCACCAGGCATTCCGTCAATGCATGCATGCAAGCGCACTGTTTTCATAATGAGGTTTACTGACGACGCAACTCCCCAAACCGCGCTTTATAAGCATCTGGGATGGGCAAAGTACGTGGCACGCAACGCAGCAGGCTTTGTCTATGTGGGTGATATTAAGTGGATAGGAATTTGCCTATTTATATGCGTGCTTCTATTAGCGTGCCTTCGCTCAATACTGCAGGTAATGTAACCGTTGAAAGCTTTTTCGCTGCCTCGAAATTTCGGCACGCAAGGAGTGGGACCCGTTACCTTGCCCGCCTGGCCAGACCCGCGATAGGGAAACGATGCGGTGCCGCGATAAGAAATCACCTGGCCGGCCCCGCATGTAAACCCTTTTCCCAAGATTGTAATTGAAATCTTTCTTTTTTTCCGCGTCCGTCTTACACAATTCCAAAGCACAAGTCACACACAAGCCCCGTCTCGGGATCCCGCACCCACTCCCATCCATTTGTTCCCACCACATTTTTTTCGTCCGGAATGGTATGGTCGTTTGCCCACTGATTCATGGCGCGAATGCGCTCCGCAATGACGAGTGAGCCCCAAAATGGGTGAGACAAGACCTTGTCGCCTCCCACTTGGTGCGCAAGCGTTGCCACCACAATGTTATTGACCACCATGCCATGCACGGTCTCGCCCGCGTCGCGTAGCCCCCGCACCACAAAGCTGAAGCCAATGTGGAATCCCAGCGCCGCGGCAGTACTGACCTGGGCGTCTGCAGCGTGAGCAGGGAATGACCATGTAGGTGACTCTTGGGAATCGATGCGAATCGGGTGATATGCCGTAATCTTGAGGCCCGTCTTCTGACCCGCCTGGCCGTCGCTGCCGCTGAAGCAAACAGCTTGCGCGTCGGGCTTAATAGCGGTCTTGACAATGTCCGTAATCTCTCCAAAGAGGCTGCCGCATGCCGTAGCCACAATGTCGCCCCTCTTGAGCTTGTCGATGCGAATTAAGGTGCCATCAGCAAGCAGAGCCAGGCACTCGCCATGCACGCACCCGCCTGCAGCATTGTAAAAGCCCGATGATTCCGCGCGTGCAGGGGGTACATACGAAGTGCCTTGCGCAGCTGCCGCGGCCGCCCTAGCCGCGTCGGCTGCAGCGAGCGCGGCGTCGATGCGCGCCATTTCTGCCCGAAACGCAGTTTCCGTCCTTGCCTGGTGCTCTACAAACTCGGCAGTTTTGTAGAGTTGCAGCGATGCATTCTTGAAATTGGCGCAGCGCTTAAGGTTGTGGGCACTGGCTAGGCATAGCAAAAAGGCGCCGCCCCATGCACGAAAAGTCTCGGGCCTGCTTACGCTGAGAGCCACCTCGGTTTCCACGTCCTGCAAAAAGGCTTCGTGTGCGCCATCCGCGCGCATGCCTTCCGAAAGGTCGCGCACCTTGGCGAGCGCGCCTTGCAGGTTGCCCGCCGCCCCGAGACCATACGCCTCACGAAGCGCAAGCACAAGCTTGTTTCGCCACGTTTCGTCCACGGTTCCCAGAGCGGCCGCGGTGCCCACGGAAAGCCAATCTGCCGCAGAGTTGACGAAAAAGGTGGCAACCATGTCAGGCGAGGAAATGTTGGCATAAAGGCCTCGGGTGGTGCGCGCAATCCCTGCGTCGAGAGCGTTTACGTCCACGTGGGCACCAAATCCATATGCGTCAATTTCTGGGAGGAAGCCGCCCGTTGCCCGCTGGAAATCAAGTAGGGAAGCGCCAAAGCCTGCAGGATTACGCGGGTCCACATTGTGCTGCCCATCCGTAAACAGCCACAAGCGAAAACGCCCTCGTCTGCAGTGGTGTTGGGGGGTAAAGGAGAAGAGTGTGTGAGGCAAACGGGACGGCGGATCGTGATTTGTGCATCATTGTTCTCACCCCTCCTTTGTGCGCCAGATGGGCAGAAGCTCATTCATGGCCGCTTCGATGCCTGCCCACGTGTTGGTGCTGCCCTCTGGCTGCAGGCCTTGAAGACTTGATCGCAGCACGGCCCGATGGTTTTCCGTCACTGGATGCAGCGGAACTTCGATGCGAGCAGAGCTGCTAAAGGACACTAGGCCAATCGCAGTTGCGGGGGTCATTGCCGTTACCATGGCGCTTGCAGCCGCGGCGGTAAGTTGGAGAATGGAGCGGCCCGTGCTTGCATCGCCCAGCGCGGCAGCTGTGGCCATGCTTCCTGAAATGTCAAGAACAATCACGCCATGCGTCACGCCATGCGTCACGCCATGCGTTGTTTCCATTTGATTTGCTGAGATGATTGCCCAGGACCCTCACTGCTCATTGAGTCAAGGAAGGCAATCGGATCCCCGTAGAAGACGCAACCAGAACTGTTCGCGACATGGCTGCCATGTACCTTTCCTACTCTTCCCAAATCTCTTGCATCGAGACGGGAGTACCCGTTGAAATAGCGGTTGTCAATGTGGATGATCCTCTCGTATGCTTTCATGAATGCGCCGTGAAAACGGGAAATGCTACAACTCCAATCGAAACTAGAACTCTGCTGAACAGGTTTTTGGCGTTTCTTGAGAAACAGGCTTCTCGAGGTGGCATCGTCCTCATCGCTCACGGAGCGCACAGTGAGCGCGCTCTTCTTGAGGCCGCCCTGAATACCTACGAAGGCATGCGTTTGCCACCAAACACAAGTTGGGAATGCACACTTACGCGGTGCGGCGAGAAGAATCTGCAGGTGCGCTTTACGCGGCCAGACTCTGCACTTGCAGATGCATTGAACATTGCGACTCTGTGGAGGTCGCTTTTCGTAGACCCTCGGGATGCAGAGTTCGCAGAGGGCCTTGCTGCCGTGCATGAGCAGGAATGGAAAGAACTGCGTGACGCAGAGGAAGCGCGCATCATTTGGGAAGGAATGGGCGAGTGAGACCTTATGTATAGAAATATGAATGATTTTCTGTCTGTTATTCTAATTTAAACTCCTTTCAATGTCAGCAACAACACAGGCCCCTCCTACCCATTCACGTGCGACTTTTCCATTCACGAGTTTAATTACTGTGGGCACGGCATCTACCTTGTATTTCTCTGTTAGGTTGGGGTGCTCGTCAATATCCACCTCATAGAATGTGATGGTGCTCTTTTCCTTGGCGAGTTGTGAAAAACTGGGCGCGATTTTTTTACATGGTCCGCACCACGTTGCATGAAACTTGAGAATCACCGTGCCCTCGCCGAGTGCAATCTTGTCTGCAGAGCTTCCGCTAAAAGTATTCATTTCTTTCTGGGGACGGATAGGAGAAATCGAAAAAAACCCTTTCAATCCAAACGAAACACTAGGCTACTTTCCATGCTCCTGCCCTGACAAGAGATTTAGCCTCCTGCTTGTCATTTGACCGCGTCGATAGGGGCACAATATTTTTAATGAACCAATCATTTGCGGCGTTTCCAGCACGAGTCCTCATGGGTCTTTGGACGTCCATAAATAGCACGATGCGCACCTTGTCCGTGTCGTTACGTACTTCGTGATAAAATGTGTCGTCAAAGAGGACGTCCTCACCGTCTCTCCACGAATACCTTTCCCCGCCAATCTTAATGTGGCATCGATCATCATTGGGCGTCAGGATGCCCATGTGATACCGATAGCACCCTCGAAAGGGGCCCGAATGAGGCTTAATCACAGATCCAGGCTCCAAGATAGAAAACATCGCCAAGTGCACATTGGGCATGTCTTTTAGGAGCGCAACCGTGCGCGGGCAAACTCGCTGTGCCTCGGGGTCGGGAGGGCCATACCATTTGAGGTAAAACCTCTTCCACCCGCGATCCGCGATACGCCAAAAAAACAGGTCCTTGTTTATCTGCGTTGACTTTGCGTAGGCAGCCAATGCCTCTTCTTTTATAACAGAAAATGCTTGGCGAATGAGGGCCACGTTCGGGAATGTTTTTCTGTTTATTGGCGCAATCACCTTTTCTCGCAGAGAAAAATGCATTTGTGACCTCAGAAACACGTTTACGGGCGCAATAAGCCAATGTGTTCGCAGATAGTGATCGTCAAATGGACGCCGCACATGCATTCGATCTGCCTCTGATAGGAGTAGAAGTGAAATAACCAGAAGGCAGAGAATATGAGTCTGTTGACTGCTCGTCATTTAAAATCAGCCTTTTTTTTACATTTGGTAAGGGTCGTTTGCATGCATCATGTTTTCTATTCAATTTTATGCAATGAACGTGAAACAACTCGCTCGCTTTCTCCCACAGTATATAAAAATGGAGAAGTTGAGTGATGTCGACGTTCTTAAGCTTTATTCGTACGCCATTATCGCTTGCTTCTTGGCACTTATGGCCAATGCAGCTTGGTACACCTACCGCAAAAAATGTGCACATCACTATTTTCCAGCGGTGTGCACGATAGTTTCGGGAGACTTTCGAGATGTTGCAGCCGTGGAAGCGGGGCTCATTACTGCTGCTACGGTATTTGTTGCTGCGTCAGTTGTAAAGCAAAGAGAACTAGGACTCGTAACCGACTTGCAGGTTATTCTCGTCCTGCTAGCAGTAGCTGCGGTATTGTATAGGCTTGGTAGCGCAGATCACAGGACTGGAGGCGTTTCATATAAATTCTCGACCTGCGTTTTAGTTGCACTAATTCTCGGCTTCTACTGCAACTCCTTGGTTTTCCTTGTACCTCTTGCGGCCCTGCTGGTGCACTTTATTATTCAACAATCTCGAGTCACAAAAAAACTCAAAAAGTTAAAGTCGGTGCGAAGCGGATACGTACGCGCTTCGCTTATACAGCCCGTTCTTCTATTTTTCGTGCTTGGATCCTTTGTGGTGCGAAATTTCCGAATAGCAGCTACGATTTCTACATAACGCCACACTGGTTCGTTTCAAAATATGGCACTAAAGCAGCAGCATGCAAAACAAAGGTGGGTCCCATATACGGAAAAAACCCGATGGAACCTGGCATGTACATGCATTCTTATTTCATAACACTTCGGAGTAGAGAAGATAGAAGAAGAAACTTTGAAAAATGGGCATTTACCACGGATGCACCTTGGTCAAAGCTTACCAAAAAAGCAACTGCATTTGTGGCAGTGAAGCATTCAAAGGGCCCCCAATATGGATGCTGGGATTCTCATGTCAGTGTTATGCGCATGGCATTGGAGGCAGGTGCGCCATTTGCGTGTATATTTGAAGATGATGCAATACCCGTAAATCTGCCTGAGAAAACATGGAAATCGGTTTTGGAGGAGATAGATGCGTTTGTCGCGTGTTCGGGGTGGGACATGATTGCGCTGGGTGGGACGCCCGTTACTTGGATTCAGAAACCGCACGCCGTTACAAAACACATACGGCTCGCACCCTTCATCGAAACGCATGCCTACATAGTTAGCGCAGACTTTATGCGGAAAACTATTGCCACGCCATTTACGGGCTCATTGGACCACTCTTTTGTCAGAAGAGCAGCAACTACCAGCTATGTTGTGGCCCCAGAATTATTTGAGCAGGATCCTGCTGGGGGCAGTGACATTAAGCTGGGAAACGTTGTCGCATTTCGAGGGCTGTACAAGCTAGCTAATGCCAAATGGGCGGAAACATCACCTCTTCGCGGAAGGGATCGTGCCGTGATACTTCTAGTGTGCTGTGGTATTCTTTTGGGCCATGCATGTGGTAAGCATGTCATTTCACGGTCAGTTGTGTTGGCCTTTTTTTTGCTACTTTTGGCGTCGGTGTACATTGGGAATGAAATTACTCAGGATGCTTATATTCCCAGGCGAACAAGGATGGACGATCAAGCCTTAGTTTTGACTGCGGCCTTCGAGAAGAAAAGGAAGCGTTGGAGTACAAGAACCAACAGCGCTATAGAACATATGGTAAACACAACATCTCGAGCACGCTGAACGCCCGCATCGAGCGACAACGGAACATTCGGAATGATTCTATTTTTTGCGCGGATTCTTGTTGCAGTAATCGGAGGCAGGGGCATAGGCATGTACATTCGCAGCAACCCAGTTTCGTCATTTAGAACTAGTGACCCGCGTTTGCGTAGAACAATACTTAGGAGAGATTGATCGTGACGGTTTTGCACAAAGCCGCGGGCATTTTTTGTAGACGATGGCGAATCGTCGATCAAGTGGGGAAGCTCGCACAATTCACGCCACTCCTCAAGTATGCGCACATTTCGAGGCGTTGTGCGCAATATAAACACGGTTGCAATTATCTGCTTCTTGTTCGCATGCTCCCATGCATTCAAGTGCGAAAATATGTCGCCCTTTGTCCATGCACTTTCCGTAAACGAGTTTTGAAAACTTAGCCATCCCGTTTTGTGAGACAATACAAGATCAAAGTAATGCGATAGTCTGCGCATTGCTGATTGCGAATTCGACAGCGTGCATCCAACATCCGCATATACAAGAATGTCGCTCGTGTCGTCGCTTACATTCGCCCCTGCTTCTCTAATCGCGCGTAAACAGGTTATAGGCTTCCATGTCCAGTACCCAAATCCGCGCTCTTGTTTTTTCCGATGCGCGCATGGCCATCCCTCCCGCTCGACATCCTCACGCTGTGCCGCGATGATGTGCGTAAACACGTTCATTTTGGTTGCTTCACGAATGAATCTAGATCTCGTGTCTTCCCATCCATCCGACGAAAATGTTGTGATAATTCGTTTTCCTGTCGCCATTTTGTTTTTATATCGTTCCTTTCATGCTTGCTGTGAGGTGACTGGCTGCTTGTTTTGATTGCAACGGATTGTATATAAAATACATGCAAAGTATTAATTTTGTCATAAACAAATGTCGCGTGATGCCCAACGTGTTATGTTGCGACTTTCCAACTATTCGTTAGGGCTAACACTTGCGATACTCGTGGTAAATTCCGCAGTTTTCTGTAAGATTCGGGGCTATTGTAAAGGACCGCCTACCCGCTCTACCTTGGGGGCATCTTCCCTTGGAATTGTTGCAAATACGGAAATTGCATTCATTACGCTCCTTTCTGCAGAGGCGGCGTTTGCCCTTTTGTTGCGCATACTAATCTTAGGTGGAAGTGACACGAGTGTTAACGTTCCAACTGCATTTTTGTTGCCTGTAGTGGTTGCAATCTGTTTCACGTTTGATTTAAGGCGATTCAGGGACGTCCATATTGCGATAGCAACTCTGATCATTGCTCTTGTCGCGGTATTGATGAGCGAAAGCACAACGCCGCTTCTAGTTTTTGCTGCCCTTGCAATTTTGCGACTCGAAATACAGAACAGGTATCGCGAAAGAGCAGATGGGCGTCGACTCAAGAAAACCGCTAAAAGAGCGCATGAAAGCACCGAAATCTTGGCATGCAAGACGATTCTGAATGGTATAATTCAGTTTGTCTTTTCCGCTGGCGTGTTTTTCCCCGTGTTCTACATTATGCATTTAAATCATAAGTTAGAGAATGCCCTTTGAGAAACCGTTGGATTTGGACGTTTGTGCTTCTGAATCTTTATAGCTAATACGATCGCGATAAACACAAGTATGCAACAAAGCACAAATAACTCCGCTTGGTCGCCAACGGGTTCTGCAATGCAATTGCGTGGTAGAGTAACTGAAACCCTTGAAATCTTCATTGGGATCGGATTTGTCTTTCGAAGGTATACAGAGGGCGTCACATAGAGGCGCGCGCGGTCTTCCTTAAACTTGTAAGTACCCAGGACCATGCCCCACCAACTGAGGGATGAATTGGCAGTGATTCCTCCTAGTCCGCATAATGCCATGAGAATAAGTGTGTCGTCTGCCCGTGTTGCCCTGCTAAATCTCCATGCACTTTTTGGAACCTCATTGTACATTAACGGTAAATTTCTTTCGCACCAGAGAACGTCATCGCTACAAACAAGAATGCTAGCACCCTTTGCCAAGTGGGCACTAAAATGCTGGATTGAATTTCTGTAATACCTCTTGTGCAAGTCCAGTCCAAACGTCCAGCGATTGAGAGGTTTCAAATAGTCTCCTCGACGTATGTGCAAAAAAAAGGCGGAGTCAAGGTTATCTAATCCGCCCCTGAATTCATTGCAGTCTTGCGACAGAGGTGGAATGACGGCATAATTTTTGACTGTTTCTCGAAGTACTTGCTCTGTAGCAAAGTGATGATAGCACCAGCCCGAGTACACGATTGTTTTGTGCTTGGCATAGGTGTTTGGCCCCCACAACTGTGGTAGTATATTGTCTGGGGCAGGTATCATGTTATGGGAGTTGTCAACTACATAACTTCCACGGATTGCGCCCTTAGGAAGCCTAGGCGTATTAGGCCAAAATTTATGCGCTGCCGTGGCTCTACCCGACTTATCGTGCTTGTTTTTTCCACCTCCCCATACACCCTCTTCGTCCAACACAACAACTCTTTTCTGAGATCGCAGATTCCGCGCCAGCTCGTAAGCGCCCGCCATACAACTCATTTGGTTTCCCAGACCGCTTATTAGTCTAGGGACGATCGGCTTAGGGGCATCCTGCATGCCTGCCGAAGTTTGTTTTATTGATTGATAAAGGCGCAAAAAAAGCACAAAATTATTTCTTTTTTAAACCTTTCCCTCCTACACTACGCATTTACGTGAACTTGCGCACAATCACGCCCTGCTTGTAGCGCAACGAGTTCTTGGCGCGGCCATACACAATAATCTCTGCGGTAGGGTGCTCAGCCGTAAAGATGCGCGCATCTAGGCCCAGCTCCATGCTCACGCCGTCAATGCGCGAGTGGTTTGAGGCGCCCGACGGCTGCTCGGACTCGGGGTCAACCGCATAGCTCCAATTGTATATGAAGGACTTGGCAGCGCGCTCAGCGTTCGAGTGGCACATCCAGGGGGTCACCAGGCGGAAATACGAGCCGTCGCGCGTCTGCACACGCTGGCTGTTGCCATACTTGATGGTGGCGCTCACTAAGGGGTCCAGCGTCATGCCGCTGCCACCGTCCTCGCCGCCATCATTGTAGCCCCCAAAGGAATAGTGCTGGTTTGCAGCCTCCTTGGCCTGCGTGCGGACGACCCACAGGTACTCCTGCACCATGTTTGCAAAGGGCAGGTCCACCTTGACGCGCACGGGCGCCGTGCCCTCCACAGCCTTGCCCTGGTAGCTCACGGGTGCACTCACCGTCTGCACCTCGGTGATGCACTGCTCAAACTGCCCATTGATGAACTTGTTGCGCTCATCGTCGTCCACATAAACGTTCATGGCCTCGATAGCCACCTGCAGGTGGGTGTCATTCAGCGTGTCCAGGCGGACCGCGCCACTCTCAATATCCGAATCCTTGGTGCCGTCGGGGCGCACGCAAATCTGGGTGCCCGCGGGCGCTCCAGGGGGCAGCACCACGCACGCCTCGCGCGACGCAAAGCTGAGCTCTAGCTCCACGCGGTGGAACTGTAGGGAGGCAAGGGGCAGCGCATTGCCACTGCACTCGGTAAAGGGCAGAGGCAGCGGCACGTACATCCAGTGGCCGCGCTTGGACCACCCCTGCAGCGTCTTGACGTCGTCAAATTTGCCGATGCTCTCCCCTAGCTGCTTGCCAGGCTTGCCGCTAATCTCCTCCCAAATGAACATGAAAGTGTCATCAAAGCTGATGATCTGGGTGCCGCCCACCGCAAAGGTGACGTTGGACAAGACGCGCTGGCCAATGGCATTGTGCCAGTGAGGCGCCGCCTCGCCCTTGAGCACCTTGGTGGCGCCGCCCTCGTTATACAGGCCGGCAATGCCAGGCACATACACCTTGGCAAAGGTGCACCACACCAGGTCGCCCTGCTTGGGAAACTGGTACTTGACGCTCTTGGCGCCGAAACGGCCCTGCGATGCCGAGGCATCAAAATCTACGGGCTCCAGCGCAAACACGGCATACTTGGCGTGCACAAACCGCCAAAACGTGATGCTGGTGTCATCAATCTTGTCCGTGGAAATCGCCTTGTCCGCGGCACCCGTGGTTACCATCTCGGCAAATACAGCCTGAGTCGTAGCACCCATTTCTTCGTAAAATTAGAAACTGTGTTCTGCGAAGGGGTTTTATTTTGGCGCGAGGAGTAGGAAATGAATCGGGAAACGCCCTCTTCATTCTGTATGTATTTGAACGCTTCTCTGCGCGCGGAAACATGCAGAGCCGCAGAGGACCCTAAGTAACCTTGACCCGAGAAAATGAACGATCGATTGAAAGTATATGTATATGTTTTTACTGGGATTATTCTGCGGAAACGTTCCTTGCTTCGCCGGACGAGGCCTGATTCTTATCTGAAGCCTCCATGCGTCGGGCCTGTGAACGGGTAGAATTGATTGCCAACATGAGAGACGTTTGCCGCGAGTACCGCGCATTGGCAATGGATGCTACCGCAATAATGGAAGATGACGCAATGGATGTTAGCACGGTGGCCCGTGAGCGGTGATCTTGTACGCGCGCATTGACCCATTCCGAGGTGGACAGTCCCGAAGCCTGGAAGGTTGCAATCGTTTTCGCATATTGACTTTGGGCCGATGCAACTGCTACAAACGCATACACTAGCGAAATGGCGTAGGGCGCAATGGCAAGCCACAAGGAAAACGGCGCCACCTCCCGCTCTTGTTTCGCGCGTTGTGATCTTGTAACCAACACTCTATACGCCACTAAAAGCAAGGAAATTGCAGCTCCCGCCCAAACGTAGAGCTTTGCGCTTTGAACTGCACACGGCTTCACTAAGTACAGAAATTTATCAGACGGGGCTGAATGCAACAATGGGGCGCACTTGGGAGTTGCGCTTAACGTAGACGGCCACGTAAAGAAAAACATGGGACAATGCAATGCAAAGGAGCCTTAGAGACGGGTGCACTAGGGCTCTTGTTTTTGTTTTGTATTGTATTGGCTTCAACGCGTAGGTCTGACGCATAATTTTTTGAAATCGGGCACTACACTCACTAAGATAAAAAGAACTAAACCGTTGCCGTATTTTTGAAAAATGCAGAAGATTGCATTTTACTTTCCCGTTACTAGTGTGTCACCCTCCCAAATACGGGACCCCAGCATGGTGCTAATGTATACGGATACATGCCCCCACTGCAGGGGGTACGCACCCATTTACCAGCAGGTTGCAAATCAACTCCAACCCAAGCTTCCGCAGTTAAAATTTTATGCGATTAACGCTAGCACGGCTCCACTGCGGTCAGAAATTACACGAGCAGGATTTGATGAAGTAACAGCCGTTCCGTATTTGGTGTTGGTCACGCAGGATGCTTCGGGAAAGAAGACGTATACGCCCATAAACACGAATGGAATGCTATTGAAAAGTGGGGATAGCTTACCCAGCACCCCCGACAGCCCTGAAGCGATTGCGCGGCGCGCGGCATCCATGTACATCACCGCGTCGAATCTGCTACGCGGCAGGAACACTTCATCGAACCCTCAGGAAGTTCTAAACATGTTCTTGACGAGACGCTTGGGTGGGGGGTCGGAGATTGGTAAGTTGATGACGGGAGAAAATTTACTTTTTGGGGGTGCATGTCTCCCCCTAGAAACAAAGGCAGTTGACAACATGTCCGACAATATGACGACCGAAAATGTGACTCAGCCTGAGGTGGTGGCCATTGAGGGTGGTGCCAAGAAGCGTCGCCGCTCCGCCACGCGCTCCGCCAAGCGCTCCGCCAAGCGCCACTCCCATGGCAAGCGCCACTCGCATGAGGGCGGCGCAAAGAAGCGCAGCTCTGCGTCTAGAAGCAAGAGCCCCAAGCGCCCCCGCCGCCGCATGGCGGGTGGTGCGGTGGAGGCGGAGGCTGTGGCTGCGGCTCCCGAGGTTGCGGAGGCCATTGTGGGCGGCGCGGCTCCCGCCGTGGAACCCGTCGCGATTGTAGAGGGTGGCGCCAAGAAGCGGCGGTCCACGAAGCGCCGCTCCGGCTCTGCCAAGCGCTCTGCCAGACGCCGCTCGCCCAACCTGTTTGCCAAGTCCATGGCAAAGGCGCGCAGGGCCCTTGGAATCAAGGGCTTTGTGCCCATGAGAAAGTCGGGCGGTGGTGAGGGTAGGAGACTTTACGATATGACGATGAAACTGTACAAGGAGGCCAGTAAATCCAAGTAAACGCAAAAGGGCAAAGTTAAAACCGAAATATTAATTGAATTTTTTTTCATACTCACATCATTCTTCACTTTACGTTTGATCCAAGCCGCTCCCCTACCATCCTCAAGGTAAAGCCTACTAAAACGGCAGCAGCCAACAATGCATAAATGTGCGATGACGACGGAACACTGCATTTTAAGCACGAATTCTGTATCGACGACCTGTGAATAAGTTGCCTAGCCATTTTCCTTGTAGGTCCCGCAATACGAAGTCCGTGGAAATGCGCAATGCTTTGAATATAAAAGTCCGTTTGCTCATTGATGGGCAATACATACTTTTGAAGAAGTTGCGCTGCCTTTGGAGTTACGATATACGCATGCGTTCCCATAAATGCCTTGCCCGATGGCCAAGGCGCGTCGATCTGATTCATGTTCTCATTGAGACTTTTTCCTCGTACGCCTTGAAGCATGCAAATGTCCCACTCTTGCATGCACTTTAAGCACTCAAGGAACCGTTCAATCCAGGTAGCGACGGACCCCATAAAAATGGCATCATCTTCGAGTATCAGCATCGGAGCATTCTTTTCAATGCATTCTTCCCAGGCTTTTTTGTGGCTGAGCGTGCATCCAATTGCACCCCACGAAGGCAAACCTTGGTGTAATTCACGACCAAACTCGATTTCGCCACGGGCTCGTAGTGTCACCACGCGGCTTTTTTCGTCATCCGAGAGCTTTCTCCCATCGATTGCTACAAGACGTTTTACAGGGTTCGCAAAACCGTACGTCTTAATCATTGTTTGTACGCGTTCAAAGCGATCGGCATGCGCATCCAGGTTGATGACACGCACGGGAATGGGTATTTTTGCAAACTCTTTTTGGTTGCCCTTTTCCCTTGGACTTAAGCTCATTGGAGCCATCGGGACTGTTTGGGCAAACGCGCTTTGTGTTTTTTCCATGTTTACTTTTTATTTATTTTAGGGCAGTTCTCTGCGCCGTTTGAGCATTGGCGGTGTCCATCCACCAATTGAAAACAAAGACTCCGCCTACCTGCCACTGCCTGCCTTGCCAAAAGAAAGTATGGCAGCACCTCCGCCGAATCCGAGCTTTGCCCCAGTTCCGCCCACCGTCCATTCTGCAAACGCGAAGGCGTCTTCATTCAACGTGAAAAAGGTGCTTGCAATGGCGTCTTTGATAGCGCTTGCGTACATCGTGTACACCACGGTAATTTCAAGATTTGTGCACTCGAGAAACTTCAAGGTGGGAGCCGTTGTGCAAACGCAGTTTCTGGGAAACCCAGCGGCGCTCATGACGGCCCTTTTGGGTCCTAAAGGAGAGTATTTATCAACTGCAGAAACAATATCTCAGCAAGACATTGTGAATGCGGCGTATTGCGACGTGCCTGGCGCACTGGGCACAGTTTCCTCGTGGTTTACAAACGCGGGCTTGAATTACTTGGATAACCCTACCGCGCAGGCTAATGCACCCGCATTTTGGGGCACAAATTCAATTTGCAGGACCTCTGATGATTGCAGGACCTTGTCGCACATGTTGTGTGGTACAAAAGGAGACTTGGCACTATTGGCGCCAGATAACGCACCGTGCAAGGACGGCGACCCAAATGCGGGACCTACGGGATCATTTAGCATCTGCATCAACAATGACCCTGCCAATCCATACTCTTGCTCCTTGTTTCCTGGCTCCACCACGGGCCGCTGCGTTGGCCTTCCGGCGGGAACCACTAGCCTGCCTTGCACTTCTGCCAACGATTGCCACCCAGGGCAAACGTGCTCGTCCGCAGGAACCTGCACGGGCTCCGTGACAAATCACGTACTGCACAATACAAATTGGTTGGCAGAAGGCACTGTTTCGGCAATCAATGGCGACAATGTCAATGTCGAGTGGCACAGGATTCAAATGCTGTATCCGTTCCGCGGCCCCAGCCCCGACCCCAAGAACCCGTGGTGGTACACCAATTGCCGCTTTATTGCAGGGGATAGTGCGGCCGCAGGCTCTCAGTCCAATGCAAACGTGCAGGTGGCGCTGTTGGGTCGCAGTGCTAATGACAACCCCGAGGGCTTTGCATTCCTGGCAACGCAAAACGCGGCCGTGTTTGCGGGTGTATCGGATGATTTTTGCGTGGGACCTGCCTCATCATGCCCACAATCCGTTTCGTCGGCGTGGGCGCTGCAATCGGTAGGAGTTCCCAAGTCGCAGCTTACGGGCGTCAAGGATTATACCATTAAGCCGCTACCCGTCACTGCGGAAGCGCTCGCGTTTTTCAACAAGAATTACGGCCTAGTGCCTAGCCCCCCAGGATAGAATAGGCTGGGTTCGGAGAAGGGTGGCAAACAAACAAAATCACGCTATGAATCCAATGCAAATGGATCCAACGCAAATCGTTCGAACTCGGCGGTGGGTGGTATTTTTTAAGCGTGGGTGTCCATGGTGCGAGCGCGCGCGAGCGGCGTTACAATCACGGCGTGCGCGCCCCTTGTACATTGACGAAAGCAGCTTGCAGCCCGAACAGAGGGCTATAGTTCTAAAAGCCTCGGGTATGACCACGTGGCCGCAAATTTGGCTGCGTGGAAAACTTGTTGGAGGCTGTATGGATTTAGAGTCGTCATTGAAAGGGTTTTAAAGGGAGGATTATGAGAACAATGGAAATACAAATACATTAATTCAATTCATTCGTACGCTTTACCTGCGATGCGTTTGCATGCTTAGGCAGAAGCAGAAGGAACAAGGCCGCCATACACCCTGGGGAACACTCTAAAGAGTACGGCAAGCACAAACACAAACACAAGGGAGTGCACCGTAGCAGTCAACATCGTGGGAGGCACCCTCTTACCCCCAACAAAGATGACGGCTTCTTGATTGTCGCAATCCTTGGATGCAGGCACGTTTAGAAAGTAGCCAGGCGAGAGCACGATGAACAGAAGTGCAATAGCGGCAAATGCGGGGAGCTTCTGCCAAATGTGGGAGCCTGCACCCACGGCGCCGTCGTATGCAGCAGAAGCAACACTCATTTTTTTGAAGAGTAAGGTTTTGTTTATAGGGGAAGGAAGGGAGGGAACACGAAAGTCACTGCATGGTTGCCATTGTTCAACATGGGTACATCCTCATTCTGACCCTCACCGACCTCCTGGTACGTTTCGTATTTTTTGCGAATAAAAGCATGCCATTAAAATTTTCTAACCACCGTGGTCCTCTCCGCTTGCATTCCCATTCCACCAACGACTTATGGCAAGTGTATGCGGGTCAAATTTAGCCAGCACAGGGGACTCAACGCCTTGCCCCAACGTAATCCATTGGGTGCGCCTCCATGGCAAAAGCCCACTTGGGCAGCGCAATAGGCTGCTTTCTCCATGATCGTATGATACTGCAAATGCGCCCGATACGTGCTCGAGAACGCCATTTAAGGAGGGAACTAGATTTGAATGTGGAGCTTTCAGCTGCACAATGTAGAGCAGCACATTGCCGATGCGCACACCTCGATGCGTGTGCAACATATCGCGCAGCACGCAACTGGGGGTGCCCAACAGTCCTAGCGTAGAGGAGGAAAGCAAGCGGGCTGCAACCAGCTTGGGCCTGTCGGATCCAATCAATTCTGCAGAGGGAATTCCCAGGCGACCTGCAAAGGGTCCTTCTCGATGGATGCCACCAAACACGCCCTCGCCACAATCGCACTCACCCTCTCCCCCCCTCTGCTTGCAGTGTACAATTGCTACTGCCACTATGCTGGCAACATTTTTTGAAGCACGGGACACAGCTGCCTCCGCAGGAGTGCTTCCATCCATTGGCCGCAGGCCCACACGGCGATTTTATGTTTTCTTTTGTTTTGTATGGGTCTATAGAGCACAACGTGTATGGTTTTTATGGCATGCACCTACTCTTGCTCTTGCTTATGCTCTTGCGTGTGGGTGTGCGCGGCATCCGAATCTTCGCGCGGTGCCGCAGGAAGTGCAAAAAATTTGCGCACAGGATTGGGAGGCCACCAAAAAGGGCGAGCCACCGCGGGCTGCTCTGCGTACACCCAATTTTCCACAACGCTTGGCGTGCGTACAGCGCAAAAGTGGCTCATATCGGAAGTGGCGCCAATAGAGCTTTCGAGGCAAGCGTAAAAGTCACGGAACCCGCCTGGTAATTGAAAGGAAGATCCAGGAATAATGATGCAGCGCAACAAATCATCGGGCACATCTGAAAAATCCAGAATGTCTCGCTGGCCTACCCATTGGAGCATCGATCCTGATGCAGATGCTCCTCTGTCCTCATGTTCTCTGTCGTCATACTCGCCCAGCATTTTCTCATTGAAAAATTTGTCGCACGCCTCAACAGCAGCGATTCCAGGAAAGCTGCAGCGTTTGAGGGCCAATTTTGCCCCTGTCCAAAAGCAGCGATGCGCGGATGCGCCTATGCGCAGACCACTTGGCGACGCAAAAAGGGTGGGCGTGGCTCCCAGCGGAGGGAGTTTGACATAGGCCCTCTTGCCAAGCGCAAGGGCTTCGCAAGATGCCGCTTCCAGTGCCAAGCTGACCATTTCCGTGGCAGACGCCACGAGGGCGGATTCATCCACGATCCACTCTGTATTTAAGATGCTTCGTCTTCCCAGGCGCCGTGCCAGCAGGGCGCCTCTCGGGGACTGCAGGCGCACCGTAAAAAGGGACACATCACCCCCCTCGCAATCCCAATCCCACGTTGGCACGTGCACGGCAAGCGCGGGAAAGCCGTCGGATTGGGAGGAAGGCCGAAATCCCCCTCCCATTTTCATGCGCGTGCCAGGAATCGAAATCATTCCCGCAATCGCGCGGTGCCGAGCAAGGGTTCGTTCGCGTGGCGAGAGGTAGCCGCTTGCTGGACCCACATGAGCGGTGGGCACGATGGCGCCATTTTGAAGCAGTGCCATTCCAGTGCCATATGTGCGAGCAAAGGGCACGCAAGTTAGCGCTTTGCCTAGGCTAAGGGCCTCACCCTCACCCTGTCGTAGCCAAAGTGGGTCCACATAGACGCGCACCTGGTTGGGGGGGCTGGGGGCATGCAGCAGTGAATCCATTGTGCACCGTTGCGCCCCCGCTTTATGAAAATCTTCTTTTTTATTGGATAGACAGAACAATACCTTGTACGCACCCAGTCTGCACTGTCTGCGAACTCACAAAATTTTAGAGGCTCTTGTATGTTTGGCTCCTTCCATGACTCGGGCCAGGCTCGATCTATTGCAACAAATTCAAAAATGAGCTCGGGCGAGGGCACAAAAAAGCGCGAGCGCGCAGAAAGCGAGGGAGGGCAAGCATCCGAGCAAAGCCCTGGCAAGCGCGATCGAGGCGAAGACTTTGTCGCTTCAATCTCGCCCGCGCTTGAGTTTCCGCAGACGGAGCTGCTGGCGTTGCGAGACAAGTGGGAAAAAATTCTCGAGCGATTGGGAGGGCCGCCCGATGGCAGCGAAAACGGTTTGGACGAGGAGACGCTCGTGGAGCTGCTGCTATTTTTAAAGAAGCAGTGGACGCAGCCGCTGGGCCCCAAAGATGAGCGCGTTCTTGCGGCAGCTGCCCGCCTTCGCCTGCGCGACCGCTTTGAAAGTGGCAGCTTGGCGTCAAAGGACATTGACGTTGCATACAGGCGCGAGCTCTTTAAGTGGACGCGCCTGCAAACTGCATTTTTAGCACGTGGCTTGCTGCGGGCCGGAGGCGGCGCTGCCTCCACCAAGGGACAGGAGCGCATTCACGTGGAAGACCTGGGCAGCAGCGGATACAGCTCTGACTTTCGCCGCATCGCGGACATTATGGCGCGAAGCCGCGACGTTTTGCGTGCAGACATTGCGCTGGCACGAGAGCTCGATCCTTCAATTGATGCCGCCTGCCCCACAGAAGTAGACCCCTTTGGCTACATGCCCGTGGACTTTGCCAGCCTCTCGACGCTGCAGGAGCTTACCTTGTTTTTGCTACGCAACCTGGCACTGCGTGGGCTGCGGCGCTACAATGACGCTTGCTACAAGCAAATTTTGAGCCCACCCGTGGACTGTGGCGAAGGTGAGGTGCGGCGCTACCCCACGCACGCCTGGGAGCGCGTGTGCGACATCAAGGAGTTTGTACAAGACGTGGCAAGCAAGGAGGATCAATTTGCCCAGTGGAAAAACATGCTGAATGGCAACAACCTTTCATCTGTGGTCAGCTACCTCATGGGCTGCAACGAGATTGAATTCCAGCCGCTGCATCCCGATCGCCACTGGCACGCCTTTCACAATGGCCTGTACAATACTTCCAGAGGCGTGTTTTTCCCATGGGGCGTGGTGGGCGCGCCAGCCGGCGTGGTGGCATGCAATTATCACGACACCACCTTTGACGTTGAGATTTTAAAGGCGCCTCATTGGTACGACGTGCCCACGCACGACTTTCACTCGATTCTGGAGACGCAGCTGGGCGCCGGAAAGAGGCGCGATGGGGAGACGGAAGACGACTACGCCGTGCGCGCTGCCGATGCAGAGTCAATTATAAGTGCGTGCCCCCCCCCCGCATTTGCAGTTGGCTCACGCAAGATCCACACACTTACCATCCATCCCAACTTCTTTTCCCATTCGCAGTGTGGCAATACACCTTTATGGGCCGCTTGCTGTTTGAGCTAGGGGAGCATGATTCGTGGCAGGTAATTCCCTTCATTTGCGGCAAAGCGGGCACGGGCAAGTCCACCATTCTCAAGGCGGCGGGGTGGTTTTTCCGCGACGAGGACGTGGAAACGCTGGCAAACAATTCGCAAAAGGGCTTTGGCCTCGAAACGTTCTTGGGAAAGCTCATGTGGCGGTGCATGGAAGTGAAAAATGACTTGTCGCTGGATCAGGCCCAGCTGCAAAGCATGGTGAGCGGTGAATGCATTTCGATACAGCGCAAGCACAAGACTGCCCTCAGCGTAACGTGGAAAATTCCTGGCATCCTGGCGGGCAATGAAGTGGCCAAGTGGGCTGACAATAGTGGCTCCATTTCGCGGCGCATCATCATCACCTTTTTTGAGCGGAAAATCGAGGAGGGCAAAAAGGACCCCCATCTCGAGAAGAAAATTCGCACAGAAATCGGAAATCTTTTGCACAAGTGCTGCTTGGCGTATCTGGGTGCAACGGAAGCATATGGCCACAAGGACATTTGGGATACCTATGAGGATCCTGACCTCGGTACCACGCCCATTTTGCCCCTGTACTACCACAACAACAAGAAGAAGCTGCAAAGCCAGACGCATCCCCTCGTTGCATTCCTCACGGGCTGCGACGACATTGTTCTCATTGACGATAAGCGCTCGGGCATGCCTTTTGACCGCTTCAAGGAGCTTGCACTTGCGTGGATGGACAAGAACGGTTTCGGAAAATTCGCGTTCCGTGCGGATGCATACGCATCAATTTTTGACACCTACAAGCTGTCGCTTCTAAAGCTTACGTCGGCGCATCTGCACGATCCTTCGGGTCAGTTTGTGTACAGAGGCGAAGCTGCGGGCGTGAATAAGCTGTGGCTTTTCGGCGTTGTGGAGAGTAGTGAAATGGTGGATGGGTAAAAAACATAATTTTGATTCTAGCATCCACATCACTTCCTTGACTTGTTCATTGCACTTGTTTGTTTGCCTTGGAATCATGCAATTGACAGCGGTGCGCCAATCGCGAGACGGTGTGCAAAAGGTGCTTGTCGACCTTTGCCCCGATCCAGACATTGGCCTTGTGCTGAAGCATTCCGCAACGGGTCGCACGAGTGCGAGTGCGGGTGCAAGCGCTACCAGCGTAACCTTGATCCCCGCCACAAGAGGCTTCAATTTGGCTAGTATCGACTCCACCTTGCCCACACTTTGCGCATTTATTCCTTCGTCTTCGCTAAAAGAGTGGGAACAATGGACACGATCGTCATCCAAGCTGCCCGAGCCCCTGTGCGCCGTTCTGGGAACTCCCTTGTGGCTTCGGGTTGATGCATCCCGAAATGCATATGCGTCGCTGTCACCGAGCGAGTGGGACACTATTGTGCGCACCCTAGTTGCCGCAGAAGCTGTACGAGGATTGGGTGCTTCCGAAGCCTCTAATCTGCTAGGAATTACAAGGAACAAAACGGCTTCACGAGCCCCTGCGTCAAAATCTTCCAAGCCTGCCAAGCCTGCAAAGCGCGGAAACGAAAGAGGCAAGAAGTCCACTGCGTCTACTGCCTCCAAGCCTCGGGGCGCGCGCGCGGCATCAAAAGCAATTGCAGAAGATGATGACGAAGACCAAGACGAGGTGGATGGCGAGGGCGAAGAAGATGGCGAGGGCGAAGACGAAGGAGAAAACGACAAAGATATCGCAGCGGCCGATGACCTAGAGAATTCTGCAGATGACCTGGACGACGCTGATGAAGCCGATGGTGATGCCGAGGATGCCGTGGACGCCGACGAGGATGATGAGTCTGACGAAGCCGACGAGGCCGACGAGGCCGACGAGGCCGATGACCAGGGAAGCGATGAGAGTACCGATGCGTCCAGTGAGGAAAGCGAGGCAGATGCCAAGCCTCTGCGTAAACCCCCCATGAGAAGAAAATAGCAGAAGTAAAAACAAAATACAAGAACAATGAAGACGTCTATTTGGGGTCCGTCGGCATGGCGCTTCTTGCACGCAATTACATTTGCATTTCCCGAGAACCCAAGCGAAAGCGAAAAAGAAGCCGCCGTCGCACTGTTTGAATCCTTGAGACACCTCATTCCGTGTGGCGAGTGCTGTGGACACTACTGCTCCGAATTGGCGCGTGACCCCGTACAGCCCCACGTGCATTCTCGATCATCTCTCTCCAAATGGCTAGTGGCGCTACACAACAAGGTAAATGCGCGGCTAGGTAAGTCTGCGTATGCATACGAGGACGCTGCGCGCGAATACCTCTCGGAAGATTCGCAATGCGTGATGCCTACCGAGCCCTGCGCAGTGCAAGAGAATGAACTGGCATTGCGACAGCGCCAAGTGCCAAGGCCAGCGCCAAGGTCCAAATCAGGTACTGGATCGGGTGGGGCTGTTGCTATCATTGCAGTGTGTGTGTTTGCACTGGTGATATGGGGAAAGAAAATTTTTCGGGCGCTGGGGAAAGACCAGGTACAATCTGGCTCAACCTTAAGTCCAGTCGCACAAGTTCAAAAATAAGTTTGAGTCAATATTTCCATAA
>Ga0255096_1000305_pt1 | contig 25502 bp, 22 predicted proteins | sample Colum_Atlam_RepA_2_FD_188563 | JGI IMG/M metagenome (GOLD analysis project Ga0255096, IMG submission 188563) | Freshwater microbial communities from Columbia River, Oregon, United States - Colum_Atlam_RepA_8d | ecosystem: Environmental > Aquatic > Freshwater > River | place: USA: Oregon... | reverse complement strand
GCAGCACGCCCATGGACCCAATCGCGGCAAAAGCGATTTGGCGCGGCAGATGCGTCGCGCCCAGAACGCCTATGGCGCCGACCGCCATAGTCAACAGGGCGGCGGGGTGCAACAGATCGGCGATCAGGCTGCCGGTGGCGGGCAGGGTGGGCGGAAACACCAACGTGCCAAATCGCAGCAGGGCATAGGCGCCAACCTTGGTCATCACCGCAAATAGTGCGGCCACCGGACCGGGGGCGTTGGCATAGGTGCCGGGCAGCCAGAACTGCAGCGGCACCAGCGCCGCCTTGATTGCGAAGACCAGCATCAGCAGCACCGCCGCGACCCGGATCAGCGCATGGTCGGCGGGCGGCAGCAGCGCCAGCTTTTGCGCAAGGTCTGCCATGTTCAGGGTGCCGGTGACGGCGTAAATCGTCGCCAGCGCAAACAGGAACAGCGTTGAGCCCAGCAAGTTGAAGGCCACATATTGCCCCCCGGCCCGCAGCCGTGCCGCCCCGCCGCCGTGGATCATCAGGCCGTAAGACGCGATCAGCAGCACTTCGAAAAATACGAACAGGTTGAAGGCGTCTGCGGTCAGAAACGCGCCGTTCAGGCCCATCAGTTGAAACAGGAACAGGGTGTGAAAGTGGTGGCCGTGCTTGTCCCATCCGGTGGTGATGACATGGATCAGCACGATCAGCGCAAGCGCGGCGGTCAGCGTCAGCATCAGCGCCGAAAGCCGGTCAAGCACCAGAACGATGCCGAAGGGCGCGGGCCAGTTGCCAAGGAAATAGGGCTGCGGGCCAAGGTTGGCTTGACCGATTAGCGCCACGGCCAACGCCAGCAGCACCGCCGATGTCAGCAGCGATGCGCCGCGTTGCAGGGCAAGGTTGTGCCGCGCCAGCAAGGACAACGCGGCGACGACGGCGGGCAGCACGATGGGGGCGATGATCAGCGGGGTCATGCGGCATCATCCGTATCGGTGCGATCATCGCCGGTTGTCAGATAGGCCCCCAGCGACAGCAGCGCCAACACTGCCGTCATGCCAAAGGAAATCACGATGGCGGTCAGCACCAAGGCTTGCGGCAACGGGTCGGTTGGGGCGGCAGAGGCGCCGATGATCGGCGGCTGACCGGGGGCAAGCCTGCCCGAGGCGAACAGGAACAGGTTGACGGCATAAGACAGCAGCGACAGGCCAAGGATGACTGGAAAGCTGCGGCGGCGCAGCATCAGGTAAAGCCCGCAGGCGGTCAGGGTGCCGATGGCAAGGGCGATCAAAAGCTCTGTCATCTTGCGGCCTTTGCCAAATGGGCCAGCGCATCCAGCGCCAGCATCACCGCGCCCAACACACACAGGAACACGCCCAGATCAAACAGCGCGGCGGTGGCAAGTTCGAAATCCTCAAGCGGGGGCAGGTGAACATGGGTGAAACCAGAGGTCAGGAACGGCAGGTCAAACAGCCACGCCGCCGCCCCGGTCAGGCTGGCAATCACCACCCCCGCCGCGATCAGCCTGTGCTGCGGGATGCGTTGCCGCGCCACCGCCCAGTCTTGCCCCGAGGCGATGTATTGCAAAATCAGCCCGATGGCGAACACCAACCCGGCGACAAATCCGCCGCCGGGGGCGTTGTGGCCGCGCAGGAACAGATAGATGCCGACCAGCATCGCCATGGGCAGAATAAGCCGTGTCGCCACGCGCAGCATCACCGGATGCGGGTCGCCCGCGTCGGTGTCAGGTTGGGCGCGGGCCAGCCATTTCGTGGCCAACAGGCTTTCGGTCAGCGCAAAGATCAGCAGGGCCGCGATGCCAAGCACGATGATTTCGCCATAGGTATCAAAGCCGCGGAAATCGACGATGATGGTGTTGACTGCGTTGTGCCCGCCGGCACCGGGCAGCGATTGCGCAAGGTGGAAGGCAGAAATTGGCGGAAAGGCGGGCGCGCGGGTCAGCAAGGCATAGGCCAGCGCCGCTGCCCCTGCGCCCACGGTCAGCGCCAGCGTGCCATCGCGCAGGCGGCGCAGCGTGCTGCTTTCGCGCGGGGTGGTTTGCGGCAGCAGATTCAGTGTTAAAAGCATCAGAATGACGGTGACAACCTCGACCGTGATCTGGGTTAGCGCCAGATCTGGGGCGGCAAGATAGGCAAACCCCGCCGACAGGGTCAGCCCGATGATCCCCACCAGCAAAAGCGCGATCAGGCGCTGGCGGTGCAGTGCGGTGGCGGCCAGCGTGGCGCTGATCAGCAGCAGGCCGCCCACCATCACCGCCAGCGGTGCCGCCGTGGGGGTGCGGGTTCCGGCGCCGTGGCTGCCGGTGGCAAAGCCGTAAAGCCCCAGCGCCACGATGGTCAGCAGTGCCAGCACAAAGCTGCGCGAAAGGCTGCCGTTGTGCAGCGCTTGCGTCAGGTGTTGTGCGGTTTTGGTCAGGGCATTCACGGCGGCGTCAAACATCGGCTTGGCTTCGGGGCGGGGCACGGCCTGCCACCAGCGCCGCAAGGTTGGGTAGCTTTCCAGCACGATCAGGCCACCGCCAAAAGCCAGCAGTGACAGGTAAAGCGCGGGCGCCTGCAGCCCGTGCCACAGCGCAATATGGGCGTGTTGCGGGCTGCCGGTGGTGGCAGAGGCCGCCGCATCAACCAGCCAGCCGACCAAGGGCATCGGCAAAAGCCCGATGCTGACAACCAGAACCGCCAGCACGGCCGGGGCCGCCCAAAGGCCAAAACCGGGGTCGTGCGGCGGCTGCGCTGTGTCAAACTTGGCGGTGCCCAGAAAGCTATGGCTTAGGAACCGCAAGGCATAGCCGACCGACAGCAGGGCGGCGATGGTGGCCAACAGCGGGGCCAGCCACGGGGTGAACAGCGTGGTATGCGCCGCTTCGGTCAGCATCATTTCTTTCGATAGAAACCCGTTCAGCGGCGGCACCCCCGCCATTGACAGGCTGGTGATCGCGGTCAGCACAAAGGTGATCGGCATGGCACGGCGCAGGCCCCCAAGCGCGCTAATGTCGCGGGTGTGGGTGGCGTGATCGACGATGCCCGCAAGCATGAACAGCGCCGCCTTGAAGCTGGCATGGCACAGAATGTGAAATATCGCCGCCACCGCCGCGGCCTTGCTGCCCAGCCCCAACAGAAAGGTGACAAGCCCAAGGTGGCTGACGGTGGAATAGGCCAGAATGGCCTTCAGGTCGTCTTTGAACAGCGCCACTTTGGCGGCAAAGGCCATGGTGACAAGGCCTGTGGTGGCGACGATCAGCGTCCAGCTTTCGGTGCCCGACAGCACCGACCACAGCCGCGCCAGCAAGAACAGCCCGGCCTTCACCATGGTGGCAGAGTGCAGATAGGCCGAAACCGGCGTCGGGGCCGCCATGGCGTGGGGCAGCCAGAAATGGAACGGAAACTGCGCCGATTTGGTGAACGCCCCCAGCAAGATCAGCACCAAGGCTGGCAGGTACAGCGGGTTGGCCTGAATGGTGTCGGCTTGGGTCAGGATCTGCGACAGATCATAACTGCCCGCAATCTTGCCCAGCAGCAAAAGCCCGGCAATCATTGCCAACCCGCCAGTTCCGGTGACGGTCAGCGCCATGCGTGCGCCTTGGCGGGCTTCGGGCAGGTGGCTCCAATACCCGATCAACAGGAAGGACGACAGCGAGGTCAGTTCCCAGAACACCAGCAAAAGCAGGATGTTATCAGACAAGACAATGCCCAGCATCGCGCCTTGAAACAGCATCAGATAGGTCAGCAGACGCGGATAGTTATCGGCCGGATCAAGGTAAAAGCGCGCGTAAAGCTGGATCAGCAGGCCGATGCCAAGGATCAATATGGCGAACAAAAGCGCCAGCCCGTCCAGCCGGAAATTGGCGTTCAGGCCAAGCGCGGGCAGCCAGGTGATTTGGGTTTTCACCACGGTGCCAGACAGCAGCGCGGGCAGATGCCACAAGATCAGGCCAAGTGCTGCGGCGGTGAAGCAGGCGGCAACGGCGGTGGCAAAGCTGCGGCCAAAGCGGGCGGTCAGCGCGGGCGTCAGGGCGCCAAGAAACGGCAGGGCTGCGATCAACGCTAAGGACATTGGTAAGGCAACCCCTTTGGTCGCGGGACAGATTTCTGGCAGCGGCTATAGGGTTAGATAGGCAATTGTGCCGACGGATCAAGCAAAAACCGGTCAGCCCGCGCGCCCAGCTGCGTTCTGATCAATCAAATAACGCTGCGACAGTGGGATCGCGGCGGCACCAAGCGCGCGGGCTTGCGCCCCCAAAGTGCCTTCGCGGATCACTGGCGGGTCGATGCCGTCAAGGTCCATCGCGTGCAGGGCGGCATGGGTGCGGCGGGTGATTTCGGCGCGAATATGCAGCGGCATCCAGCCGTCGATCATCACCGCTTCGATTTCCAGCAGTGACGAGGCCGACAGCGCCGCCCAAGCCAGACCGTTGGCGGCCTGATCCATCCAGTCGGACAGGATTTCATCCGACACGATCCACTGATCATGCTGTTCCCACAGGTGATCCGATGATTGACCGGCGGCGTCCATCGCCCGCGCCAAGGTAGACATCGACGCCGCGTTCAGCAGGCGATCCATCTGGCCGTCTTTGCCTTGCACCGGCAAAGGCCCAACGCCCGCCGCGTTGCCCGAACGGCCAAGGAACAGTTGGCCGTTCAACACCAAGCCACCGCCGATGAAATAGCCAAAGTAGAAATACAGAAAATCGCGCGGCCGATCGCCGGTGCCAAACACCAGTTCCGCGCCGCAGGCCGAAGTGGCGTCGTTTTGCACATAGACCGGCAGATGGGTGATGGCGGCCAGCTCTGCCTGCACATCACGGTTGCGCCAGGCATCCATTTCGGCCTGTGGCGCGCCGATTTGATGCACCCAGCTCCAGAGTTGGAACGGCATCGCCACGCCCAGCCCGCCGATGCGGTCGGCTTCGGCGGCGGTCAGGCCGGCACAGACTTCGGGCATGGCTTTTTCTACAAAGGCCACCACTGCCGAGGGCGACGGATAGCGATAGACCTGCCGCCGCGTGGCACGGACGCGGCCCAGAAAGTCGATCAGCGTCAGATCGGCAGAGCGACGGCCGATCTTCAGCCCCAGAAAGAAAGCGCCTTCGGGGTTTAGATGCATTGGCACCGAAGGCTGGCCAATGCGGCCGCGCATGATCACCGACACGGTTTGCGCCGAAAGCCCGGTGATCCGCGCAATGTCAGATTTCGCCAGCCCGCCCTGTTGGCGCACCAAAGACAGCACCAGACGTTCGTTATGGTCGCGCATGCCAGACTGGTTCGAGCCGCGCAGACCTACATCCTCTGCGCTTTGTCGGTCAGTCAGTGGTTCGGCGCCCAACGGCATGTCTGGTCCTATTCAGTCGAAGGCGGCAAGGCGGCTTTGCGCAAAATGACGTTTGCAAACAATTCGGGTTCTGACGTTGCGATGATTGCATAGGCAGACCGGATGCGCGGGTAAAGTTGATCGCCCGCCAAAGGTGTCAGCGCAAAGCGTTGGCCAGAGGTGGCGCAAAGGTCGTCCAGCGCGTGATGGATCACGCCGCGCTGCGCCGGATCATTGTGCAAAGACGCGCGAAACGCGGCTTCTACCGGGAACACTTTCAGCAGGGCGCGCAGCATCGGCATCAGGTGAATCCCGTCGGCGCGGATCAGGCGGCGGGCATGTTCGGCAGCCGGATAATTGCCGTCGACCAGCGCAATTTCATCGCCGTGCCCCATGGCCCGCAACGCATGAAGCAGGTCTGGCCCCAGCAAGGGAGAGATACCGATAAGCATGATTTCGCCTTCGTAATGTCGGTTCAGGATGCGGCCTGCACCCCTATTTAAGCACGCAGACTGCGGCTTGAAGGCGGTCCTGTCAATAATAAATCACTCTGATTTATTTAACTTGACGACTGGTGGGGAATCAGGTCAATTGGCCGCATCGTCGGGCCTGGGAGGGCCAAGCGAAACGGGTACGAACGGGGGAATAACCCCCCAATTCCTTGGGAGGACTACCAATGAAATTCAACACCAAAGCGCTGCTGGGTGCTGCTGCCATCGCGTTGATCGCGGGTTCGGCTTCGGCTGGCGATCTGGCTTGCCTGATCACCAAGAACAACACCAACCCCTTCTTCGTGAAAATGAAAGAAGGCGCTGAGGCTGCTGCTACCGCCGCTGGCATGGACTTCCAAGCTTACGCTGGCGAAAAAGACGGCGACGCTGCTCCGCAGATCACCGCGATTGAAAACTGCGTTGCTGCAGGCGCCAAGGGTATCCTGATCACCCCGTCGAACGACTCTGTCGGTCCGGCTTTGAAAGACGCTCGCGCTGCTGGCATCCTGGTGATCGCACTCGACACCCCGCTGGCTGACGCTGAAGCCCAAGACATGACCTTCGCAACCGACAACTTCGAAGCTGGTCTGCGTATCGGTAAATGGGCTGCTGCCAAGATGGGCGACACCTCGGGCGCGAAAATCGCTATGCTCGACATCAACAAAGACAACATCTCGGTTGACGTTGCACGCGACACCGGCTTCCTGAAGGGCTTCGGCGTTGAAGTTCCGGATCTGACCGTGATGGGTTCGGAAACCGACCCGCGCATCGTTGGTCACGAATCGTCGGACGCAAACCCGGAAGGCGGTCTGCGCGCGATGGAAACGCTGCTGGCTAAAGACCCGGACATCAACGTGGTTTACACCATCAACGAACCGGCTGCTGAAGGCGCCTACCAGGCTCTGAAAAACGCTGGCAAAGAAAAGCAAGCGATCATCGTTTCGGTTGACGGCGGCTGCCCGGGCATCGCTTCGGTCAAGTCGGGCGTCATCGGCGCTACCTCGCAGCAATACCCGCTGCTGATGGCATCGAAAGGCGTCGAAGCTATCGCCGCTTTCGCCAAAGACGGCACCAAGCCGACCGCTTCGGAAGGCCTGTCGTTCTTCAACACCGGCGTGAACCTGATCACCGACCAGCCGGTCGATGGCGTCGAGTCGCTGGACTCGACCAAAGGCACCGAGCTGTGCTGGGGCTGATATAGCCACCAAACTGGCTTGATTAACGGAAGGGCGGCTTTACAGTCGCCCTTCTTCATAGACGACGGGCGCGGTGTGCGTCCGGTCGTACTTCCTTAGCGAAACGGGGGCATCCGGGCGATGAGCACGCAAGACGCACCAACGAAAACTATCTCTGATTACGAAGCCACGCTGGCCAAAGCCGATACGGCGGTCGCAAGCTTCGAAAAGGACGATAAGACCTTCATTCATGTGCTGCGCGGATTCCTCCGCGTGTATCCGACGATGATCCCGGCGCTGGTGCTGCTGGTTTCGGTCATCGCGTTTTCGATTATCGCGCCGCGGTTCTTGGGAATTGGCGCGCTGTCGACGGTGCTGAAACAGGTCACCGTGACGGGCTTTGTCGCGCTGGCGCAAACGCTGGTGATCTTGACCGCAGGTATCGACCTTTCGGTTGGCGCCATTCTGGTGGTCAGCTCGTTGGTCATGGGTAATCTGGCGGTGATGTCGGGTGTGCCGGTGCTGCTGGCTGTGCTGATCGGCATCGTTCTGGGCGGCCTGATGGGCGCGCTGAACGGCGTGCTGGTGGCCAAGGTCAAACTGCCGCCGTTCATCGTGACGCTGGGGACGCTTTCGATCTTCAACGCGCTGAAGCTGTGGTATTCGCAATCTGAATCGATCCGCAACGTCGACATCGACGCCAAGGCGCATGGGCTTTTGTGGTTCGGTCAGGGCTTTAACATGGGCGGCGCCAGCATCAGCTATGGCGGTATCACCCTGATTTTGCTGGCCGCTTTCATGTGGTATGTGCTGAACCACACCGCGTGGGGCCGCCACGTTCATGCCATCGGCGATGACCCTGATGCCGCAATGCTGTCGGGTATCCGGGTGAATGGCGTGCTGATTTCGGTCTACGCTGTGGCTGGCCTGATCTGCGGCTTTTCGGCCTGGATCGCGATTGGCCGCGTGGGTTCGGTTTCGCCGATCGCCTTCGACACGGTCAACCTTGGGTCCATCACCGCTGTGGTGATCGGTGGCACGTCGTTGTTCGGCGGCCGTGGGTCTATCGTTGGTTCGGTTCTGGGGGCTTTCATCGTTGGCGTGTTCAACACCGGTCTGTCTTTGGCGGGTGTGGATGACTACTGGCAAATGTTCGCGGCGGGCTGCCTTGTGATTATCGCAGTTGCGCTTGACCAATGGCTGCGGAGGGCTTCGCAATGAGTGACGTTCAACCCATTCTGACCGCACGCGGCCTGATGAAACGCTACGGCACTGTCGTGGCCATGAACGGCGCCGATTTCGACCTGTATCCGGGCGAAATCGTGGCTGTGATCGGCGACAACGGCGCAGGCAAGTCGACCCTGATCAAGGCGCTGTCGGGGGCTGTGACCCCTGATCACGGCTCGATCAAGCTGGATGGCCGCGAAGTGAACTTCCGGTCGCCGGAAGACGCACGGGCCGAAGGCATCGAAACGGTTTACCAAAACCTTGCAATGTCGCCGGCGCTGTCAATTGCCGACAACATGTTTCTGGGCCGCGAATGGCGCAAGCCCGGCATCATGGGCAGCCTGTTTCGCCAGATGGACCGCCCGCGGATGGAGCAATTTGCCCGCGACAAGCTGTCTGAACTGGGCCTGATGACCATTCAGAACATCAACCAAGCGGTTGAAACGCTTTCGGGTGGTCAGCGTCAGGGCGTTGCGGTGGCACGCGCTGCGGCGTTCGGGTCGAAAGTGGTGATCCTTGACGAACCGACCGCGGCCCTTGGCGTCAAAGAAAGCCGCAGGGTTCTGGAACTGATCCGCGATGTGCGGGCGCGTGGCATTCCGATCATCCTGATCAGCCACAACATGCCGCATGTGTTCGAAGTGGCCGACCGTATCCATATTCACCGTCTGGGTCGCCGTCTGTGCGAGATCAAGCCGTCGGAATATTCGATGTCGGACGCGGTGGCGTTCATGACCGGCGCCAAGCTGCCCGAAGGCGTGTCGGAGCCGGTATGACTCCGGCTGCCTTGGCAGAAATGATCCGCGCGAAAGCCATCGCGCAGGGGCAGGGGCGGTTTATTGCCGCCCTTGCTGGCCCGCCCGGTTCGGGCAAATCGACCACCGCCGAAGCCGTGGCGCACCATCTTGGCAAGGGCGCGCGGGTGGTTCCGATGGACGGCTTTCACTATGACGACCGCGTGCTAGAGGCGCGCGGCTTGCGCAGCCGCAAAGGCGCGCCGAACACCTTTGATGTCGGTGGCTTTCTGCATCTGCTGACCCGCCTGCGCAGCGAGGACGAGGTGGCGATTCCGGTGTTTGACCGTAATCTGGAAATCTCGCGCGGCAGTGCTGACATTGTTGGCCCCGAAGATCGTATTCTGATCGTTGAAGGCAACTATCTGCTGTTGGACGAAACGCCGTGGAACACCGCGCAATATGATCTGACCGCGTTTATCGACGTGCCAGAAGCCGAACTTGACCGCCGCCTTTTGGCGCGTTGGGCGCATTTTGGCAAAACGCCAGAACAGGCGCGGGCGTGGATTGATGGCAATGACATGCCCAACATCCGCCGCGTCAACGCCGGATCGCGCGCCGCTGATGTGGTGTTGCGGCAAGACTGACCCGCCGCCGTTAGCCCTGCGGCGTCATTGCCTTGCGGCCTTTGGCGCGTTCAAGCCCCAACTGCCGCTCGCGCCAGATGATCAAGATACCGGCAAAGATCACCAGCGCCGCGCCTGCCAACATCGTAAGCGATGGCACCTCGGCAAACACGAAATAGCCGATCAGCAGCGCGAAAAGCATCGACGCATAGTCGAACGGTGCCACCAGTGACGCATCCGCCTCGCGGTAGCTAGAGGTCAGCAAGATCTGCCCCACGCCGCCCAACAACCCGGCAGCGGTTAGGGTGACGCCTTCGGTCAGGGTCGGCATCACCCAACCGAACGGAATGGTGACCAGCGACAGCAGCGTGGCGGTCAGGGAAAAGTAGAACACGATGGCGGGGGTGCGTTCGGTCATCACCAGCTTGCGCACAAACACCTGCGCCAAGGCCGCGCAGACCGCGCCGAACAGCACCAGCACCGCGCCCAACGCCTCACGCTGGCTGGCGGCATCGCCTGAAAGCGTGGTCAGGCGCGGCGACAGCACGATCAAAACGCCGGTCAGACCCAAGGCCACGGCGGTGATGCGAAACAGCCGCACCTCTTCGCCCAGAAACATCGCGGCGAAAATCACCACCAACAGCGGTGCTGCATAGCCGATGGCTGTCACCTCGGGCAGCGGCAGATAGGCAAGGCCGGCAAAGCCCATGCCCATGGCCAAGGTGCCCATCAACCCGCGCCAGACATGGCCGAACGGGTTTTGCGCGCGAAAACCGGTGGCCAGTTCGCGCCGCATCGCCAGCCATGCCACGATGACCGGAATCGCAAAGAACGACCGGAAAAACACCGCCTGTCCCGGCGGCACATGCTGCGCCGTTGACTTGATCAGCGACGACATCACAATGAACACCAGAACCGAACCCAGTTTCAGGGCAATTCCGCGCAGCGGGCGCATGGCAACCTCTTTCGCTTTTCGGGTAAGTCTTTGTGGCAAATCGCACTGGACGAAACCGCTGCCGTAGGTTTCCATCTTCAAAAGGAGAATACCATGCCCAAAGCAGCCTTGGCGGACCGAATTGATCAGGGGCGGGGCGTTACGCCCGCCGATCTGGTGCTGAAAGGCGGTCGGGTGTTTGACCTGATCACCGGTGAGTTGGTGGAAACCGATGTGGCGATCTGTGGCGATTGCATCGTGGGGGTGTTTGGCAGCTATGTCGGGCAGCGCGAAATTGACGTTTCGGGCCAGATATTGGTGCCGGGGTTCATCGACACCCACCTGCACATCGAAAGCAGTCTGGTGACGCCGTTCGAATTTGACCGCTGCGTCAGCCCGCATGGCGTGACCACTGCCATCTGTGACCCGCATGAAATTGCCAATGTCTGCGGCCTGACCGGGATCAATTACTTTCTTGAGGCGTCCAGCCGGACGCTGATGGATATTCGGGTGAACCTAAGCTCTTGCGTGCCGTCGACCCATATGGAAACCACCGGCGCGCGGCTAGAGGCCGAACATATCGCGCCGCTGATGGATCATCCGCGGGTGATCGGGCTGGCCGAATTCATGAACTATCCCGGCGTGCTTTTCAAAGATCCGGGCTGCATGGCCAAGCTAGAGGCGTTCAAGGGCCGCCATATTGACGGCCATGCGCCGCTGTTGTCGGGCAATGATCTGAACGGCTATATCGCGGCGGGCATTCGCACCGAGCATGAGGCGACCTCTTACGCCGAAGGTTTGGAAAAGCTGCGCAAGGGCATGCGGGTGCTGATCCGCGAGGGGTCGGTTTCGAAGGATCTGCACGCGTTGGTGGGGTTGTTGACCGAACGGCACGCGCCCTATCTTGCCTTCTGCACCGATGATCGCAACCCGCTGGACATCGCCGAGCATGGCCACCTTGATTACCTGATCCGCACCGCGATTGCTTTGGGCGCGCCGCCCTTGGCGGTGTATCGCGCCGCCAGCCTTTCGGGGGCCGAGGCGTTCGGGCTGAAAGATCGCGGCCTGATCGCGCCGGGCAAGCGCGCCGACATCGTGGTGATTGATGCGCTGGAAAGCTGCCGCGTGGCGCGGGTGTTTACCGGCGGGGTCGAGATTTCTGACGCGGCCTTTGCGGCGCGCGATGTGATCGCGCCGGTGGCGCGGCATTCGGTGAAAGCGCGGCCAATCACTGCGCAGCATTTCCGCACCGGCGGCAATCGGGTGGAAACGCCGGTGATCGGCATCTTGCCGGGCAAGATCATCACCGAACATCTGACCTTTGATATCGCGCCGCAGGATGGCGACAAGCGGCCAGATATTGCGCGGGATCTGGTGAAGATCGCAGTGATCGAACGGCACGGGGTGAACGGCAACTGCGCCACCGGTTTTGTGCAGGGCTTTGGCTTGCAGCGCGGCGCGATTGCGTCGACGGTATGCCATGACCATCACAATATTGCCGTGGTGGGGGCCGATTACGCCGATATGGCGCTGGCGGCGAACCGGTTGGGGCAGATTGAAGGTGGGTTTGTGGTGGTAGAGGGCGGCAAGGTGTTGGCCGAACTGGCGCTGCCGGTGGCGGGGCTGATGAGCCTGCAAAGCTTTGAAACCGTGCACCACGATCTGGTGGCGCTGCGGGCGGCGGCGAAATCGTTGGGGGTGGTTCTGGAAGAACCGTTCCTGCAACTGGCCTTCCTGTGCCTGCCGGTTATCCCGCACCTGAAAATCACCGATCACGGCATGGTCGATGTGGACCGGTTCGAGGTGATGCCCTAACCGCTGTCCGTCAGCGCGACACCCGAAGGGGCACGGCAGATCAAGGGGTTACGGGCGCGGATTTACAGTTTGTTAGGGTTTGGTGCTGGCCCAGTGATTGGGGCAGTCGCAAGAAGGCCCATTCGGCCCGTGATCCTGAAAGACCCGCCGGGAAACGGCGGCGATCATGGTCAGGCGAAGGCGGACATCAGCATGAAAAAATGGCGGCCGATGTGCCGCCATTTTTCGCCTGCAATGGCCAAGGGATCAGGCGCTGGTTTGCGCATAGCCATTTTCATTCCCGGTCCCAGATTTAAGAACGGCGGTCGCTTCCACAAACAGCAGGCTTAGCGTTGGCGCGGCGTAGTTGGCGCGCGCATCGTTTGAGACGCTATGGCTGACGGTTGATGGGTGGCTATTGGACATGCTTGTTCTCCTGACAGATCTAAGGCGAACCTGTCAGCGCAAGGCTGATCCGGCAATTCCGGCTATACCTTTGGTTTTGCGAACGCGTGGGTTTATGGCGCTGGCCCTAATGCGATGAAATTGCCTTAGAACGACGGCAGATCGTGCGTTAATCTATAGGATTGCTGGTTTTTAGTGTCTGGCCGTCATTGAACGTCCCCGTACCCGCTTTTGTGGTTTGCACGAAAAGCAGGCTTAGGGTTGGTGCGGCATAGTTTGCGCGAGGGGCTTGCGCCCGTTCTGCGGCAGAGGTGGCGAAAGGAATGTTCATGACTAAACCCTGATGCTAAAATTCCAGCGCAGGGTGGGTGCTGCCGCACGCCCTGTCAAGCTGCGGCAAGGCCCGGTGCAGTTAATGCGGCAGGGGCCGCGAAGCGCAATGCCACCAGCGCGGCGGCAAAGCCTAAACGGCGCGACGTTGCACCAACACCCAATGTATCCCTGCAATGCGCCGTCGGGGCTGAAGCAGTGAGCTTAGCCCACCGGATTGCTTGAGCCCACTGACCCGGCATCATTTGGCGTGCCGGTGCCCCCTTCGGTGCTTTGCACGAAAAGCAGGCTTAGGGTCGGTGCGGCGTAATCTGCGCGCGCGGCTTGCGCCGTTTCGGTGGTGTTTCTGCAGCTTGCAGATGAGTCAGCGGCGGCTGTCATGGTTTAATCCTTTTTGGAAAATGTGCCGTCAGGATGCCGCCCGCCGCAGGGTGTGTCAACCAAAGCAGGCCGTTGATATAAAAATTTGGGGATTTTTCGGGATTGGCAAAGCTTGCGGCGCACGGGGCGCCGCAGCAAAGCCGGACCGGTTTACGTTAGTTCGGACCACTTTCACTGCCATCACCGTCGTTGCCCTGGCCGCCATTGTATGCTGTGCCCTGCAGGCAAAGCTGGGTCACGCTGGGTGCCGTGTAGACGGCGCGTAGATCTTGTGTGGGGGTGTCGGTTTGGGACTGGATGGGATCGGTCACGGCGGCGTCCCTAGATTGTTAGGACTTAACCATGACAAGAGGCCGAAGGTGCGGCAATTGGTGCTATACGTTTGGTCGGGCAATTGGCGGCGGCTGATAACTCAAGCGGTTGCCTGCCGGTGGAAGCTTTGCGGCGCACTAGGCCGCCGCAAAGGTAATAATTGGGTGTCTTAGATGTTGCTTGGAGCTGGTGCCTGCCCAATGTCATTGTTGGGTCCGATTCCCAATGCCGTTTCTTGCAAGCAAAGTTCTGTCAAAGTTGGGGCTGCGTAGACTGCGCGCAGGTCTTTTGCCGCTTCGGTGTCGGCGTTGGTTTGGATGCTTTCTGTCACGGGGGCGTCCCTCCATTGTTGAGGCTTCAAAATGGCGAGGGGCCGAAGGTGCGGCAATTGTTGCTATACGTTTGAGCGGGCAATTGGCGGCGGCTGATACCTCAAGCGGTTGCCTGTGGCCGGGGGCACCGGGTTGGGTTTTGCGGTGAAGTCAGCCACCGCAAGGTGCGCGCAGGTGTTTGGGTTAGGGGAGGCTTGCGTCGGCCTGCGTCGACAAATCGTTGCCTTCCCCCTTTTTGGAGATTAGCGCGGTTTCGATCAGGCAAAGCTGGGTGACGGTGGGGGTGGTATAGGCTGCGCGTTGGTCTTGTGCTGCGGTAATGGTTTGGGTCTGCATGGTCACGGAACTATCCTTTACATTGTAAAAACTTGGGCCGGATGCGCGTTAAAATATAACGTGATCACGGCCACACGCTTGGCGCGCGCAAACCAATCAAATTTTATGAAAAGGGGTGAGTTTGGCGTGGGGAAGCCTTGGGTCGAGAGTTAGGCTGGGCCTAGCTGACGGCCTGAAGTTCGATAAAACGGCTTAGCCAGCTATCGGGCCGCAGGGCGGTTTCTTGCACGAACAGCAAGGTCACCGTTGGGGCGGTATAGGCCGCGCGCGGCTGCGGCAGGTCGGTGGCGGGCCGGTCGTTGCGGTGGAGGGCTGCCATGATACGCTCCTGTTCGGGGAAGGATCATGCAACGATACCGCGTTGCCGGATTTTCGCAACAGGCGTGACGCGGCGGCTGTGGTCAGGCCGAACGGGGCGGCCTGACCTATGGCTTGGTTTATTCGCCGCGCGGGAAGCGTTTGCTTTCTTCCAGAATGTTCAGATCCATATGGTTGCGCATGTAGCGTTCCGAGGCGGCGCGCAGGGGTTGGTAATCCCACGGGTAGTAAGACCCGTTGCGCAGGGCTTCGTAGACCACCCAGCGGCGAGCCTGACTTTGCCGCACTTCGGCGTCATAGGCGGGAATGTCCCAGCGGGCTTGGGCTTCGGTCTGGAAATGCGCCAGAATTTCGGCGGCGCGCGGGTCAGTGGCCAGGTTGGTCAGCTCTTCGGGGTCGGCGTTGACATCGAACAGCATGTCGGGGTCGGCGGGGCAGTGGATGTATTTCCATGCGCCTTGGCGCAGGCAAACCATCGGGGTGATGGTGCCTTCGGCGGCGTATTCCATCGCCACCGGCGTGCTGCGCGCGCCGCCCTTGGCCAGCGGAACAAGGCTTTCGCCATCGGTCCAAGGCATGACTTCGGCCATGGAAATCCCCGCCAGATCGCACAGCGTCGGGGTCAGGTCGATGGTGGACACCGGGGTTTCCACGCGTTTCGGGGTCAGGCCGGGGGCCGAGATCATCAAGGGCACGCGGGCCGAGCCTTCGAAGAAGTTCATCTTGAACCACAGCCCCTTGCGGCCCAGCATTTCGCCATGGTCAGACACGAAGATCACGATGGCTTCTTGCCGAGAGGCTTCGAGGGCGGCAAAAATCTCGCCAATCTTATCATCGACGTAAGAGATATTGGCAAAATAGCCCTGCCGCGCGCGGCGGATATGGGCGGGCGTTACCTCTAGGCTGCGCCAATCGCAGGCGTCCATCAGGCGTTTGGAATGCGCGTCCATGTCTTCGTAGGCGACCGGGGTTGGCGGCTCTAGTTCGGGGGCGTCGTTATACAGATCCCAGTATTTGCGGCGGGCAACGAAGGGGTCGTGCGGGTGGGTGAAGCTGGCGGTCAGGCACCACGGGCGCGGATCTAGCCCGCGCGACAGATCGTAGATTTTCTGCACGGCTTGGTGGCAAACGTCGTCGTCGTATTCCAACTGGTTGGTGATTTCGGCCACGCCCGCGCCGGTGACCGACCCCATGTTGTGGTACCACCAGTCGATGCGTTCGCCGGGCTTGCGGTAATCTGGGGTCCAGCCGAAATCGGCGGGGTAGATGTCGGTCGTCAGGCGTTCTTCGAAACCGTGCATCTGGTCGGGGCCGACGAAGTGCATCTTGCCCGACAGTGCGGTGTAATATCCGGCGCGGCGCAGGTGGTGGGCGTAGGTTGGGATATCCGACGCAAATTCGGCGGCGTTGTCATAAACCCGCGTGCGGCGCGGCAGGGCGCCGGACATGAAGGCGGCGCGGGCCGGCGCGCACAAGGGCGACGCGGTATAGGCATTGGCAAAGCGCACCGAGTTATCGGCCAACCGCCGCAGGTTGGGGGCATGCAGAAACTCTGCCGGACCATCTTCAAACAGCGTTCCGGTCAATTGGTCTACCATCACGATAAGGATGTTCGGGCGGCTGGTCATGCGGGCTCCTAAATCTGTTGGGCGGTTGGCGAATGTGGTGCCGCGCCAAGATCAACCTTGCAAGGGGGCAATTTGGCCCATTGCGGGCCGGTGTCGTAAATGTCGGGCAAAGTGCCGCAAAAGAAGCGGAATTTGGCGGTTTACCGACGCCTGATGGTGGCAGGCCATAGGGGAGCGCGCCATGCAGATTATTACCGAGTTTCCCTGCGATGTGGTCGAAACCCCCGATATGGAAATCGTGCTGTCAGATGGCTGCCGGTTGTCGGCGCGGGTGTGGATGCCAAAAGACGCGGCCACGGCGCCGGTGCCTGCGGTGCTGGAGTATATTCCCTATCGCAAGCGCGACGGCACCTTGCCGCGTGACGAGATGATGCATCCTTATGTGGCTGGTAACGGCTATGCCTGCGTGCGGGTCGACATGCGCGGCAATGGCGACAGCGACGGGCTGATGACGGATGAATACACCATTCAAGAACTGGCCGATGCCTGCGAGGTGATCGAATGGCTGGCGGCGCAGCCGTGGTGTTCGGGGTCTGTCGGCATGATGGGCAAAAGCTGGGGCGGGTTTAACTGTTTGCAGACCGCCTTCTTGCAACCGCCGGCGTTGAAAGCGGTGATTTCGGTGTGTTCAACCACCGACCGTTTTGCCGATGACATTCACTATAAGGGCGGCTGCCTGTTGGGCGAGAATTTCGGCTGGGGGGCGGTGATGCTGTCGTATTCCAGCCGCCCCGCCGACCCGGTGTTGCGGGCCGATTGGCGCGAGGCTTGGCTGGCTCGCTTGCAGGCAGAGCCGTGGTTGGCGCCGCGCTGGGCCGAGATGCAAGAGCGGGGCGCCTATTGGCAGCATGGATCGGTGTGCGAGGATTACGACCGCATGACGGTGCCGGTGCTGTCTTGGGGCGGCTGGGCCGATAACTATATGAACACGGTATCGGCCCTGGTCGAAAACTGTGTTGGGCCGGTGAAGGGCATTGTCGGGCCGTGGGTGCATCAATACCCGCACACGGCGGTGCCCGGCCCTGCGGTGGGCTTCTTGCAAGAAGCGATCCGCTGGTGGGACCGTTGGCTGAAGGGCATCGAAAACGGCGCGGAAAGCGACCCGGCGTATCGCGCCTATATGCTGCATTCCGAAGCGCCGAATGCGTCGGCGAAGCAGCGGGCGGGGCATTGGGTGGCGGAAGCCGCGTGGCCGAGCCCGCGGGTGACGGCGCAGCGGGTGTTTTTGGGCACTGGCGCTGGGGCGCTGCCCCCACGTCAGTTGGTTCTTGAACCAATGGCGAACCAACTGACGCACCCGGGATATTTAGGCCAAGAGGATGGGGGCAAGGTTTCGGTTGTGGTGAATACGCCGCAGCATTTGGGGATGCACACGGGCGAATTTTTTCCGATGGGGCTGAATGCGGAAATGCCGGGCGATCAGGCCAGCGATGATGCGATGTCGGTTTGTTTTGATGGCGCGGTTTTGGCGGCGCCATTGGATTTGTTGGGGGCGGCGCGTTTGACGCTACAGGTGGCGTCGGACAAGCCGCTGGGGTTTGTGGTGGCGCGGTTGTGCGATGTGGCGCCGGATGGATCGTCGGTGCGGATTGCGCATGGCATGTTGAACCTGTGCCACCGTGACAGCATGGAAGCGCCTGCGCCGATGCCGGTGGGGCGAGCGGTGACGGTCAGCTTTGCGATTGACCAGATGGCTTATCGGTTGGCGGCGGGGCACAAGCTGCGGCTGGCGTTGTCGACGACCTATTGGCCGTTCTTGTGGCCATCGCCCGAGGCGGCGACGGTGACGGTGACGGCGGGGCATCTTGATCTGCCGGTGCATGCCGGATCTGACGCGGAATGGGTGCCGCCGCCGCCGCAGGGCGCAAAGCCTTGGGCGCATAAGGTGCTGCGGGCGGGCAAGACCACGCGCAAGATTGAAACCGACCTGATCGCCGGGACCACGGCCTTGGTGGTGCATGATGATCTGGGCGATGTGGAAAACCTGAGCCACGGGCTTTGCACCGGCGAAACCATGAGTGAGCTTTGGGAAATTCGCCCCGACGATCCGCTATCGGCGCGGGCGGTGCATACTTGGGAGCAGCGGCTGTCGCGCGGCACTTGGGCGGTGCGCACCGAGGCGCGGGCCGAGATGACCGCCACCGCCACACATCTGCGGATGACGGCGCGGCTGGCGGCCTTTGAAGGCGACACGTTGATCTTCGAGCGGGTTTTTGACGACGAGGTGGCGCGGCGTTTTGTGTAAGGGCTGTGCAAGAATCCTTGCCACACCAAAAAAACGCGGTTTACTGATTGACGAATAACAAAAAACGGCCTGCCAAAGCTTGGGCCAGTCAGGGAGAATATGAATGTCGAATGAGTTGAATTATCTGCTGTCGCGGGCTGCCAAGGGGCTGATGAGCCGCCGCGAATTCGTTGGCCGCGCCGGTGCGCTGGGCGTTTCGGCGGCGATGGCGTCTAGCCTGCTGTCCAGCGCTGCGCGCGCCGAAGAGCCGAAAAAGGGCGGGCTGCTGCGCGCCGGTATGCAGGGCGGTGAATCGACCAACTCGCTTGACCCGGCATTGGCCGCTTCGGAAGTGCCGTTCGCGGTGAACCGCACCTGGGGCGAAACGCTGGTGGATGTCAGCGCCACGGGGCAGATTGATTACCGCATTGCCGAAGAAATTTCGTCTTCCGCCGATGCGACCGAATGGAAGTTCAAGATCCGCGCCGGTGTGGAATTCCACGATGGCAAGACCCTGACCGCCGATGACGTGGTGGCGACGCTGAAGCGGCACACCGACGAAAAATCGCAATCGGGCGCGCTGGGCATCGTGCAGGGCATTTCAGAGATGAAAGCCGAAGGCGATATGGTGACGCTGAAGCTGGCGGCGGCGAATGCCGACTTGCCGTTCCTGATGGCCGACTATCACCTGATCATCCAGCCCGGCGGCGGCGTGGGTGCGGAAGCGGCGGGTATTGGCGCTGGCCCCTACAAGGTGGTCACCAACGAGCCGGGTGTACGCCACACCTTCGAAAAGCATGCCAACTATTTCGACAGCACCATCGGCCATGCCGATCAGGTCGAAATCATCGTGATCAACGACAACACCGCCCGCACCGCCGCGCTGCAAGCCGGTCAGGTGCATATGATCAACCGGGTTGACCCCAAGATCATCGAGCTGCTGAAAGGCGCGCCGGGGATCTCTATCGAGGCGGTGGCGGGGCGTGGCCATTATGTGTTCATCATGGAATGCAATCAGGCACCGTTCGACAACAACGACCTGCGCATGGCGCTGAAACTGGCGATCAACCGTCAGGAAATGGTCGACAAGATCCTTGGTGGGCTTGGGTCGCGCGGCAACGACTTCCCGATCAACGCGGCTTATCCGCTGTTTGACGACACCATTGCGCAGCGCGAATACGATGCGGCGAAAGCGGCAGAGTTCTACAAGAAATCCGGCCATGACGGGTCGCCGATTGTGTTGCAGGTTGCCGCCGGTGCCTTCCCCGGTGCGATTGAAGCCGCGCAGTTGTTCCAGCAATCGGCCAATGCCGCCGGTATTCCGTTGGAAATCAAGCGCGAGCCTGACGATGGTTATTGGTCGAACGTCTGGAACGTCGCACCGTTCTGCGCCAGCTATTGGGGTGGTCGTCCGGTGCAGGATCAGATGTATTCCACCGCCTATCTGTCCACCGCCGATTGGAACGACACCAAGTTCAAGGACGCCCATTTCGACGAGCTGCTGATTGCGGCGCGTGGCGAGTTGGACGAAACCAAGCGCAAGGCGATGTATTCGGAAATGGCCAACATTCTGCGCGACACCGGCGGTCTGATCTGCCCGATGTTCAACGACTTTGTCGAAGCGCGGCGGGAAGAAGTTGGCGGCTGGACGCCGGATGGCAATGGCGAGCTGATGGATGGCCGCGGCCTTGTCAAATGCTGGCTGAACGCCTGAGCAGGAACGGATGCATCCTGTCATAACCCTTGTGGTCCAGCGCGTTGCGCTGGGCCTGATTTTGCTTCTGGCAGTTTCGGCGCTGATCTTTTTCGGGGTCGAAGCGCTGCCGGGTGATACGGCGCAAGCGATGCTGGGCCAATCGGCCACGCCCGAAGCGCTGGCAAACCTGCGTGAAAAGATGGGGCTGAATGACCCTGTGGTCTGGCGCTATTTGCATTGGCTTTACGGCTTTGTGACCGGCGATCTGGGCACGTCGATGACCAATGGCGAAGATATTGCCAAATCGGTCGGGCAGCGGCTGGGCAACACCATTTTCCTTGCGTTCTGGGCGGCGGTCATCTCGGTGCCGCTGGCGATCACGCTGGGGCTGGTGGCGGCGCGCTATAACGGGCGCTGGCCTGACAAGCTGATTTCGGGTGTCACGCTGGCGACGATTTCGCTGCCGGAATTTGTGGCGGGCTATATCGTTTTGTATTTTCTGGCGGTGAAGTGGCAACTGTTTCCCGCCATGTCGATGGTGTTCCCCGGCATGGGCGTGCTGGAGCGGTTGCAGGCAATCATCCTGCCGGTGATCGTGCTGGTGATGGTGGTCTTGGCGCATATGATGCGAATGACCCGCGCCGCGATTTTGAACGTGATGCAGTCGGCCTATATCGAAACCGCCGAGTTGAAGGGGCTATCGCCGATCACGGTGATCTGGCGCCATGCGTTCCCGAACGCCATCGCGCCGGTGGTCAATGTGGTGATGCTTAACCTTGCTTATCTGGTGGTGGGCGTTGTCGTGGTCGAGGTGGTGTTCGTTTACCCCGGCATGGGCCAGTTTCTGGTTGACCATGTGACCAAGCGCGACCTGCCGGTGGTGCAGGCCTGCGGCATGATCTTTGCCGCCGTTTACATCGGGCTGAACATCCTTGCCGATGTGGTGTCCATTCTTGCCAACCCAAGACTGAGGCACCCGAAATGAGGCGCATTCCGCTTTCCGCGCTTGTTGGTCTTATCCTGACCGGCGGGTTTTTCTTTGTCGCCATTTTTGCGCAACTGATCGCGCCTTATAAAATGGATGAACTGGTGGGCGGCGTCTGGGACCCGATTTCGGCGGCGCATTGGCTGGGCACCGACAGCATCGGCCGCGATCTGCTGACGCGGATGATCTATGGCGCGCAGGTGACGATTTTCGTCGCCACCTGTTCCACCATTCTGTCTTTTGTCACCGGATCGGTGCTGGGCTTTCTGGCGGCCACGGCTGGTGGCTGGGTGGACCAAGCGCTGTCGCGTTTTGTTGATCTGGTGATGGCGATCCCGACGCTGATCCTGTCTTTGGTGATCTTGACGGCGGTGGATGTGACCACGTTGAACCTGATCCTTGTGATGGGGTTTCTGGATGCAACACGGGTGTTCCGGCTTAGCCGGGCGGTGGCGGTTGACATCACGGTGATGGATTATGTTGAAGCCGCGCGGCTGCGCGGCGAACGGCAGGGCTGGATTATCTTTTCCGAAATCCTGCCGAACGCGCTGTCGCCGCTGGTGGCGGAACTGGGGCTGCGGTTCATCTTTGCGGTGCTGTTCATTTCCACCCTGTCGTTCCTTGGCCTTGGCGTGCAACCGCCGCTTGCCGATTGGGGCGGGCTGGTAAAGGAAAACTCGGCCGGGTTGGTTTACGGCATCCCTGCGGCCTTGGCCCCGGCGATGGCGATTGCGGCGCTGGCAATCTCGGTCAACTTGGTGGCGGACTGGGTGTTGTCGCGCACCACCAGCCTGAAAGGGGGCCGTGGTGCCTGACGTTCTGGAAATCAAGGGCCTGCGGATCGAAGCCACGTCTTACCCGCCGGGCGAACCGCCGCGCGATGTGGTGCTGGTGGATGATGTGTCGGTGGCGGTGCAGCAAGGCCGCGTGCTGGGGCTGATTGGCGAATCCGGTGCGGGTAAATCGACCATCGGGCTGTCGGCAATGGCGTTTGGCCGCGGTGGCGTGCGGCTGACCGGCGGGCAGATCTTGTTGAATGGCCGCGATATTCGCAGCGCCACCGCGCGCGATCTGCGGTCGTTGCGGGGCCGCGAAGTGACCTATGTGGCGCAATCGGCGGCGGCGGCGTTCAATCCGGCCAAGCGGCTGATGCAGCAGGTGATTGAAACCAGCCTGCAGCACAACCTGATGACCCGCACCGAGGCAGAGGCCCGCGCGGTTGATCTGTTTCGCAAGCTGGGCCTGCCCAACCCCGAAACCTTCGGCAACCGCTATCCGCATCAGGTGTCGGGCGGGCAGTTGCAGCGGGCAATGACGGCGATGGCGCTGTGCCCGAAGCCCGATCTGGTGATCTTTGACGAACCCACCACCGCGCTGGATGTGACCACGCAGATCGATGTGCTGGTGGCGATCAAGGCCGCGATCCGCGATACCGGGGTGGCGGCGCTTTATATCACCCACGATCTGGCGGTGGTGGCGCAGGTGGCCGATGACATTCTGGTGCTGCGCGGCGGCAAGAAGGTGGAATACGGCAGCACCGATCAGATCATCAACGCGCCGCGCGAAGCCTATACGCAGGCGCTGGTTTCGGTGCGCTCGATCGACCATCACGAAAAACCCGAAGCCGCGCCGGTGTTGTCGGTGGCCAATGTTACCGCGCGCTATAAGGGCACCAGTCTTGACGTGCTGAAGAATGTCACGCTGGATCTGGCGGCAGGGCAAACGCTGGCGGTGGTTGGCGAAAGCGGGTCGGGAAAATCAACGCTGGCGCGGGTGATCACCGGGCTTTTGCCCGCAGCCCAAGGCCGCATCACCTTTGCCGGGCGCAAGCTGTCGCCCGATCTGGCCAGCCGCAGCAAGGATGATCTGCGCGAATTGCAGATGATCTATCAGATGGCCGACACCGCAATGAACCCGCGCCAAACGGTTGGCACCATCATCGGTCGACCGCTAGAGTTCTACTTTGGCCTGAAGGGCGACGCCAAACGCGCCCGCGTGCAAGAACTGCTCGATGAAATCGAAATGGGTGCCGGTTTTATCGACCGCTATCCCGCTGAACTTTCGGGCGGCCAAAAGCAGCGCGTCTGCATCGCCCGCGCGCTGGCCGCCAAGCCCAAGCTGATCATCTGCGACGAGGTGACAAGCGCGCTCGATCCGCTTGTCGCCGATGGCATCCTGAAGCTGCTGTTGAACCTGCAGGCGCGCGAAGGCGTGGCCTATCTGTTCATCACCCACGACCTTGCGACGGTGCGCGCCATCGCCGACAAGATCGCGGTGATGTATCGCGGCCAAGTGGTGCGCTATGGCGGCAAGACCGATGTGCTGACGCCGCCGTTCGATGATTACACCGATCTTCTGCTGTCCTCGGTGCCGGAAATGCAACTGGGCTGGCTGGAGCAGGTGCTGGACCGCCGCAAGATGGAAAGTGCGGGGAACTGACAACTTCATCTTGGCAAAAATATCCCCGCCGGAGGCAGCGCGCTTTCAACGGGACCGGAGGCATCAATGCGTAAACTGCTTTTGATCATCATCGACGGTGTACCGTATCGCAATTGGCGGCGGCTGTTTGGCAATCTGGAAGGCTGGGTTGCCAATGGCGACGCGCGGGTGTGGCGGATGCGGGCGACACTGCCGTCAACTTCGGCGTCGTGCTATGCCTCGATCCATACCGGCGTGCCGCCGCAGGTGCATCGGGTCTGGGGCAACGAGGCGGTGTATCGGTTGCAACAGCCGGATGTGTTTTCCGAACTCAGCAAAGCCGGCCGCAAGACCGGGGCGGTCGCGCATAGTTTCTGGTCAGAACTGTTCAACCGCAGCCCCTTCGATCTGGTGCGCGATATTGAATATGATGAACCGGAAGGGCCGATCAGCCATGGCCGGTTTCACACCATGACCGGCTATGGCAACATCAACCAGATGACGCCGTCGGACGTTGATCTGTTCGCCACCCTGACCCGTTTGGCCGAGGTGAAAGGCATCGACTATGGCATGCTGCACACCTGCACGCTGGATAGCATGGGGCATCGGTTTTACCACGACTGCGAAGAGATGGATAACGCCTGTTATGTGATGGATGCGATGCTGGCGCCGTTTGTGCAGCGGTGGCGCGACGGCGGATACGAGGTGATCGTCACCGCCGACCACGGCCAAGACGCGCGCGGCCATCATGGTGGCACCGGCGAGTTGCAGCAGGATTTTGCGTTCTATTACTTTGGCGATGCCGAGATGCCGGGCAAGGATGTGGTGTTGGACCAGTTGGCGCTGGCGCCGTCGATTTTGGCGCGGATGGGGGTGGCGGTGCCCGATACGATGAAGGCTGCGCCGTTTTTTGGCGGCTAAAGCGGCGGGGGCTTTGCCCCCACGGCCTGCGGCCTTCCCCCAGGATATTTAGGCCAAGATGAAGTCAGCTGGCATAGCTGGCACCATCTTCATCCAGCAGGGCCTTGATTTCGCGCAGGTGGGCTTCAGCAAAGCCGGGGTAAGTTTCCCATTCTTGTGCGGTTTTTTCGGCGATGGCTTCGGGCAGGATGCGCAGGGCTTTGCCGGTTTGCAGCGCGCGGATGTAGGTTTCGGCGGCGCGTTCGAAATAGGTCAGCCGGTTGAAGGTTTCGGCGACGGTGGCACCGATCACCAACACGCCGTGGTTGCCCATGATCATCGTGGTGATCTTGGGGTCGCGCAGCATATCGGCACAGCGCGCGCCTTCGTCGGCAAAGGCCATGCCGCCGTAGTGGTCATCGACAACGTGGCGGTTATGGAACATCGCGGTGTTCTGGTCGATGGCGGGCAGGTGGCTATCGGCCAAGCTGGCCAGCACGGTGGCGTGGATCGAATGCACATGCATGACGCAGCGCGCATGCGGCAGGGCGCGGTGAATAGAGCCGTGCAGGCCCCAAGCGGTTGGGTCTGGCGCGTCGGGGCGGTTCATCGTGTTGGGGTCGTTGGCGTCGATTTCCACCAGCGACGAGGCGGTGATACGGCCAAAGTGGCGACCGTTCGGATTGATCAGGAATTTCGTGCCGTCGGCGTTGACCGCAAGGCTGAAGTGGTTTGCCACCGCTTCGTGCAGGTTGAGTTTGACCGTCCAGCGGAAGGCGGCGGCCATATCGACGCGTTCGGCCCAGTGGGTCATGTTGGCATGGGCGTTCATAGGGGCTCTCCGTAGGGCCAGCGGCCTTGGGCCAAGGCGGTGATGGCGTTGCAGATTTCGCTGAAAGAGGCGGCGGCGCGCGGCACGGTTGCGCGGGCGCGCAAATAGCCGTGCACCATGCCGGTGGCGG
>Ga0255096_1000304_pt1 | contig 25507 bp, 19 predicted proteins | sample Colum_Atlam_RepA_2_FD_188563 | JGI IMG/M metagenome (GOLD analysis project Ga0255096, IMG submission 188563) | Freshwater microbial communities from Columbia River, Oregon, United States - Colum_Atlam_RepA_8d | ecosystem: Environmental > Aquatic > Freshwater > River | place: USA: Oregon... | reverse complement strand
GAACTACACCGTGACCCGCACTTGGACTGCGACGGATGCCTGTGGCAACCAGAACACCTGCAGCCAGTCGATCTCGGTCGTGGATACTACCGCGCCCAATATCGTGTGTGCTGCAGTCGTTTCGCCGATCGAGTGCCCCGCCACTCCGGTCTTCCCAGCTCCGACAGTGAGCGACCTGTGTGATCCCAGCCCGACGGTGACCTTCACGGACGTGAAAACCGAAGTGAAGTGCGGTTACACCGTGACCCGCACTTGGACTGCGACCGATGCCTGTGGCAACCAGAGCACCTGCAGCGAGTCGATCACAGTGCAGGATACGACGACGCCGAATGCCACCTGGCCCGAGGATATCAACCTGACCTGCACCGACTGCAACCTCGACCCAGCCAACACCGGGAGTCCGATCAATGTCACGGACCTGTGCAATACGGGCACGTTCGCCACCAACTACGTCGACTCGATCACCGGAATCTGCCCCAAACGGGTGGAACGCCGATGGACTGTCTCGGACGGTTGTAACAACATCAGCCACGTTCAAATCATCCAGTGCCTCCCATCGACCCGTGTGGTGGTCACCGACAGTTCACTGTGCAGCTATGACTTGGACCCCACCACTGCATGCAAGGATTTCCGCCTCCTGTTCACCCAGGATGCGCAGAACTTCCCGCAGTACAAACTGACCGCCAGCAATCCAGGACAGACCTACTTCAACCTGTTCTACAATGGAAAGGCGGGAACTGTGGTGACCCTCAACCTCACCATCCCTTACCCCTACGTCACTCAGGGCGCGCAACCCATTCACGCCTACGATAGCGTGACGGCGATTCCGGGTTCCAACGGGCAGGAATGCTACATCCCGGGCAACGGGTTCTTCGTCAACTCCACGCAGGTGGTTTTGACTGACTACAATCCGCAGGCCCAGGGATCCACAACAACCGTCTCGGTGACGCTGACGGTGCCTGCTTCAGGGTTCGTATACCTGAATATGCACTTGGACTATGGCCTGAAGCGCACGTCGGGCTATGCCAGGGGCGGGCCCAGCGGCAACGACGCCGTTGATCCCACCAACACCTCCAATGTTCTGATTCCCGACCGAGGAACCTATCTCTTCGCCTTCAGCGACGGGAACGAATCGGCCTCGGACTCGATCTGCAACATGAACGTGTTCAAGAAGGTCTCCGGAGTCGGCGGCCTGTCCACCAAGCAATCCACCACCTACGACGGGCAACCGACGACCCGGGTATTCGAGGGCTGTGCGGTCGTCTTGAAGGATGCCAAGGGACTGACGCTGGCCACCGGCAAGACCGACAAGGATGGCTGGTACTTCTGCAACTACAAGTGGACCGGCAAGGCCACCACCTTGTACGTCACCCTGACGCCGCCCAACAGCACGCCGCAGACCAAGCCAGTCACCATCAAGGCCAATGGTTATTCACAGGCGGACTTCGAGTCTCCCTGATCTCCGGTGATTACCGTAAGGAATCACTGACCTAACCAAGGAACCCGGCGGCAAGCCGCCGGGTTCCCCTTTGCTGAGGCCCCAACCAACCGGTTGTTCCATCCAGATGTTCCTTCCGCAGGACCCCTCCTAAGCAGCCGAGTCAATCCGGAATCGGCAACTCTCCCTACTCCCTTTCCTGTTCCATCTTCGAATTTAATCAAACCCGGCCTCTCATGAACCTCCGCCCAGTCACTCAGCCTGTCGCCCAACGCTCTCCACACCGCTGGATCCTCGTCGTCGCCGCCGCCGGATCGGTCATCGGCATCATGGGATTAACTCGATTCTTGTCGCCACACACTGGGTCCTCGGATACCGCCGAGATTCCCGTGGCGTCCACGACTGAAGACCCAAGTCTTTCACTCCAGGCGCTGCCGGTTGCTCCAAGCGATTCTGAGACGATTGACGCGACCGGAAACCCTCCGTCCGATGTCGACGCGATTTCTGACCCTTCACCGCGTGATCCGTTTTCCCCGGAGGTCCAACAAGTGATGACCCGATTGGCTGCGATTCTGGGTGTCCTGAAGAGCGAAGGCGCCGCGGTCCGTCCTGAGACACTCAATGAATGGAAGACCGGGCTCCGTGATTTGGTGGGAACAGGGACTGTCGGGATCCCAGCCATCCTCGAATTCATCAGCGCGGGTACTGACGTGCTGTTTAGCCTGAAACAGCGGGCGGAAGTCGGGCAATGGAGCGCCCGAACAGGATTGATCCAAGCTCTCCGACAAATCGGAGGTCCTGAAGCCATCTCCGCCATGGGCCAGATCTTGGATAAAACGCAATCCTACCAAGAATTGGCGCTGTTGGCACAAGGTCTGGAAGAAGGCGCCCCAGGCCAATACCGCGACCAAGCGGTTGCAATCGCCCGTGCGCAACTGGCAACGGCAATCTCATCGACCGCCAATACCGAGACTGCGGACATTGCACCCTTGTTCGAAGTCCTGGGGGCCTACGCCAACCCGGACGCGGCTCAAGACCTAGAAGCGGCCGCGGGGCGTTGGAAGTACTACTCCATGTCCGCTCTGGCAAAGCTTCCGGAGGGATCCGGAGTGCCCTCGCTCATCCGGCTCGCCGATCCGAACTCGCCGAGCGGAAATCGCCTTCAAGCCTTGCAAGTATTGACCGAATTGGCGCCTTCCAACGACACAGCCCGGAATTTTCTCATCTCTCAAGCCAGCAGCGGTGGAATACCAGCCCAGTACTGGTCCTACCTGAATCAACCCTTGGCTGGAAACCAGTACTTCGTTGCGGACGCGATCCTGACACAGTACCCGACCGTCTCGAATTGGGGGGATCTCCAGACCATTCACATCAATGCCGGAAACCAGACGCTCTACAGCATCCCCAGCACTGCGAGCCAGACCCATGAAGGCATCCAACGTCAATTGGCCCTCATCGACCAATTGAGCGGGTTTGCACAAGACACGGCCGCCCAGACGACCCTGAAGCAGGCTCGTCTGGTTTTGGAGTTACGGATGCAGCGAATCACGATTGGGCAACCGGCTTTCACGGCTGAAAACCCCTGAACCCTTCCCGAAACTAATCGACAAAACACACCACCCAACCCTCACCGCCACACCCCTTCCCATCATGAAATACCTTGTCCGGATCCTCTCCCCCGTCGTTCTCACTGCTTTGACCGCTTCCGGATCGGATCGGTCACCAACGACTCCTCCCGAAGAACCCCGGGGACCCAGCATCAATTTCGAGTCCACCACCTTTGATTTCGGGAAGATCAACACCGGGGAAAGCGTCACGCATGCATTCGTCTTCACGAATACTGGGAACCAGGTCCTGGAGATCCTTCGCGTCCAACCCGGATGCGGTTGCACCACGGCCGGTGCTTGGGACAAACGCGTGGAGCCCGGAGCCAAGGGCTCCATCCCTCTGCGGTTCAACTCCGGCGGCTTCAGCGGTAGGGTCAGTAAGAGTGCCACGGTCCACTGCAATGACCTTTCCCATTCGAATGTCGTTCTCCAACTGACCGGTACCATTTGGAAACCCATCGACACGATGCCGTCTTTGGCGATGTTCGCTTTCTCCGAAGACGGACAGGTCCCGCAAAGCAAAAGCGTGCGGATCGTGAACAATCTTGAGGAGATGGTGCAGTTGTCGGACCTTGTCTGCACCAACACCTCCTTCAAAGTAGCCTTGGAAACGGTGACTCCCGGACGGGAGTTCGCCCTCAACATCACCGCCATCCCTCCGTTTCCGCCAGGCAGCACCGTGGCCCAGATTCAACTCTCCACTTCTTCCACCAAAACCCCATCGTTGCAGGTGACGGCCTACGCGGTGGTTCAACCGGCCGTGACGATTTCCCCGGAGCAAATCTGGATTCCCGGCGATGCATTGACATCACCGCTGAAGTCCACAGTGGTCATTCGCAACTCGAGCGCGGAGACATTTAGTTTGTCCGAGGTCAAAGCGAGTGTTCCCGGTCTGGATGTCCAAGTTCGTGAGACCGAAAAAGGCCGCGTCTTCCATCTGGACTTGACCTTCCCGATAGGTTTTCGGCTCGAATCGGGTCAAGCCGCTCAAATTTCTGCCAAATCCAGTCTCCCCAGGTTTCCGATGCTGCGCATCCCGGTGATCCAGCAACCCGGAAGCCGAACCCTCACCTCCAAAGCGACAACGCAATAGAAGCTTTGTCACGGATCGGCTCGATGGAGTCAGTTATTTCCAAAGAGCCGATCCCATTCTCCAGTGGCTTGAGAAGACTCCGAAATCGATAGCCCGCGATCAAGGTCGGCTGACCACTCGATAGAAGCGTCGAGGCGAACCCTCTGGCATCCATTCCATGTAGGTCCCAACGCCCCCGTTGACCCGCCACGTGGGGACAGGCGACCAGCAACACCCGGGTTCGGATGAACTCTCCAATGTTTGGGTTGTTTGCGACAAGCCCGGGACTCGAAACTGGAAGATACCCCCGGAGATCTGCCGAATGTCTCGGGCACTTGGCGCCCAAGGCCCCAGCGACAAGGTCAGCTTGCCGGAGGCCCCGTCGAAACCGTCCACGGCGATGAGATAACGACGTCCCACCTGAGCTCTCCAGCTGAGCAGGCTGGTCAAGGAGCCCGACGCTGAGTCCACATCGTCGCTCTCGGCCACAGCCACCAGCGATGATAAGGATTCCCCGGTGTAGACGCCCACAACCGTGTCGAAGTCGCTCCCTTCCGTCGAAAGCAGGACAGGTCCTGAGACTTCTGGTGTCCATTCCCACCACACGGAGGAATCGCCCGCAACTTCGACATGGTACGGTTCTCCGGGATCCCGAGTCGCATGACGATTCGAAGCATCCACCCGAATAACCGAGGGACCACCGGGAAGTCGGATTCGATCTTGGAACCGATCATTGACCGGACGCGAAATGGGTTCCGCCAGAAAGGACCAACGCACCGAGATCTGCCCGATGGCGGTACTCGTCTGGTTTACAACCGAGTCCACCGCGATGGCATAAGAAACACCTTTCTTGGCAAACACCCGAACCCGACTGGTCAAGTGCAAGCCATGGTCATCATTGGAAACCACTTCGGTCAGCTTCCGCAGATCCGATCCGACATAGACAGCCAACACGGTGTCCAGATCGCTGCCATCGGTCGTCAACCACAGTTCGCCATCCGACGGAGCGTCCCATTGCCACCACAATGAATGTCCACCCAAGGCACCTGCATGCAACGGCTCCCCCGGCTCCCGAGTTGCCCCCAGGTTGGCTTCTGCAGCGATTCCAGAGCTCCCGGCAATACGTGTTCGGCTCAAGAAGCTGTCGTTGGCTGCTGCTGGAGAACCTGCCCGACTGGAAAGGCTCATCCAAAGTCCCAGCCAACAAGACAGTGTCGGAGAGAATCGGGTTGGAGAAGGAATCATGAAATTAGATTAAAAGACTGCAAAACGCCGGAGGGACAACATCCCCGCCAAGAACATCAACACCGAGTTTTCCATCAACTTGAGACACACCAAGACCTCGCCGTTGCCGCAACCGCAGTCGAAGCGGATCTCGCAGAAACCAACGCCTGTGGCCCCGCGAATCTGAAGGGCGCGATGCAAGACCATGGCTGAAAAAACCAGCAGCATCCCGAACGTCACGAACGCCGAACCCCGAATCCAAAAACCGACCAGAAGAGCAACACCGCAAAACACCTCAAACCAAGGCAATACGGCCGCGATCCAGGTCAAATACAAGGTGTTGTCCAACCCATCGTACTGATGCACCGCCTTGAGGAAATCCGTGGGGCTCAACGCCTTGTTGAGTCCGAGATAAACAAAACAAATCCCCAGCGCGACTCGCGCCAACCATCCCACATTGGAGCGACCAATCACCGCAATGGATTCGGCAGGTTGGAAATTCATGGAATCTGGGGGGTGATCAGTCCACTGGCTCTAGCCCCGCGCTCTACCGGCCACGAATGGGAAGTCCACTCGGTGAAACCACCGGCAAACACCCGGATCCGTGTGGGATCCATTCCTGCTTCAATGAGCAGGAGCGCGGCGTAATGGCTGTCTTCACAAGTCCCTCCTGAGCAATACACCACCACCTGCTCCGCTCCGATGCCCGCCAGCACGAGGGCCGGGAGATCTTGGTCCGGATAAAATCGATCGAGCGGATAGGCTTCCGGAATGTGCCCCAGGAGGAAAACCGCTTCCTTGCGGGCATCCACGAAGATCACCCGCCCCTGACCACGTCGGGGATCTTGGAACAATCTCAGCGCCTCTTCGGCGGTGATTTCTGGCGAGCGTTTCGGGTCTCCGACCTGAGGCGAAGACCGCTCCGGCACTACAGCGGATTGGTTCCCAGTCGACCGGCCAGACTCCTTGAAATAATCACGATTCAAAGGCAGCCCTCGCGGTGATAGCCGGTTGGCCAACAAAGCCACCGCCAAACCCACTGTCAGCACCTGACAGGTCTCCTTGATGAGGGATTTCACAAGCAGCGTGTATTCAAGATCCCTGCAAGCCGGCGTCCGCCTCGTTGGCTCGAGGCTTGAGCCAGACAAACACAACCCGAAGGCCGCATTTTCGGACACAACCAGTGGAAACGGATCGAATGCATTCAACCCAGCGAGTCCCATTCAGTCGGAAACTGGTCGGCCTCCAAAGTTTTGGGGTCCGTCGGGCACTCGTCCCAATGCTCTGCTTCAGCTTGAAGCCAGTGATCCAAGTCTTGGCCTCCAGGGCATCCACGTTGTTCAAAGATTGCTTGAGCTCGCCGTTCGATGTTCTCACGGGTCGAATTGCAGTAGAGGGGAATGAATTTGCTCATAGGTGGTCTTAGTTGGTTGTTTCATTGGATTGAGTTCACGCATGAAGCTGACCTTGGTCATACTGACGATGTAGCAACTGTGAGGGCGAGTTTGGTGGCCGAAGAAGCACCTTGCGCACGGTATCCAGCAACCCTCGGACCGTGAATGGCTTGGGCAGCAGCGCGTCACACTCCAGCCCGGCCAGACTGGCCACAGAGGCGGAGGCCAAAACGATGGAGATAGGGATAAACGCCTCTCGAACCTTTTGGATCAATTCCAAGCCCGTCAGGCGAGGCATCTCATTATCGGTGATGAGCAGTTGGTACGGGGTGCACTGTAGAGCACCCCAGGCCTCTTCGCCATCGGCGACGGTGTCCACGTCATAGCCAGCTCGATCCAACATGATCTGGCAGGCGCGAAGAATGCATCGATCATCATCGGCGTAGAGGATTCGGATCCGTGAATCGCATTGGTCACCCGATTCCAGACACATCCCGTGGTAGCGCGGGAATGGTGTTGCTCGATCTGGTTGAGGGATGCGTTCGGTGGTGGGTTGCAGGAGATTGTTCATAACTCAAGGTGGCTAGGAATTGGGTTCAAAACCGGACATCTGGCATCAGCATGCCACGTGGAAACCACACGTGAATTGAGACGCAAGTCCCGTCGTCGCGTAAGAACGGGCCCTACCCCTCCAAGACTCGATCGGCACCGCGTCAAAATGAAACAGGGCCGGATCCCGTGGAACCCAGCCCTGGCTTGACACTGCACCGGAAAGATCAACCCTGGGGACACTGGGTCTCGACCCACCGCACGGCATGGTGGAGCAGTGAAATAGCGTCGCGGATCTGCAACTTCTGTTTGATGCGCCCCCGGTGGACGTCGACCGTCTTCGGGCTCAGATGGAGCGTGCCGGCAATTTCCTTGGTGCTCTTGCCGTTGCCAATGTGCTGGAAAACCTCGAACTCCCGATCCGACAACTTTTCGATCGGCGAATTTGAACCCCTCGGACGGCGACCAATGGCCGCGTCCACCAAACGAGCCGATATCTGCGGGCTGACAAAAGACCCCCCGGTCAAAACCGAACGGATAACTTCCATCAACTTCTCCAGACTGGCCTCCTTCATCAGGTAGCCCCGGGCTCCACTGCGCAATGCCCGTTCGGCGTAGAAGGTTTCATCATGCATGGAGAGCACCAGAATCGGCAGAGCCGGAAGCACCGCGTGGATGTCTTTCAAAAACTCGATGCCATTGCGCCCCGGAATCGACATATCAGTGATCATCATATCGGGACGGGTCGATTGGATGTTGGAAATGGCTTCGGCCGGCGATCCCACGGCTCCGCAAACTTCCAGGTCGTCTTCCCGGTTGATCAAACTGATGAGCCCTTCACGGGTCACGGGATGGCCCTCCACCAGAAATATGCGATGCTTTCGTATCGCCGATTCGGTGGCAGACCGGGTGCGAGTGCGCCGGGTGGCGTGTTTGGCACGACGAGGAGAATTCGATGGGGGGGTGCTCATGGTTCTTAGGGGTCCTGGGCAAGATCACTTGGCCGACGGACCCGGGTTCCTGCAGACGCTGCCGCCTGCTGGTGATCAGCTTACCTATGAAGCTGGAGTCGTCGTCCTGATTCATCGATAGGGGATTCCCGCATCTCCACGACTTCACCGATCCCGGACTGAGGTCCGCAAACACTCTGACTTCAAATCATCCCCATCCCTACTGGCCTATTGCGCGGCAGCCGATTCACGGCAAAACGGGCTCATTCCCAGAGACGCCCATACCCCCTACGGCGCGGCGCCAATGCCTTCCCTTTACCAACGGGCCCGGATGCTGCAGTTTCAACTTTGTTGAAATTGGAGATCTTCACTCTGTGTGACTCCGCCGTCGATTACGGTGGCAAAGTCTGCATCCTTGGTGCGTTCGACTCGGTGAACTCCGGCGAAACACCGCACACACTACCTCACTGTGCCGTGGTGGCTCGTTTGCGATTCCATCGAATCGAAGAGGGCAACCACAAGCTGCGGGTCACCTTCGCCGATCAAGACGGCAAAATGATCATGCCCAACGTGGATGCCCAGGTCGGGGTTCGATTCACTGAAAAGTCCCAGAGCGCCACCTTCAACCTCGTGATGCAAATCAATGGATTGAAGTTGGATCAGTTCGGAGAATACACGGTAGATCTGGCCGTTGATGGGGTGCACCAAGGATCCATTCCCCTTTACTTCGCACGGCCTGCAAGTCCGGAGTCCAATGCCTGACCGGCAATTCAGAGGCAGAATCCGCTGATCTCCCTGGGCTTTGGGAAAACGGGAGTGCGCGATTTCTTCAACGGACGGATGGATCAGAATTTCAGGGTACCAACCGAAATCACCGGGATCTCATCGCACCCAAAAAACCCGGCGCGAAAACCTGACTAGGGGACAGAAAAAAACTGGCGGAGAGGGAGGGATTCGAACCCCCGGTAGGGATTAGCTACGCACGCTTTCCAGGCGTGTGCCTTAAACCACTCAGCCACCTCTCCGCCTCGAAGGCTCGAGACCATGCCCGAGCGGGCCGGTACATCGCAATGGATTTTCAAATCTTTCGCGCTTTTGGCACCGACCTATAAAAACCCTGCGCTCCCAGCCTCGCCGGCTCTGCTCCTCAGAGACGATGCCAATAGATCGATTCGTATAAGCTCACGGCGTATTGGGCGAGAACCACCGGAACCGGAATCCGTCAGCATCCGTTCCGCCGGTGATGGCTTGCAAGGTCCAGTATTTGGCCACTGCCTCGAAGGGGGGCAGGAGCTTGAAGTTGGCCCAGGATTCGACCGTTTGAACCATTTCCAAACTCGTCGTCCCCGGAGGCATGACCTTCGACAGGGATTCGGAGGCACGCAGGGTTTCCCAGGTGGCGCGCAGCTCCGTCTGGGGTTGGGAAAAACCGAACATGCCCCGCTGCGATCCCCCGGCCCCACTGGCTGCTTCCACCAATCCGGGAACAACCGGAGTCCCTCGCGTGGCCGCAGCCAAATAGGCATCCATGGCGGCGGCATCGCTGGCGATGACGACATGGTTGGAACTTGTCGTCATCTGGAAGGCATTTTGCGACCCGCCCTTTCCGCCCACGGTGGCCACGATCACTTTGCGATCCCCGGCTCCGGTGCGTTGTGAAAACTCCAGCGCACCCGCCTGCATGTGGACCAGCGCTTCCAAAGCCTTCCAGCCACCCACCAAACGACTCGGGTTCGGTGAGCCAATCAGTTGGATGCGTCCTGGGTTGCTCAGCTGGAGCAAATTGGTCCCCGTCGGAGCCAGCGTGATGCTGATGAAGTCATTGCCCAGGGCTCCCATCAAATCGCGCTGCAAGTTGAAGTTCGGATCAAACACCTGCCCCGCTGATTCCACCGTGATACGCGCAAGATCTGAGAGCTGCGGTGAGATGCGCTTCAGTGAGGCTTCGAGGGCTTTCCAACCACCGGGACCGTCAATCCGCCAGCGTTGGAAAGAGGCCACATCGGCCGGAACCCCTTCGAGCAAACCGGCCTCCAAAGGCAAGATCTCCATCACCTGGGTCAGTCCCACACGCTCAGTGGCAGGGACTTCGATAGCCAACTCGGTGAGCCAACCCGAGCTTGTGTTCTGAATCGCGCCACCGATGGACTTGATGGAGGTGAGCCCGGTGGCCGGAACCACCTTGGCCGGATCAGCCCCCAGCAACGAAAGCATTCCAAACACACCCTCCAGACGCGGTGACAATCGTTGATACACCGAAGCCACATCCACGTAGAACCAAGCCGGGCGGTCCTTCAGCGTGGAACTCCACAAACGACTGAAGGACGGCTTGGTGATCAACCCCGGAGTCCCATTGGTGGCAGTCAACCGCGGCAACGCGTTGGAAATCGCAGCCCAAGAGGGCCCGGCCACAAAGGCAGAGCCCACCTGTCCAAAGCAGAGTTCCCAACGGAGATCCTCGTCTTCCAAGGCTTCATCTGGGGGAGTGGCTGGTTGACCGCTCCCAGCCGACGGCGTTTGAAGGTCGATGGTGACGGTGGAGAATCGCCAGTCGCCGAACTGCTGCGTTTTGACCGTGGGCGGGACATTCGTCGACAACCGGGTGCGAGCGGCGTCCAAGGTCTTGGTCAATGCGGCCGAACCGTCCTTGGTGTCGAGGAGGAGCAACCAATTGGCACCCGAATCTTCGGCACCGGCGTCCACCGGCAACGGCGGAAACACCGCCAGAGTCGCCTGCCCACGGGTCAGGTTCAGGAGTTCCCGCAAATCCAGCCCCGTCTCGCGCTCCATCACGGCGCCCCACTTCTGACGGAACGAGCTCTCAAACTGATTCCGGAATGCGGCCATGGCGGAGTCGTCCCAGAAGCGGCCGGGGTTCGACTTCAACCACGAGGATTTGGCGACGGCGACGTCGGGCACGCTGAACACCGCCAAGGTGTTGGTTGCCAGGAGGTCTTGCGACGGGGCCACATCTGCCAGACAAATCCCGGCCAATGTGAGGAATAAGGTCGTCAACCGAAGGCGCAGAGTCATCGATGTGCCCAAACGTGACGGAGAGGCTGACACAGGCAAGTCTGGTCGTTGGACAATTGCAATCGATCCGCCCAGCTCGTCCGACGCCACAAACGATGACCCGCAAGAACCCGGGCGTTGGCTTGACCCGTCGCTCCCTCCTTTTAGCCTTTGTCCGCAATGACCTACCACGTGGATGACCTGTTCGACCTGAGCCAGACCACGCATGGCGCCCTGTTTGATAGCGTCGAATACCCTTGGGAGGCCCTGAAACGCCTCGCCGGCTATTTGTCCCAAAACCTCAAGCCGGGAACCACCGGAGCCGAGGTGCACCCCGCCGCGCATGTGGGCCCACAGGTCTTCATCGGAGCCGGCACCATCGTGGAACCTGGAGCCATGATCATCGGACCTGCCATCATCGGCTCCGGATGCCGCATCCGGCACGGGGCGTATATCCGGGAAAACGTCATCGTGGGGGATGGGTGTGTGGTGGGCAATTCGGTGGAACTGAAGCACTGCGTGCTCTTCAACCAATGCCAGGTGCCTCACTTCAATTACGTGGGGGATTCGATTCTGGGGCATAAGGCACACATGGGGGCCGGGGCCATCTTGTCGAATGTGAAACTCGACAACCAAAACGTCTGGGTGAATTTCGAAGGCACTCCCATCGACACGGGCTTGCGGAAATTCGGCGGGTTGATCGGCGACAAGGCCGAAATCGGATGCAACTCGGTCCTGAATCCCGGTTCCATCCTGGGCCGTGATTCCATCGTGTATCCCAACGTGTCGTGGCGGGGAATTCTGCCGAAGAACATGATCGCTAAGCATCAGTACCCGCCCCAAGTCGTCGTGAGGCGTCCGCGGCAGACCTGAATCGTTCCGGCTGAGGGGCAGCTCGTCGATCGAAACGTTCCCAGCCTCCCGATCACCCAATACCTCCCCATCAGTCTGCGGAAACCGGACGCCCACCGCGCAAGCGGAGAACCGAACCGGTGCGGGCGGCCAATTCTCGATCGTGGGTCACTAGAACCAATGCGGTCCCTGCTCGGGCATTCAATTCAAAGAGCAGGTCCGTGATCTTTAAGGCCGTCGCAGGGTCCAGGTTGCCGGTGGGCTCGTCCGCGAAAAGAATGCGCGGTTGATTGATGAAAGCCCGAGCCAGCGCCACACGCTGCTGCTCGCCCCCGGACAACTGCGCCGGATAGTGGTGCAGACGTTCGGCCAACCCCACCCAGCCCAGCAATTCCCGGGCACGAGCCTCGCCACCGGAAGCCCCCTGCAATTCGGCCGGTACCAGGACATTCTCCAGCGCAGTGAAGGTCGGCAGGAGTTGGAAATTCTGGAAAACGAAACCCACGTATTGGTTGCGGACCCGGGCCCGGCCGTCTTCATCCAGGGAACCGAGATCCTGCCCCGCCAACCGCACCACACCGCCCGTGGGACGATCCAATCCGGCGCACAAACCCAGCAGCGTCGTCTTTCCGGAGCCGCTGGGACCGACAATGGCGCAGGTTTCGCCCGGCAGAAGACGCAAGTCGACCTGGTCCAGAACGGTCAACGATCCACCGTCGCTCGTTGGGTGGACCTTGGAGAGGTTTCGAACTTCCAGAATGGGCTCGGTCACAGGTGGAGCGAAGCACAGGGACGATTTGAAGGCGAGGCGGGGATACCCGAAGGCTCGGGCACTGTTGCACCCCACCGTTTCAATGATCCAGACGCCCCTTGATCCAACGAATGCCTCGACCGATCACTGGAACGTGGTCCCAGAGCCCGGCGGCACTGTCCCAGTAATCCTGATGGATGAGGACCCGGCCCTGATCGTCGAATCGGACCAAGGTGATGCCCAGAGTTCGTATCGTCTCGCCGGCTGCGACCTTCTTCATCCGGGCATCCATCGTCCACCGCACATAATAGAAGCCGTCGGCCGATCGACTCACATCCTCAATGCTGGCCGTGATGCTCTCAGCAGCATCCACCGTGGTCAGGAAGTACGCTTGGATGTTCGTGGCACCCCGCCGGATCACCAAGGTGTCGTTGAGATACGCGTCCGGCGCGTAGACGCTCAAGGTCTGGGTGCGCACCGACTCGGCATCAATACGGGTGAGGAAGGTTTTGAGGCGCTCGATCCCCTGCCGTTCCGCCGGTGAACCCGGAGCCACGGTCGGGCGCTGTTCCATCTCAGAACGGATGGCCTTCAAGGCTGAGGTGCTGTCGGTCACACGAGGCACCGACGAACACCCCATCCCCAAGAACAGGAGGAAACATCCCAACAGACACAGGAAAACCCACTTCATGAGATCAACCTGCGACGCCTGTGCAGAAACGCAACCCCAGCGTCTTCCGCACCGGATCAGCGAACCAACTCGTAGGCAGCGCCCTTGAGGTATTCCGTTTCGGGAATGCTGGGCAGGATCGGATGATCCGGGGCCTGCGAGTAGGTTGCCACGCGACGCAGCAACTTGCGCTGATCGTACGCTGCACTGAGGGCCACATCTTCGAAGAGGCGGGCGTCCACGTGGTGCGAACAGCAGAAGGTGGCGAGTGTGCCACCGGGCTTGAGCAACTTCAGCGCACGGACGTGGATCTCCTTGTAGCCACGCAAGGCGTCGGGCACGGAGGCACGGTTCCGGGTGAAGCTGGGCGGATCGAGAATGATCAGGTCGAACTGCGGCACCAGACGTTCATTCGGTCCCGTGGTCGTCTTGGCCTTGAGCCAGTCGAACACATTACAGACCTCGAACTGGGTGTTCCCGGAAACCCCGTTCCGCTCGGCATTGGTGCGAGCGGCTTGAACGGCATCTTCGCTCTGATCGAGCCCGATGACCTGGCGGGCGCCCGCGCGAGCACAATGCAACGCAAAGCCGCCGAGGAAGGTGAAGCAATCGAGAACCATCGCACCCTTGGCCATGGCACCCACCCGGGCATGGTTGACTTGCTGATCCAGGTACATGCCGGTCTTGTGACCCGCGCGCAAGTCGACCGTGAACTTCAGGCCATTGATGGTGACGTCGACCGTTTCCACCGGTTCCCCCGCCAGGAGACCTGACAGAGGGGGCAATCCTTCGAATTGCCGGGAAGCGATCTCATTGCGTTCGTACACCGAGCGCGGACGGAAGACCTTCTGGATGGCCTCCACGATGATCGCCTTGTGCTGCTCCATGCCGAGCGAGCTGATTTGCAGCACCACGACATCCTCGTACTTGTCGATGATGAGGCCCGACAGCAGGTCGGCCTCGGCGCTGACCACCCGGAACGAGGTCGCATCCGGCATGTGGCGCTTGCGCACTTCCATCGCGGCACGAATCCGTTCAATGAAAAAATCGGTATTCACCTCCACCCGCTCGTTCGAAAGCATTCGAACCTGTATTTTTGAGCGGGAATTGTAGAAACCAACACCCAAGAAGCGATGACGGTGATCCTTCAACTGCACCAACTCCCCGTCGGCGGGAGGTTGTGAACTGCGTTGGATGGCGCTGGAGTAAACCCAAGGGTGCCCAGCTATCAATCGATCGGCTTCGCCCGGTTTTACAACCAGTGTAGTCAGAGAGGTTTCCATTTTTGTAAACAATCCGCGATAAAACGCGGGATGTCAGAGTAAGCAAGAAACCCGAGGTTATGAAAAGACTTTTTGTAACACCCCTGTTACACAAACCCTAATGAAGAGTATTTTCGCTTTCGCGAGGAACCAATAACCCGTCTAGGCTCAGCCCATGCGATGGTTCATCGGCTCCCTGTTTCTTGGCCTTGCCGGCATTCTCTTCGCTCAACATTCGGCCTCATCCCCGGCGTGGTCGGAGGCGAGCGAGGCGACGAAGCGGTTCCAACTCAGTGCTGGCCTCAAGCTCGACCTCTGGGCCACCGAACCGCAGTTGAGCAACAGCGTCGCCTTTGCCTTCGATGGCAAGGGACAGGCTTATCTGGCTGAGTCCGACCGCTGGGCCATCAGCGTCTTCGACATCACCACCAAGACCAACTGGCTCCTGGCCGACATGGCGTTCCGGAGCGTGGCAGACCGGGGCACGTTCTTGACCAACGCCTTCGCCACCAACCTCAGTTTCCTGACCCGAGAGAGCGAAGTTGTCCGGCGGGTGAGCGATCGGGATGGAGACGGTCGGGCCGATCATTCGGAAATCCTGGCGCAAGGATTCCGGGACGCCGTCGACGGCACAGCGGCCGGCATCCTGGCCTCCCGTGACGGAATTTACTTCGCCAACATCCCCAGCTTGTGGCGATTCCCCTACCCCAGTCCATCGACGGCGCCGGCTCCCATCGAGGCCCATCGGTGGAAACCCTTGGCAACGGGTTTCGGAGTGCACATCGGTGTCTCGGGACATGACTTGCATGGACTCATCCAAGGTCCCGATGGGCGCATCTACCTCAGTTTCGGCGACCGTGGTGCGAGCCTGACGAACCGGGAGGGGCGTCGCATCCACCTTCCGGACTGCGGCGGGGTCTTGCGGTGCGAACCCGACGGCCGATCTCTGGAGGTCTTCTGCTACGGACTACGCAACCCCCAGGAGTTGGCGTTCGACGACGAAGGCAACTGGTGGACGGTCGACAATGACACCGCCGGCGCCGACCCCTGCCGGGTGCTGCACCTCGTCGAGGGCGGCGACTATGGATGGCGGACCAGCTACCAGCACATGGAAGGCTTCGGCCAGTGGGTGAAGGAAGAACTGTGGAGGGGCGGCCGCGATGGAACCTTGCCGCTGGCTGGCACCGTCAGCCAAGGCCCCAGCGGACTGGCCTTCTATCCGGGCACGGGGTTTGGGGAACGTTTGGCCGGCACCTTCCTGCATGCCGATTTTCCGGGTGGCGTCTGGGCTTACACCGTGAAGCCCTCCGGCGCGAGTTTCGTGGTCGATCGGAAGGAGAAGTTTCTTTGGAATTGCTGGCCGACCGACGTGGATTTTGGTCCCGATGGCGCAGCCTACGTCCTCGACTGGGTCAGTGGCTGGGGACAAACCCCGCGCGGCCGGATTTATCGAATCAGCCCGACTCAAGCCCCGACGGAGCCTGAAGCGGCTCTCGTGGCTCAGACCCGCCAACTGCTGGCGGAAGGGTTCTCTCATCGACCCGATCTGGAATTGGCCACCTTGCTGGGACACGCAGATCGCAGGATCCGTCTGGAGGCTCAATGGGATCTGGCACGGCGCGGGCCGGCCGTCGTGAATAGGCTATTACGAACAGCCCAGGAAGGCAGCTTCCTCGCCCGACGTCATGCCGTCTGGGCCTTGGGCCAATTGGCCAGGAATGACCCGGGCTCGGCCATGACCCGGGCGTTGCAGTCGCTCGTGCCACTCATCAATGGTCCTGACCCCATCCTCGCCCGATGTGCGGCACAAGTATTGGCGGAAAACGGTGTCGTTGCGACTCATCCCGCCCTGGTGAACCTGCTGGAATCGCCCGACATCAGCCGGCGGGCGACGGCCATCGACGGCCTGCGCGTCTTGCGTTCCCACCGCAGCCGGGACCGCTTTGAACCCGACTCGCCGGCCCCGGTTCGTCCAGACCGAGACACGGCCCAGCAACGCCCCCCCTTCTCACTGGCGTTTCCGTGGAAGGCGTTCCGCCAGGCCGTGTTGGCTGACGGAGGTGCCGATCTCTTCCTGCGGTCCATGGCCGAACGTTGCCTGCGCAATGAACGCTCGGACATCGGCGGGGGCCGCTCCTGGTTGAGCGAGGCCGGATCCGATGCCGACCCACGCATCCGCGAACTGGCCGTAGGGGCAATTCGGTGGATCCGCAAAGACGATCCCGTCTTCTCCGGCGAATCCTCAGAAGACCTCCGCCCATTCCTCTCCGACAACCATCCTTCGGTGGTCACGGCGGCCGCCCGAGCCATCTACGATGTCCCCTGTGTCGAAGGTCTCCCCGCTCTCGCCCAGTTCATCACACGAGTGGATTGCCCGACCAACCTGCTGACGCGGGTGATCCAAGCCTGCCAACGCTTGGGTGCCCCACAGCATGCCCAACAATTGGCCCAATTGGCCAAGCGCCGGGACGCCACCGATTTCGCCCGCATTGCGGCCCTGGAAGCCTTGGCCGACTGGGCGCACCCACCGCAACTCGATGCCGTGGTGGGTTTGTGGCGCCCGGCCTTTGGTGGGGCCGCTCCGTTCGAATTGAAACTCCCGCTCGATGCGCCCCCAGCCGGTGTATCGGCCCCAGGGTCCGAACCTCTGTCGCCAGTAAAACCCAGCGCAGCGAAGGCTCCAACCAAGCCAACCGCGCCATCGAATCCGTTGTTGGCGGCCGCCATGGAAGCCACAGCAGGCCGAGGCACCACGTCATTGCCCCTACCGCAACTCCCACCCGATCTCGGTCGATCTCTCGAATTCTCTGAAGCGCAAACCTTCAAGCGGAATGCCGAACCGGCCAAACGAGCCTTCCTGAAAGTCGCCGGAGAAATCATGAACCCGCAAACTCCCGACGAATACGGGCTGCGACTCGGTGGCGGCCCCTCATCCACGGGAGTTCAATTGGCCGTGGTGGCGACCGCCGTGAAGCTCCGGACCCGCGAAGCCAGCACCCCGCTCTTCGAGGTCTTCTCCCAGAGCGCCACACCGGTGAACGTGCGCCGAGCCATCGTGGAGGCCTTGTCCGAATTGCGCGCGGGTCAAACCGACGAAGCCCTCCGCATCGCCCTCCAAGAACCCCAACTTCAATCGGCGGCGCTGCCCTACCTCGGCCGACTCGCCGCGGGAACCGATTCGGCGATCTTGCTCTCGAATCTCGTCCAAAGGGCCGCCTCGGGTGATTCGCTGAAGACCGCGCAAATCGCCCTCAACGTGCTGGGGACATTGGACCACGAGGCTGCCTTACCTGCCTTGATTCAGGCCATCGAACGCTGGAAATCGGGCACCCTCGCACCCGAACTCGAACTCGACCTGCGGGAGGCAGTGGCCAAGACCTCGCTGTCCAACGCGCTCCCCACCCGAAAGACTGAGACCGGAACCAACGACACTTTGGCCACCTTCCGTGTCTGCCTTGTCGGCGGAGACGCCCAGCGCGGTCGCCAACTGTTCCGGGAACACCCGACGATCCAGTGCCTCCGTTGTCATCAAGTGGGCAATGAAGGCGGCACGGTCGGGCCGAAACTCGACGGGATCGGCCGGCGACAGAATCGCGAGTACCTGCTCGAAAGCATCGTCTGGCCCAATCAAAAAATCGCACCGTCATTCGAGACGGTCGCATTGACCTTGAAGGACGGAGCCCTGGTCAGCGGCACCGTCAAATCCGAGACCGCAAATCGTTTATCCATCGAAACCCTCTCCGAAGAAGGCACTCCCAGCCTGCGAACCATTCCCATCGCAGACATCGCCCGCCGCGACCGAGGCCCCAGCGCCATGCCCGAAGGCTTGGCCACCGCCCTCACCCCCCGCGAACTCCGCGACCTCATCGAATACCTCGCCACCCTCCGCTAACCCCCGGGGTCGGTCCCGCACATTTACACAAAAGGGGCCACTCTTTCATTTTCTAACACCTTAACTTTTGCGCAAACATCCTCGCTATCGGATGACCTGAACCGACGCGCCCACTCTGCACCACACTCTCATTACAGGCCCCTGCCTCGCTGGTTGCATCCGACTTCAGGCAATACCTTTGCGCACCCGGAGCAGTCGCAAGCTGTTGAGAACAACCAACACGGTGCTGCCCTCATGAACCGCCACACCGACGGACAGCGGGAAACGGGACATCGTCAGTGAAATCACCGCCATCACCAGAATCGTGCCCAAGGACAGGGCGATGTTCTGGCGAATGACGCGCCTCGACTGAACGCTCAACTCACGAGCAAACAGGAAATTCTCCAGACGGTCATTGGCCAGCACCACCTCTGCTTGCTCAATCGCGGCATCCGAACCGCGAGCCCCCATGGCGATACCCACTTCGGCAGCCACCAGACACGGCGCATCGTTCACCCCGTCCCCGATCATCGCCACGCTCTGGCCCTGCTGTTGGAATTCGCGAATGGCGGCGACCTTGTCTTCGGGTTTGAGCGCCGCACGCACCTCATCAACACCCGATGCTGCTCCCATTTCGTTCGCGGGTGCCAGCCGATCCCCGGTCAGCATCACCGTACGAAGTCCGGCCGCTCGGAGTTGCCCGACCACGGCTTTCGAATTCGTCCGCAAGGCATCCTTGAGAACCAATCGTGCCAGCAAGCCTGGACCCCCAATCCACGTTTCCGAAGCCTTCTCCACCGGCGGCGGCAATGCCATGGAAGGCACCTCCGATGACTGCGCCATGAACTCCCGATTCCCCAAGAACATCGGTCGGCCGCGCCAATTCCCCGAAAGCCCCTTGCCGGCCACGGTCTGGGAATTGTCCACCGGTTCAGCAACCATCCCCCGGCCCTCTGCCCAGCGGGCGATGGACCGTGAAACTGGGTGATTGGATACCCGGGCCAACGCGGCGGCCGCCGCGGCCGCATCGGTCTCGGAACCCGCGAGCACGTCCATCCGCTCCAGCGTCAATCGCCCCTCGGTGAGTGTTCCGGTCTTGTCGAAGGCCACGACCTGCACCCCGGCGAGGTTCTCAATGGCGGCACCGCCCCGAAACAAAACGCCCCGGCGCGCCCCCGAGGCGATGGCCGAAAGAATGGCCGAAGGCACCGACAGGACGAGGGCGCACGGCGACAAGACCACCAAGAGCGTCATGGCCCGGTAAAAGGCGCTGAATTGCTGATCTGTCCCAAAGAACGGAGGCAGTCCAATCACCCGCCATTGGTACAGAAAATTTGCAACACATGCCCCCAGCACAAACACCGTGTAAGCAGTCCCAAAGCGGTCGGTAAACCGCTGTGATGGGGCCTTCAGGTGCCGGGCTTCCAGAATGAGGTTCAGGATGCGGTGCAACGCACTGTCACCCACGGACCGCAGAACGCGCCCATCCAGAACTCCCCAGAGATTCAAGGTTCCACCCATCACCGAATCACCGGCCATCTTGGGAACCGCGTCCGACTCCCCGGTCAGCGAGGACTCGTCACAAGCGCTCTCGCCGCGCAGCACCACCAAATCCACCGGAGCCAATTCACCGGCCGTCACCCGGATCACGTCACCCGGTTGAAGGGTCTCCACCGCGACCACACGTTCTGAGTCGCCCACCAAGAGGCGTGCCGTCTTGGGAGCGCGCCTGAGGAGCGCATCGATTTCCCGTCGGGTTCGGCCGGCTGCAAAACTCTCCATCGCCGACGACGCGGAGAAGAGGAACAACAACAAGGCCGCTTCTCCCAAGGCACCCACGGCCACCGAACCGGGCACCACCAGAAACATCAGGAAGTGCGTATCAAAGCGCAAGAGTCGGAGGTCTATCCAAACCTCCCGAGCCAAATCCCATCCGCCGGAAAGGAAGGCGAACATGAAGACGGCCGTGGACACCGAGGGCCATCGCCCCGCCACCAACCAACCCACCGTTCCCAGGATGAGACACATCGCCGACCGCACCGCCATCGGCTTCCAGGCGTGGATGGGGGAGTCGGTGGGGTTCATGGGGATAGGCCCAAACGGGCGGAACTACTCTTTCTTCACCGTGCGTTTGCGTGGAGCCGGAGGTTTGACTTGTGCCGCATCGGCCCAGAGACCTTCGATGTCATAATGAGCCCGCACGTCGGCCTTCATGATGTGCACAATCACGTCAAAGAAATCCGCCACGATCCAATTGGACTGGGCAGAACCCTCGGTATGCACCGGCTTCAGATCGTGTTCTTTGCGCAGCCCGTCGAGGATTTCAGTCTCGATAGCGCGCAGGTGCGGCTCACTGCTGCCGGTGGCAATCACGAAGAAGTCGGTCACCGTGGACAACTCTCGCACGTCCAACACGACCAGATTTTCCGCCTTCTTGTTGTCTGCCAACGCCCGGCAGGCGAGGGCCAGCTTTTTCGAATCCATCGGGCTGAACCTCGCCGAAAACGGGCTCTGAAGAAAGACGTTTCCCGATTCAAACCGTCCGACCTGGCATCAACTCGGGTTCACGACTCCCGACTTCTCTCCCTGACAAGGCCGATCCGCCCTCCCCTCGCAAGAACGGCGCAGTCCGGCTTTCGGGAACCCTCGACACATGATCAGGTGAGCCCGCCGCCACGATTTGCCCCCCCTGATCTCCGGATTCGGGACCGAGGTCGATCAACCAATCCACGCAGCGCAGGAGTTCGATATGATGCTCGATGAGCACCACCGAATGCCCCTGATCGACCAAGCGTTGGAACACGGTCAGCAAAATTCGGACATCCTCCAAATGCAGGCCAGTGGTGGGCTCATCGAACAGGAACAAGGTCGGCTTGAATCCGCTCACCGTTGCCGCCCCTGGGCCCGACTGGCCACGGCGAACTGGCTTTGGCACCTCCACCACGGCCGCCGCTGGAGTGGCTGCCAAGTGACTGACGAGCTTGAGCCGCTGGCTCTCACCGCCCGACAAGGTGTTGAGGGGCTGGCCCAACCGGAGGTAACCCAGCCCCACCTCGGTCAGCAGCGCAAGCTTGGCCAATGCGCGTCGCGCGGGCTTCGAATCCGGGAAGACGCCGAGGAATCGCACCGCCTCCTCCACCGTCGCATCCAGAATGTCCGAGATCGAAAGTGCTGAAAGCCCGGAAACCTCCGGAGGCGCCACCTTCACCGCCGCCACCCGTGCCTGATAGCGGCGACCACCGCAGGCCCCGCAACGGATGAGCACATCACTCAGGAACTGCATTTCAATTTTCTCAAAGCCGGCGCCTCGACATGTTTCGCATTGGCCACGCTTGGAATTGAAACTGAAGCAACCCGCCGGAAGCTCATGGGCCAGCGCCTCCGGACTGGCCGCATAAAAATCACGAATGTCGTCAAACGCACCGATGTACACCGCCGGATTGGACCTCGGTGTGCGCCCCAGCAGCGACTGATCCACCAGCACCACAGCTCCCAAATGTTCAGCCCCTTCCAACTCGGCCGATTGCAAGGCCGCCTGGGCCTCCCCGATGGATTCACTGTCGACTTCCTCCTCGAGTGCCGCGGTCGGATCTGCGGAATTCAAGCGGGCCTCCAACAGTGGCAACAAAATCTCGCGAATCATCGTGGTCTTGCCGGAGCCGCTCACTCCGCTAATTCCCACCAATCGACCCAGAGGCAGCGTCACGGTGAGATCCCGCAGGCAATGCGCGGTCGCATGCCGCAACACCAGCGTTGGAATGGTAGCCGGGTATCGGTGGGCCGGCAGAGCCTCGCGAAGCACCGGCGCGTTAGACTTCGTCGCAACCGACACCGCGGCCCGAGATCCGACCGTGACGCTCCCGATGTGGGGCAGCGGAACAGGCCTCTGGCGCGGCTCCCCAACGCTCCGACGCCCAGCCAGATAATCGCCGGTCAGCGAGCCCGCAGCCGACTTCAACGCCCGAGGCGACCCCTGAAAAATCACCTGCCCACCCAGTGCACCCTGCCCCGGACCAATATCCACGATGAGATCGGCGGCGCGCATCACCTCCGGCTCATGTTCCACCACGACCACGGTGTTGCCGGCATCCCGAAGCGTCTGTAGGACGCGGATCAACCGCTGGCTGTCGCGTGGATGCAATCCGACACTCGGTTCATCCAGCACGTAAAGAGTGTTGACCAAGCGCGTCCCGAGGCAGGTCGTCAAGTTGACCCGCGCTGTCTCTCCACCGCTGAGTGTTCGCGTTGTCCGATCCAGCGTGAGGTAGCCCAACCCCACCGACTCGAGATAGGCCAGCCGGGCACGCACTTCGCCGAGCACCAGCCCAACCGGATCTTTCGATGGCAAGTTGAGGATTCCCGCGGCGGTTTCCAGCAATCCCAGAGCCTCCCGAACCGGCAAACCATAGAAACCCGCCAGATCCAACGCCTGGGACCGACCCGGGGGACTCCATCGGAAAGCCAATGCTTCGGGACGCAGTCGACGGCCCTGACACTCGGTGCACGTCTGATAACTGCGGTACCGAGACAGCAGTACCCGCACATGCATTTTGTAGGCCTTGCTCTCCAACCACCGGAAGTACCCCTTCACGCCGTACCATTTGTTGGGCCACGACTTCTCGGGATCCTTCGCATCGTAGTCGGATTCACCGTCCATGACCCAACGCTGATGGTCTTCGGACAATTCGCGGAACGGCACACGGGTCGGCACCCCGGCGCTGCGGACCTTGCGCATCATGTCCTGCTGGCATTCCGAACCCATGCCGGTTTGCCACGGCTTGACCACCCCGCCTTCGATCGACTTGGACGTGTCCGGAATCGCCAGTGTGGGATCGATGGAAATGATGCGCCCGAATCCCTTGCATGCCGGGCAGGCTCCCAGCGGATGGTTGAAGGAAAACAGAGCCGGCTTGGCCTCAGGCACGTCCCGATTGCAACGCGCACAATGGAGTTGCTGAGAGAATGCCTGCGGTGAAACCGCGGTCGTCCCATTGAAATCCCAAACCGACAAATGCCCCTGACCGTAGCGATAGGCTGTTTCGCAAGCCTCGCGGAACCGGTTTCGCTGCCCAGTCTCCAGTCGCAACCGATCGGCGATGATTTGCACCGTTCCCGCACCGGGCTTCAGCAGGCTTTGAGCCTCCTCGAGTCGCACCACCCGACCCTCGATCAAAAGGCGTTGAAACCCCTGCTGGGTCATCAATTGAAACTGCTCGGTCAGCCCCATTTTCTCCGATAGCGGCAACTCGAAGGTCACCAGGGCATCGATCGAACCTTCTCCCATCTGAATCCGCTGCAGGACGGTTTCCCAAACCCGATCCGGCGGTTCGGCTTGGACGGCCTGCCCGCACTGCAGGCAATGAGGACGGGCCAGATGAGGCCAGACCACCTTCATGTGGTCACAAATTTCCGTCATGGTGCCCACCGTGCTGCGAGTCGAGCGGACCGAATTGCACTGCTCGATGGCGATGGCCGGTGGGATGTTCTCGATCCGGTCCACCGCCGGCTTGTCCATCCGGTCGAAGAACTGACGGGCGTAGGGCGAAAACGTCTCGATGTAGCGCCGTTGCCCCTCCGCATACAGCGTGTCGAAGGCCAGCGAGCTCTTGCCCGACCCGCTCAATCCAGTGATGACGATCCACTGCCCCAAGGGCAAATCGAGATCGAACCTTTTTAGGTTGTTCTGCCGCACCCCCCGCAGGCTGATGCATGGCACAGTCTCCACGACCGCAGGGGTCGGAGTCGCCGAGCGGGAGGATTTCGAACCAGGTCCGTTCATCAAGGCGACCAACCTATGACCGACCCTCAGCGAGTCAATCCACACCTGCCCACCCAAAAAACAAAGGACGCAGCGAACTGCGTCCCTGACTGAATAAAACCAATCGCAGCTTCAAGCCGTCAGGCCGGAATCTCGTCAGCGCGGAAGAATCGCTTCACCTCGATCTCGGCATTCTCCACCGAGTCGGAAGCATGAGCAATGTTGTGCATATTGGTCTCACCGAGGTCACCGCGGATAGTTCCCTTGGCCGCCTTGCGACTGTCGGTCGGCCCGAGAAGATCGCGTACCGTGACCACCGCATTGTCGCCCGTCAGAATCAGCGCCAGAACCGGAGCGGACTTCATGAACGTGACAATCTCGGGGAAGAACGGCTTGTCAGTCAGGTGGGAGTAGTGCTCCGCCAGCAATGCATCGGTCAAACGAAGGACCTTGGCCGCCTGAATACGGAGCCCCGCCTTCTGAAAACGACCAATCACCTCGCCGGCAAGGTTCTTTTGCATGCAATCCGGCTTACAGAGAATCAACGTGCGTTCCATGAGTAGACCATACTAGCCAAACCCAGACATCAAGTCCACGAAACGCTGCCCCGAGTGACGTGCGGCGGCATCTCATCCGAAACCTCTTTTCCACCCGCATCTACCACCCAGGCAGCAGCGGGATCGAGTCGGAGCGAGCATTGAAGGCGATCTCTCTACTCCCTCGCGCACAGCGCGAAAGCTCGTCCTTCCCCGAGCCTTCCTGCGAGCGCAGGACCGTTCCCGCGGAGCCCTTCAAGGAACACGTTTATAGTAAAGAGTGTCCCCTTTTGTGTAGATATGCGGGACTGATAGGCATTAAGTGCCTCGCGCCTAGGGCCCCCTCTCGGTAAGGCGTCGTCGTCGGAAATCAAAGACAACGACAACAACCTAAACCGAAAGGAGACCGATGAGGAAAGTGATGGCCGGAATGGACCTACATGGCAACAACGTGATGGTGGGCATCGTGGATGATCAAGGAGCGCGACTTCAGCATCGCAGGCTTGCCTGCGATGCTGAAGTCGCGCTCCTTGATCATCCACGATGCCCACCATCACGTTG
>Ga0255096_1000303_pt1 | contig 25552 bp, 22 predicted proteins | sample Colum_Atlam_RepA_2_FD_188563 | JGI IMG/M metagenome (GOLD analysis project Ga0255096, IMG submission 188563) | Freshwater microbial communities from Columbia River, Oregon, United States - Colum_Atlam_RepA_8d | ecosystem: Environmental > Aquatic > Freshwater > River | place: USA: Oregon... | reverse complement strand
GTTATCTTATACTCCATCATGAGAAAACCAAAACAGTCTGATGATAACAATGCTCCAACAGACGCCAAAAAATAGAAATGAATTTTATTGAGGCTATCTTCATTGCAATTGTTGAAGGGCTAACGGAATTTTTACCCGTCTCCTCCACTGCTCATATGATTTTTACAAGTTCCTTCTTTGGAATTCAAGAAGATGAGTTTGTTAAAATGTTTCAGGTCTCTATTCAATTTGGAGCCATTTTGGCCGTTGTACTACTTTATCGAAAAAAATTCTTTTCATTTCAAATTATCAACTTTTATCTTAAGTTGGGAATAGCTGTTATACCAGCTCTTGTATTGGGAAAATTATTTGATGATCAAATAGAAGCTGTCTTAGAAAAACCCGTGCCCATCGCCTTAATGCTTATAATTGGAGGTGTTGTTCTACTTTTTGTGGATCGCCTATTTAAACATCAAACCATCGATCAAGAGGAAAAAATAAGTGTCAAATCAGGACTAATCATCGGTTTTTGGCAATGTTTAGCTATGATGCCCGGGACAAGTAGGTCAGCTGCGTCCATAATCGGTGGAATGCAACAGGGATTGACACGTAAGATGGCGGCAGAATTCAGTTTTTTTCTTGCCGTCCCGACCATGCTTGCAGTTACAGGATACTCTGTATTTTTAAAAGATTGGTATTATAAAGGTCAATTGCAAAAAGGTTTTGAAATGATTTTGATTGGAGATAATCCGATGTTATTTTTAGCAGGAAACATCGTAGCATTCGGAGTGGCGATTATCGCAATCAAGTTTTTTATAGAAATCTTAAATAAATATGGATTTCTCTTTTGGGGATGGTATCGAATTATAGCCGGAATAATAATTCTATTGTATTTTACTGCTCTCACGTAAATGGAGAATTTTCAAGAAGGTACTACGATATTGGTTGATAAACCTTACGGTTGGACATCTTTTGATGTAGTAAAAAAAATCCGTTGGCAGATCAGACAGAAACTTGGTATTAAAAAAATTAAAGTTGGTCATGCCGGAACTTTAGATCCCCTTGCAACCGGACTACTAATTATCTGCACGGGCAAGCATACAAAGAGAATTGAGGAGATTATGCCCGGAATTAAAACCTATACCGGAACTTTTTTATTGGGTAAATCAACGCCCTCCTTCGATCTTGAGACCGAATTTGATCAAGAATACGAGACCAAACACATTACACCTGAAAAATTAGACATTGCTCGCAACAAGCTTGTTGGAAAAATTGAACAATATCCTCCTATTTATTCCGCCAAACAAATTGATGGTAAAAGAGCCTATGATTTTGCAAGAGAGGGTAAAACGATAGAACTCAAGCCTTCAAATGTCGAAATATTTTCGTTTGAAATTAGAACAGATCGTTTTCCTGAAATAGATTTTCAAATTTCTTGCTCCAAAGGAACCTACATCAGAAGTATTGCTTCAGACTATGGAAAACTCCTTGATTCTGGCGCAACATTAATCGCACTCAGAAGAACAAAATCAGGCGATTTTAGTGTAGAAAACTCTTACAGTCCAGAGTTAATTATAGAGAAAATAAAAATCGGCGAATCTTTCTGATATCACAATGTTCTTCGTGCCTTTACAAAACGTGGCACGTAATAACTATTGTTGTTAAATGTTTCCATTTTTACACTTTTACCAGCGGCATGAATGAACTCAATTTTGCCATTCGATACAGATGTTACCATTCCAACATGACCGATAGTCGAACTGCTAAGATTTCTACCTTTAAAATATAACAAATCTCCTGGTGCTAATTCGTTGAGTGCAACATCAAAACCAAAAAGAGATTGAGCACTTGCAGATCTAGCTAAAGAAAAACCAAATTCTTTGAAAACATATTGTATGAAACCAGAGCAATCAAAACCAGCAGGAGATGAACCTCCATAAACATATGGAACACCCAAAAAAGTTTTTGCAAAATCGATTACTTTATCCGCACTTGATGCTTTGTCTGCGTGTTCATTAGAAGTTAGAGTCTGAGAATATCCCAAAAAAGAAAAAAACACAAAACAAGAAATTATTATACTTTTCATTTTATTTAACCGACCACAAATTTACGGTGAAGCCTACTGCCAAAAGATTAAAAAATCATAAAAATTAAAAATTTATTTATGCGCGCATAGTATTTTTTTCCTACATTTATAACGTTAAACTTAATCTTATGGCAAACAAACCGATTAAAGGAGGAGAATTTATAATAAGGGATGTCCATTATTCTGAAGTTTTTACCCCTGAGGAATGGGGAGAAGAACATATAATGATTCGTCAATTGTGTGAAGATTTCATAAATCAAGAAGTATTGCCCGTTTTGGATAGAACGGACAAAATGGAAGATGGACTCATGGAATCAATAGTTGAAAAGGCTGGAGAATTAGGATTACTTGGACTTTCAGTACCTGAAGAATTAGGAGGTATGGGTGTTGACTTTAAAACTTCCCTTTTGGCGACTGAACACTTGGGATCTGGTTATTCTTTCTCCGTTTCTTTTGGTGCTCATACCGGAATTGGTACATTACCACTACTATATTATGGAAATCAAAGTCAGAAAGAAAAATACATCCCAAAACTGGCTTCAGGAGAATGGAAGGCTGCCTATTGTCTAACAGAACCTGGCTCGGGATCTGACGCAAATTCAGGGAAAACAAAAGCTAAACTTTCGGATGATGGTAAGTTTTATGTGTTGAACGGGCAAAAAATGTGGATTACAAACGCCGGTTTTGCTAATTTATTTACCGTTTTTGCAAAAATTGATGATGATAAAAATTTGACCGCTTTTTTGGTTGAAGCCAATTCCGAAGGGATCACTTTGAATCCAGAAGAGAAAAAAATGGGAATCAAAGGATCTTCGACTAGACAAGTTTTCTTCAATAATGTTATTGTGCCAGTCGACAACATGTTATCTAGTCGTGAAAATGGATTTAAAATTGCTCTTAACATCTTGAATATTGGAAGAATAAAATTGGCAGCGGGCGTTTTGGGAGGTGCCAAAGGGGCTATTGGTCTAGCGGTGAATTACGCGAATGAACGAGAACAATTTGGTAGACCAATTTCAAAATATGGTGCGATTCGGTATAAATTAGCTGAACAGGCTATTAGAACATATGCATTAGAGGCTGCAACTTACCGGGCGGGACAAAATATTGATGACGCCATTTTTTCTCTTCAAAATTCAGGACTAGATAAGTCAGAAGCTACACTCAAAGGAATTGAGCAATTTGCTGCAGAATGCGCTATTTTAAAAGTGGCTGGATCAGAATGTCTCGACTACGTGGTTGACGAGGCTGTGCAAATTCATGGTGGGATGGGTTATTCAGCAGAATCTATGGTTGAGAGGGCTTATAGAGACGCCCGCATAAATCGAATATTTGAAGGAACAAATGAAATTAATCGCATGCTAGCAGTTGACATGGTGCTCCGAAAAGCGTTAAAAGGTGAATTAGATTTAATGGGGCCAGCTATGAATGTTGCAAATGAATTAATGAGCATTCCTGATTTTGGAGAAATTGACAATGGTACTTTAGCCGCAGAGAGGAGATATCTAAATGGATTCAAAAAGACATTATTGATGATTGCGGGCTCTGCCGTTCAAAAATTAATGCAAACCCTATCCAAAGAACAAGAAATCCTCATGAACATTGCGGATATAGCCATTGATACTTATTTGGCCGAGTCGACTTTATTGCGTGTTGAGAAGAAAATCAATATGAAAGGAGAATCTGAATCTGAATTAGACATAGCAATCGCGCAAACTTACTTTTATGAAATGGCTTGCAAGATTGAAAAATCAGCACGGGATGCAATCAATTCATTTGCAGAAGGTGATGATGCTCGAATAATGCTAATGGGGTTGAAAAGATTTACCAAAACGGATACTTTCAACGTGAAGGAGGCAAGACAAAAAATAGCTCAAAAACTGATTGAAGAAAATAAATATTGTTTCTAGTAAAAAAACTCTGTATCTCTAAAGTATTTTATATTTTTGATTTTTATAACCTTCCATTTTTATGAAATTTGCGATAAACTTAATCTGTTTTAACATACTCTTTTTTTATTCCTGCAGCGATAATTCAATTGAAGCAGAGAAATTGAAATTGGAACGAGAAAAATTGAAACTTGAACAAGAAAAACTAAATCTTGAAAAAACCAAAGATCAAGGAATCACGAAAAATTCTGAATCAACTGACTCCCCTAAAAGAACAGCTAAAAATGCAGCCAAAATAACTGGTGGAAGTGTTCATTTGCGCAGAGATCATTCAACAACAGCAGGTTCTTTAGGGCTTATTGGAGGTGGAGAAATTGTTGAAATTATAGATCAATACGCACCAGAAGGTAACTATAGTGAAGCCATCTTGAAAACGCCTGTAAAATTTTATTATGAAAATTCTAGCGCCGTTGCATTTACTTTGGTTAAGGGAAAAGCGGTCCAAGTTGTTGGAGAAATAGATGATGTATACAGAATATCATTTGTTGATGATAGAACAAGAAAAACAGGTTATGCTACCATTGAACCAAATAATCTAGAGTTTATTTCAGGAGAATTATGGTATTATGTTTCTACTTCCTCAGGAAAAAAGGGCTGGGTGTTTGGTAAATATGTTGAGCGATTATAATGAAAAAATCAATTCTTTTTTCCGGTTTTTTTTGGATGACATTGGCAACTTGTTATTTGTCTGCATCGTGTAAAGAAAACGATAATCATAAATCAACTAATCATGTTCAAGCTTTTCAAAAAGCCCAAAGTAACTATGAAAAACATCCGAACGATACACTTTATCCAAAATCAAACCTGCCAAAAATATTACCGGATTCCATATTGATCAACCACCTATTAGGAAAATTTGATTACTCGAAAGATACTTGTTTTATATCCGTTGCAACTGAATATTGCTCTAAACCAATGTACTTGCAAAAAGAAACATACCGAAAGTTTAAAGAAATGCATGCTGCTGCAAAAAAAGACGGGATTCGATTAATCATAATTTCGGGAACACGAAATTTTTCAGAACAAAAAGCTATTTGGGAGAGAAAGTGGAATATAAATATCAAAACAATGGACAGTTTAAAAGCTGCAAAAACGATTTTATTATACAGTTCCATGCCCACTACATCACGCCACCATTGGGGAACCGACATGGATATAAACAGTCTTGAAAATAGTTATTTTACCACTGGACAAGGGCTCAAAGAATACGAATGGCTTAAAAAAAATGCAGCTAATTTTGGTTTTTGTCAAGTTTACACAGACAAAACTAAGACAGAACGTAATGGTTATGAAATGGAAAAATGGCACTGGTCTTACATTCCCATTTCTTCTCAGTACCTTCAAAAATATAATGAATTGATTTCCTATAAAAATGTTAAAGGGTTTCTCGGTTCAGGGTTGGCGCCTAAATTAAAGTCGATTGAAAATTATGTAAACGGTATTGATAAATCATGTCATTAAAATTATATCCCGTCATATTAACAGTGCTTATTTTGAATTCATGTGAATTTAAAATTAAAGAACAGGAGTATGACAATGGTCCAGGAAAAGAACAAGAAGAAAATACAAGCGTGATGTCAAATCCAGATGTGACTAAAGATTTTTTACTTGGTAAATTCGATTATAAAAAGGATGAACGTTTTGTCTTGGTCGACAAAAAATGGTGCTACAAAGAAATTTATCTTCAGAAAAAAACATACGACGCTTTTATTAAAATGGCTGAGGCTGCTCTTAAAGATGATATTAATTTAAAAATTGTATCGGGAACGAGAAGTTTTTCTGAACAAAAAACAATTTGGGAAAAAAAATGGAAATCGAACGAAAAGAAAATCAAAGACGCGAAAGAAAACGCTCTTAAAATTCTAACTTTCAGTTCTATGCCAAGCACCTCTCGTCATCATTGGGGTACAGATATCGATATAAATTCTGTTGAAGACAAATACTTCAAAGAAGAAAAGGGCAAAAAGATTTATCGTTGGCTTGTAGAAAATGCATCAAAATATGGTTTTTGCCAAGTATATTCCGATAAAAAAATCACAAAGAGAACTGGTTATAATAAAGAAGTTTGGCATTGGTCCTATATAGATAATTATAACAAAAATATTTCCTACGAGGACATCAAAGGATTCAAGGGTTCTGAAATAGCCAAAGAAATTAACATGATTCAAAAATATGTTCAGGGAATAGACCGAACATGTCAATCTATTTATAATCAACCCTAAAATATGTTGCTAAATAGATTATGGATATCCATGTTCGTCATTGCAATGGCAATGGGATTGGGTAAGTTTTTATTTCTACACGACACTCAAATTTTTAAAGTAATTGTTCAAGCGTTGTTCGATTCTGTAAAGAACGGATTTGAACTAATACTCGGATTAGTGGGGGCGCTCTGCTTATGGATGGGCATTATGAATATTGGTGAAAAATCGGGCGTGGTAACTTTACTTTCAAGATTAGTGAACCCTCTTTTTCGAAGATTATTTCCAGAAATACCCGAAAATCATCCGGCTACTGGAGCAATCATGATGAATTATAGCGCCAATATGCTGGGTCTTGATAATGCGGCAACACCTATAGGGTTAAAAGCCATGAAGTATTTGCAAGACTTAAATCCAGAAAAAGAAACTGCTAGTAATGCACAAATCATGTTTTTAGTGCTAAATACCTCGGGATTAACAATCATTCCCGTAAGTATTTTGGCTTATCGAAGCGGGGCTATGTCAAAAGATCCAACCGTTGTTTTTATGCCGATCCTAATAGCAACATTTTTCTCTACAATGTCCGGACTCATTTTTTTATCCATAAAACAAAAAATAAATTTACTTCAACCTGTTGTTTTGGCTTATCTAGGTGGTTTGTCTTTGTTTATTTTTAGTCTCCTAGCTTGGTGTATTTATCATCCTGAACACATACAGCTCATTTCTGACGTTGGAGGTAATTTTGTTTTGTTATTTGTAATCGTTTTGTTTATTGTTCTTGGTGTTAGGAGTAAAATTAATGTTTATGACACTTTTATAGAGGGAGCCAAAGGAGGTTTTGAAGTTGCTTTACAAGTATTGCCATATGTTATCGGTATTTTAGCAGCAGTATCAGTATTTCGAGCGTCTGGTGCGATGCAGGTTTTATTTGATGGGCTCGCCATGGGGCTTACCGCGCTCGGTGTAAAAACATTGTCCTTTATCGAAGCTTTACCGGTAGCATTTATGAAACCATTTAGTGGGCCTGGTGCACGAGCAATGATGCTTGAAACTTTCAAAATTCATGGTGTTGATTCCTTTTTAGGTAAACTAGCATCCACATTCCAAGGATGTACTGATACTACTTTTTACATATTAGCCGTATATTTTGGTTCTGTTGGAATTAAAAAAATGCGTTACGCACCAGTAGCTGGATTGGTTGCCGATTTTGCTGGTTTTATTGCCTCTATTTTACTGGCTTATATGTTTTATTAGTGCAGAAAATTCACAAAAAATGTGATAAGTGCACTAATAGTCCACCCATGAAAAACTTCTTCCATGGTGTGTTTCTCTAAAAACAATCGTGAGGAAATAGTTATTCCTGAAATGATTGCTGCTGATAAAAGTATCCAGAATTCGAAATATTGTTGGTTCAGGCAATATCCTAGTAAGTATCCGAAGAGTATTCCACAACCAGCAGAATGTAAGCTAACTTTAAAGTTAAAATTGACAAAAAATAGTACCATGGAAACGATTGCGCCCGAAAGAGGAAGAGTATAGATATACATTGGGATTGAAGTATCTTTTGTTTTTAAAAACAACAGTAAAAAAAGTGCAATTGCATAAAAGAACATTAACATAATTGGAAAAAAACGCTGTGAACGATCGTCCAAATCAATGGAGGAAATCATCCTTCTATTTTTTAGTACCAAAATTGAAATGCCAGGGGCAATAAGAGTAAAAATTAAAAATAAATTCAAAACAGCCCATTTTATTTCCGGAGGCAAGACCCACAGAGATCCCCTATTCGTGATATAGTCATCAAATGAAACTGTGAACAAAGAAAATAACAAACAATAAGCTGGCATGAGCAGAGGCATAAACACCCAAGAAAAAAACACAGCTAATAATCTCATTTACAATTCTTTTCTAAGACGGGCCACTGGAATGTTTAATTGTTCTCTATATTTTGCAACGGTTCTGCGTGCAATATTATACCCCTTATCTCGCAATAATTCCATTAGTTTTTCATCGGGTAATGGTTTTCTTTTATCTTCCGAAGAAATAGCATCCGTCAATATCTTCTTAACTTCTCTGGTAGACACCTCTTCCCCACTATCGGTTGATAATGATTCGGAGAAAAAGTACTTTAACGAATAAATGCCATAATTTGTTTGAACATATTTACTGTTCGCCACACGTGAAACAGTAGAAATATCCATTTGAACTATATCCGCTATATCTTTTAAAATCATAGGTTTTAGGGTGGTTTCGTCTCCTGAAAGAAAAAACTCCCTCTGATACTCCATTATGGTATTCATGGTTAATAAAAGCGTTGTTTGACGCTGTCTAATCGCATCTATGAACCATTTTGCACTATCTAACTTTTGTTTGACAAATGTCAATGCTTCGCGGTCCGACTTCGAAGTTTTGGCTCCTTCAGCATAATTTCTAAGCATATTCGCATACTCCTTACTAATCTTTAAATCAGGTGCATTTCTTGAATTTAAGCTTAATTCTAGTTTTCCGTCAGTCTCATACAAAAGAAAATCGGGAATGATTTGTTGAAAATTCTGAGCTGAATCACGACTGCTTCCACCTGGCTTCGGATTTAACTTCAATATCTCATCTATGGCAAGTTTTAACTCTTCATCGGTAAGGTTAAGTTTCTTTGCTATTTTATCGTAATGTTTCTTTGTGAATTCTTCGAAGTGCTTTTCAAGAATTATTTTAGCATTGGCTCGATACAATTTACCATCTTGCTTTCTATTTACTTGTAGCAATAAACATTCTTGCAGGTCCCGAGCGCCTACTCCTGCAGGATCCAATTCATGAATCATCGCGAGTGTCTCCTCTACCTCAAGCTCTGAAACGGTAATTCCAACTGAAAAAGCCAAATCGTCAACTAAAGCCTCTATTTCTCGATTTAGATATCCAGACTCATCCAAATTACCTACAATGATTTCTGCAATTAAATATTGATTATTAACCAATGGTAAAAGCTGAATTTGCTCCATAAGTTTCTCACGAAAAGACTGCTCACCTGAAAGTGGAATAACACGCTCTTCTTCATCTTTAGAGTGGTTATTTGCTTGAGTCTTGTAATCTGCAACATCGTCGTCTAAATAATCGGAAATATCAAATTCATCTTCATTATCATCATCAAATTCGTCATCTGATTCTTCATTGCTAAACTCATCTTCTTCCCGGTCTTCTCCTTCCTCTAAAGCAGGATTTTCCTCGATTTCTTGTTTGATTCGCTGGTCTAATTCTATCGTGGGAACTTGCAGCAATTTCATCAACTGAATTTGCTGAGGAGACAGTTTTTGTTCAAGTTTCTGTACAAGGTGTTGTTTAAGTGCCATGATTCCTTTCTATTTTATAAAGTTATGCTTTTTTCAAAAAAGCGTGCCAAATCATCTTAATTAAATATTAAAATAGAATTTTAGGCAAGCAATTTGTGGTTTTCGACACTTTAATTTTAACTTAGCATGAACAAATTCAAAATGAAAACACTTCTCTTCTTGGGTATTTTATCCCTATTGTCTTGTCAAGCTCAAAAACAAACATTGGTCTTCATCAAACATACGCCTTATTGTGGTGGAGCCAAACCAACCCCTGAAATGGCACGCGGAACTATTGAAATGGCGAAGCAAAGTAAATTTGCGATTACATTAAAAGGGAATACAAAGGTTGAAAAATGGATTATTACTGATACTTCTGGAACATGGGGGGGTAAACTCAAAACGGGAAACTATGACGTATATCGAGCGGAAAAATATATGACAACTCAGGAACTAATATCAAAATATGATTTAAAAGATTCAGAATTTTATAAATTCAATGGAGATAAGTGTCTTGAAATATGGAAATCACAACCGGATTTCACCTTTGAAACATCAAATTCGGGTTCTGTCCATATAGAACTAAAAGGAAAATGCTATGTAGGATTTAGACCGTGTCTTGACTACATAGGACCAAAAGTACAATAACATGGAATTTTTGCCTCCAGAAATTGAGGAATATGTTCTCAACCACACTCCTCGAGAAAGCAATATCTTACAAGAACTCAATCGTGAGACACATTTAAAAGTCATACAACCACGCATGCTGAGTGGCCACTATCAAGGTCAGCTATTACAGTTTTTAGTTGAAATGATTAATCCAAAGTCTATTTTGGAAATCGGAACTTACACCGGATATTCGGCCATCGCGATGGCACAAGGGTTAAGAGAAGATGCACAATTAATCACCATTGATGTCAATGTGGAGCTAGAAAAAATGATTGCATCGTATATAAAAAAAGTAAAATTAGAAGATAAGATAGTACAACTAACGGGTAATGCTCTCGAAATTATTCCAACTTTGAAGCAAACTTTTGACCTCATTTTCATCGACGCTGACAAGCGTAATTATAAAAACTATCTCGACTTAACCATTGATAAACTTAACCCGGGCGGATATATTATTACGGATAATGTTCTATGGTCAGGGAAGGTGACGATGCCAAAAGATCAAATGGACCTTGATACAAAATTGATTGACAAATTCAATGACTATGTTCAAAATCATCCGAAACTTAAATCAATTTTGTTACCTATACGCGATGGATTATACATTTCAAGAAAATTGTAAATACATCGACCTGTGCCAAAGGATAATCTTTTTTTGATCCGTCAAAAAACACTACTTTTGCTATAATGAGAGCCAATCTTGTATTATTTCTTTTCTTATCTTTTTTTGGGGAATCTCAATTATACGAACCTGAAAACCAATTGCTTTGGGAGATAAGCGGAAATGGACTAAAGGAAAAATCCTATTTGTTCGGGACATTTCACAATAATCACAAGGATTTATTTCGGTTTTCGGATACCTTGTTTTTTGCATTGAACAAATCCAAATTCATTGCATTGGAAACAGATTTATTTGCATTATTCAATCAATTAGATGTCCGTGAATCAGAGGTTGAAATGCAAATCGATATGTATGGAGACCCCTACACCAATTCAAATAGGCCGACAAGTACTATATATGGTGATGAAGATGGTATGCCTCAATTCATGGATGCTTATTTTCAACAATACGGGACCAATTCAAATAAAACCCTTCATTTTTTTGAAACTTTTGATCAACAAATGAAAGTGTTCACGGGGATTAATAAATCAAAACAATCCTTTTTGCAAGAAAATCTAGTTGGTTTGGGGGAAATTCGGGAAGAAGTGATTTTTAATCTTTACCTGAAGGGAGATATCGAAAAAATGGAAGAATTCACAAGGAAAAGTTTAAAATATTCCCAAAACGGATATAACAAACTCATTGTGAATAGAAATGAAACCATGGCAAAAGGATTGGATTCATTGATGAAAAAAGGAAGCGTATTTTGTGCCGTGGGCGCATCACATCTTGGGGGCAAATTGGGAATTATTTCTCTTTTAAGAACTCAAGGATACACTGTTCGAAAGGTTGCAGCAACCTACAGTGAAATTCCTATTTCGGAAAAGAAAATTGTAAGAGAGTCAAATTTTTACAGATATCAAAATCAGGAGATGGATGTTATTGCCATGTTTCCAGGAAAACCCGTTGAAAAATTAAACAACGACGGTTCAATTGAATTGATGTATTGTGAACTTGGGCAAGGAAATACATACATCGTGCAATTAACACCCATAAAAGACACTCTGAGCTTAGAGGAATATGCCAGCATTCATATTGCAAGTCCTTCTGTTTTAGAGCCTTATAAACTTCAACTTGACGATGGAACCATTGTTATGGAAGGGCTATCTGATAGTTATCCAGAAGGAATGAGTTGGGTGCGGGTATTGAAAAATAATTCTGTAGTTGTAGTAATGAAAGCTTATGGCGGAAATAAATTCATGTCCTCGAATCGCTATAAAAGTTTCTTCGGAAAGGTTTGGTTGGGTCAGTAGCTATTAATTCATCTTCCTCCATTCCATAATTTTCCAAGCCATTGCTTTTCCAACAGATTCAATTAATTCTTCTTCACTAACGGATTTTATGTTTGAAATAGTCTTGAAATCTTTAAGCAGTTTTTCCTTGGTTTTAGGTCCAATTCCTTTTATGGTATCTAATTCGGATTGAATACTTGATTTACTTCTTTTATTGCGATGGTGAGTAATTCCAAAACGGTGGGCTTCATCTCGCATTTGCTGCAATAATTTTAACGTCTCCGACCTCCGATCCAATAGGATGGCTTTTGTATCACCTGGATAAAAAACTTCTTCAATACGTTTGGCCAAACCAATAATTGCAATTTTTCCTCTTAAATCCAATTCATCTATCACCTCAAGAGCAGCTCCCAACTGTCCTTTACCACCATCAATTACAATCAACTGTGGTAAAGGTTGATTTTCTTTTAATAATCTTGAATACCTTCGATGAACTACTTCCTTCATTGTTGCAAAATCATCCGGTCCCTCAACTGTTTTCACATTAAAATGTCTATAATCAGCTTTACTGGACTTACCATTTTTGAAAACTACACAAGCAGAAACAGCATTCGTACCCTGGAAGTTAGAATTATCAAAACACTCAATGTGTATAGGTAAAACACTCAGCTTTAAATCGTGTTTAACTTTTTCCAAAATATCATCATACTCTTTTTCAGGGGATTTCAAAAACTCTCGCTTTCGTTTTTCTTGTCTGTAAAAGAAAATATTTCTATTAGAAAGTTCAATGAGTTGTTTTTTATCCCCTCTTTGTGGTACAAAAAATGTAAAATTTTGATTTTCAAAAGTTGGTATTTGCTCCACCAAAACTTCCTTCGAATTACTATTATATAACTCTCTCAAAGGAGGAAGGATTTTTTCTGTGACCTCATCAAAACTTTCCTCGTGAAAGCATTGCACTTCGGATGAATACGCATGAATAATGGCCCCATTTACGATAACCATATAATTAAAATATGCCGTCGAATTTTCAATCACACAAGAAAATACATCCACAGATTCCAGCGATGATGAAACAATTGTTGATTTTGATTGGTATCCTTCCAGTGCTTGTAATTTCTCTTTATACGACTGAGCCTTTTCAAATTTAAAATTTGCTGCAAAATCATGCATTTTGTTTTTCAGAAGTTGCTTAACCGAATTATAATTTCCTTTGAGTAAATTTTTTATTTGTGTTATCGATTCTGAATAATTCTCCTCTGATTGATAACTCTCGCAAGGCCCCAGACAATTGCCCAGGTGATATTCCAAGCATACATTGAATTTTTTAGCTTGTATTTTGGATGATTTCAAATCAAGTTTGCATGTTCTCAATGGAAATAATTCTTTAATGAGCTTTAATAACATGTACATCACTTTTGCATCCGGATAAGGTCCGAAATACTGTGACCCGTCCTTTATAATTCTTCGAGTAGAAAAAATACGTGGGAAAGGTTCATTTTTAATACAAATCCATGGAAAGGTCTTATCATCTTTCAACTGTATGTTATACTTCGGCTGATACTCTTTAATAAGGTTGTTTTCCAAGATCAGAGCATCAAATTCTGAATTTACAACAACAAATCGAATGTCTTTAATCTGCTTCACTAATACACTCGTTTTGGTGTTTTCATGGTTTTTGGTAAAATAAGATGAAACTCTTTTTTTTAAGTTTTTCGCCTTACCAACGTAGATGATTTTTCCTTCTGAATTAAGATATTGATAAATGCCTGGATGCTCGGGCAAAGACTTAATTTTAATCATCAAATCAGAAGTATCCATATCTTATTTTAACAAAGATACGTGACCTGTTACTTTTTCGGAATTATGTGGATTAGCGCATGAGCGATAAGATAAAACATAAGCGTATAATCCATCTTGGCATCTTTTTCCCGCAAAAGTCCCGTCCCATTCTCTACCGTATTCCGACGTCTGAAAAACCATTTCACCCCAGCGATTATAGATTTGAAAATCCCACTCCAAAATCTCAAAATCTGTTATTGGTTCAAATGAATCATTCAATCCGTCATCATCAGGAATAAAGGAATTTGGTATGTAAAGTGAAAACGGCTCAACGAAAACAGTGCTTCTGATGGAATCAGAACAACCGAATTCATTGGTAACCACCTGCAGAGGAAAATCCGTTCCAGTATTCACGTATGTATGGACAAAATCAGATTCCTGAGAAAGGAAACTATTTTGGTCGAAAAAGTAAAAATACTCACTCGCCCCACTCGATTGATCAATGAATCTGACTTCGGCATTGCATATATCAATTCGATCGGGAGAAACAATAAAGCCCGCAACTGGACTTGGATTAACAACCACTAAATCTTGCTGCAACATGTATAAAGTATCAATACAGCCACTCGTTGTAATCATAGTTAATCCAACACTATAGCTGCCCACGTCGTAATAAACATGACTTGGACTAAATGCAGCAGACGTTCCACCATCTCCAAAATCCCACGCGTAAATGGGAGGCGTATCTGACGTGCTTAAATTGATAAATACAGCCGTTGAGGGTGCACATTGTAATGTATTGGCATATTGAAAATTAATTGTTGGTTCGGCATAAACAAAGACATTTGAAAAAACCGTGTCTGAGCATACATCGTAAGAACCAACTAAATATACTGGATGGTCTCCAGAGGTGAAAAATTGAACATCATTTACATCAATTGAATTGGATTGGGTTGGATTAGTAAGTGGACCAAAATTCCATTCAAAAATAGTATTAGAAGGACCCGTAACAGTTGCGTCGAAATCATAAAAAGCTTCCGTAATACATAGCGAATCAGTATGTGTAAACGACATGACTAGTGGTTCATTTACTGTTATTGTAAACTGTGAAGTGTCAATGCAGTTCCCTGCAGAGCTTGAAATTAACTCAATTGTATAGGTTCCCGGATTTTGAAATGTATAAATGGGTTCAAACTGATTGCTTTGATCTAAATTTGTTCCTGGAACGCCAAAATTCCACACATAATTAAAAGCATTTATTGAATTGTTTTCAAAAGGAACTGTTAGTCCAATACATTGAACAAGTGGAGGAGTGTTGAATGAACTCACCGGCATATCAAAAATATAAATTGAATCCGTGTAACTCGTCACGCAATCTCCGTCATCCCCATTTATGGTAACTGTCTGAAAGCCTGAAGTCGAAAAGGAAACGTCATTCACAATCAAATTTGTTGAGGTTTGAACCGAAGCGTCTGCATCAAAATTCCACGAAAAATTAGCATTGGGATTACTTGTTTGGCACACAAAATCAAATGAATTTCCTTCAATGCACAATGAATCCTGACTAGTCCACGACAATGAAAACGGATTATTTACTGTTAATTGCATATATGCTGTATCCGTGCATGGCTGACCAGGATTAACAATTAGTTGAGCTGTATACGTTCCAGGTGTTGGGTAAGTAAATGTGGGTTCAAACGTATTGCTTACATCAGATGCGCTTCCAGAAACTCCAAAATCCCAAGTATAATTCGACCCTCCATATGAGTTGTTTTCAAAATTTACAGTAAGCCCTTGACAATAAGATACAAAAGTCGATAATTCCTCTTGAGTTGGTAATATCGCTTGAAGAGTTATGTTACAATCAAAGACTTTAAAAACAAAATCACGAACCGTTTGCCCAACCAATACACCATTTCGGTATTCGCGTACCATTACACCCACAACAAATAATCCAATCATGTTTGGATTAACAGTAAGAATGCCCGTGTTAGGATCAATGACCGTACTAGATCCAGGTCCCAAGGGGCTTTGTGATGTAAAAGGTCCAATCCATTGAACAGGAAAGTATGGCGGTGGTGGCGCTTGATTGGGTGCTGGATTGGCAGACGTTGCTCCGGAAAATGGCGTTACAAGAGAGTATTGAAGTACATCGCCATCTGGATCGGTAGCCGAATGATCAAAAATCAACTCATCATTATTACACAATAAAATTGGGGGATAATTCGTGAATCTTGGGCTACTGTTGACGGTAAATCCTGTTTCTGAGCCAGGTACGTGTGTTGTTAAGGTCAATCCTGTTTCATCTGGATTTATCAAATTAGTAATGTTGGGGCCCCTGCAACAACGTTGGTAAGAAACAGTATATCCGCCTGGTGTTGGAGGTAGGGTTACAACAATCGTATAAATTGCTCTTTCAACGCATATGTTATTGGGTGGGGTTGCACATGGATTGTTAAATATTAAAGGAAGCGTAACGCTACCAGGGAATGGCACACTTAAATCCTGCACCATTATGCCTGAAGCATTGTAAACCGTTAATTTGAGCGGATTATCGTATTCTGCACCTGTCGAAAAGCAATCACGATAAAGTGTAATGAAAAATCGATACTGATTATTGCCCAAATAATCGTAATATATATCCCCGCCTATTATATGCGAAGCCCTCAATTGCAGGCTCATAAAAATCAAAGCTATGAAAATCAAAAATCGCATATACGAAGTTAGACGTAAAAATTAACGTTTTGTTATGCTTTTTGTTGAAACATTTCACTTACAAAGTTCAAAATCATACAGAGAAGTGAATTTATTCAACCCGCACGCTTGAATTACTTTTTTTGAATCAATTATTTTACCACTTTCAAAATTGGAATTTTCGAACTCTAATTCTTTAAAGCCAAATGCCTGTGCAGCTTCGTTATAGTATTGATGTCGAGTAGGATGTTCATTAGAACAAAGATTGTAAATTCCAGGAATCGGATTTTGAATTATTCTAGTAATAACCTCGATGACATCTGTTTGTTGGACCAAATTTACTACTTGGTTTGCGCTTTTATTCAACATTTTTTTTGCTAAAAAATGAACAGGATGACGATTAGGCCCTATTAATCCCCCTAGTCTTAAAAAGATACTATTTTCCCGTCTTGCCTGAATAAAATTCTCACTAAAAAAAACATCACTGGTTTCATCTAATAAAGAATTTTCATCAACCACTCCATTTATGTTTTGATATATTCCAATTGAACTCGTATAAATGAAACAGGCCGACTTGGGAAGGTTGTGTAAAATAAAATCTAGATTTTCTAAAAACAATGAATCTCTTCTTGGAGGAACGAGCAAAATAAAAATTTGACAAGATTTGATTTTTTCGATCTCACCTTCTAGATCAATTAAATTAATTGCTTGAATTCCATTTATAAATAATTGTTCTTTTTTATCCTCATTTCGTGTAATTCCAATGACTTGATGATCCTCTTCCCTTAGTTTTTTAGCCAGAGGTATGCCTAGCCATCCCATGCCCCATATTACTATTGATTTTGTCATAAGTACTAATGCGTCCTAGTCATTGATTCCGGCACACAAATAATAAAGTCTGCTTTATTCAAATTCTCTTTCTCCAATTTAGTAATCTCATTCTGTGTTACGGTAGAAATTGTCAAAAACCTCTTATTTTTTGATGTTCCAGATTGATTAATATACCAAAGTATTCCCTGGTAATAATCACTGTGAAACGCCCCATTGAAGTGAATCATTCGAAAATTAAGATCCAAATATTTCAATATATGCATTGCCATTGTGGCATCTTTAAATGCCTGTGCCTCCATCATGTTTCCGCCCAATTCATGCCCTCCCATTTTTCGGACTTCAACATATTGAGAAAGAGTTGAATCGATTTTGAAATCAAGTGGGGCAAATTGTTGTTTTTCATCAGCTGACAATGTATCCAAAGCAGATCTTCCTTTTTTGAATAATAGTGATGCATATTTTCTCTTAACATTACTAGCGACACAAGGAATTCCTTTACTTTTTGCTAGGTCGAGAAGTGGTCTGTAATCTGTTTCATAATTTGGCCATAAACGACAGCTATCTTTAAATTGTTTGTCTGTTAATCTACCTTGTAAATATGCGTCTAATACATTCTGTTGATCAGATTCAAACATTTCAAACCCCAAAACAAGATTGTTTGATTGAACAGTTTTTGTTAACTCAAGTTGCAACCAATGCGTTATTGGATTGTCATGATATTCCCCAAACAAAATACAATCAGCGGATTTGGATTGTTGAACCAATTGTTCGAAGGAAGTTTTCTTTCCTTTTGAATTGTAAAGAACATAAGCCATTTTGTTTTGGGCCCACATAAAATGATTCAAGGCAAAACATACTATTACTACAAGCAAAGTTTTCATGAAAATTATATTTTTAGTTCAATCTTTTTTAAAAATCACAGTGCTTATTTGATTTTTAGTATATTTGAAAAGATTCAATTCAATTAATGAAACAAATTTACTTATTCTGTTGTTCTTTTGTTATTGTTCCTTTCTGTTTTTTATCACAAGGGTTTCAAGTAAATTTTCAAGGTCAAAAGCAACAAGGAATGGGATGCGCTGGAACTGCACTTTACCAAGATGGAGCTAGCATTTTTTACAATCCAGGATCGGTCGCTTTCTCGAATGAAAACTCTATAAATATTGCTACAACGCCTATTTTTTCGAATGTTTTATATGTCGATTCGGCAACAGGGAAGGGCTATAGAACAAATAATCCTGTCGGCACTCCTTTTTCTGCATATGGCTTATTTCAAGCACACAAGCACGATAAATTAAAATTTGGTATAGCCGCTTATACTCCTTTCGGTAGCACGGTTCAATGGGAAGATAATTGGATTGGCAGATTCGCATTAACTAGGTTAGAATTGAAAGCTATTTTCATACAACCAACCTTATCTTACCGCATTGCAGATGTAATAGGAATTGGAGCTGGATTAGTTATCTCAACCGGCAACGTTAATCTTCAAAAAGATATTCCAGTACAAGACTCCCTTGGAAATTATGGGAGCGCCGAGCTTTCGGGAAAAGCACTTGGATTTGGATTTAATGCAGGAATTCATTACGATTTGAATAAAAAACTCTCTATGGGAATTACATATCGATCGCAAATTAAAATGCGTTTGAAAAATGGACAAGCCACTTTTACAGTACCAAGTTCATTAAATTCAAATTTTCCAGATGGATCATTTACTGGGGCTCTTCCATTGCCTCAAGTTTTAACATTAGGCTGGGCCTACAAAGCTTCTGACAAATGGAGCTTCGTTCTCGATATTAACCATGTTGGATGGAAAGCTTATGATACCTTGGCTTTTGATTATGAACAAAATACAAGCTCTTTATTAGATACTAAATCACCAAGAAATTACCACAATATTATGGCTTTTCGGGGAGGAGCAATGTTTAAGACAAATTCTAAATTAGACATTCGAATGGGTGGAGGCTTTGGCTTTTCTCCCGTTCCAGATGAAAGTGTGACACCGGAAACACCCGATGCCAATCGAAGTTATGTAACAGGTGGAATATCCTATAAATTCTCCGAAAATTTCTCTATGGATGCATCCATTTATTACACTCAATTGAAACGAACTGCACAAAATTCAGAAACAAATTTATATGGAACCTATAGAACTAAAGCGATTGCTCCTGGGTTTTCATTTATTTATAAATGGTAAAATGAGAGTGAATCTTAAAATAGCTGGAATACTTGTTCTTCTTGGAGGATCCATTTTCTCGTGTAAGCCAAAATATGAAGAACCGGCTTATTCAAAAGGGGAAATAAATCCGACTAGATTTGTGATGATCGGTGGCGGACATACCGCAGGATATATGAATGATGCCTTATATCACGAGGGTCAGCAAAATTCTCTTGCGGCACTAATCTCTAATCAATTGAAAATTGTTGGGGGATCCTACATTAATCAGCCCTTGGTCAACAATTCATCTGTTGGAATTGGTTTAACAGGATTATCACAGCTGAAACTTGGATACAAGACCGATTGTAAAGGTGTTTCCTCTCTATCTCCAATTCGTATGGCTTCAAGTGGGGACGCTTCTATTTGGGGTGATAATTTATACTCTGCAACAAATAAATTTGGGAATTTTGGTGTCCCCGGTTTGAAATTAATGCAAGTTGCCAGTTCTAATTTTGGACAAAGTAATTCATTTTTTGGAAGAATGGCTTCTTCTTCGAGCGCAAGTGTTTTAGATGACGCACTATCCTCAGACCCTACATTCTTTTCAGTGTTTTTGGGAATTGAAGACGTATTGGATTTTGCCAAATCTGGCGGAACAAACAACAATCTACCCTCGACTTCTTCTTTTCAAAATGCTTATTCAAATGTATTACAAGTTATGACTGCAAATGGATCGAAAGGCGTGATAGCAACCATTCCCGACGTTACTGAGATGCCGTATTTCACAACAATACCATGGAATGGATTAACCTTGGACGCTGCTAACAATACTACTTTGAACTCGATTTACAATCCGCTTGGTTATTACTTTCAAATAGGAAGTAACCCTTTTATGATGGTAGACTCAACTGCGAATGCCTTCGCTGTGAGACAAATATTATCAGACGAATTGCTTTTACTGAGCTTACCTTTAGACTCTGTGAAATGCAATCAAATGGGGGTTCTATTTCCAATTCGCGATGAATTTGTTCTGGATCAAGGAGAAATTCAATTGTTACAAACGCGCATCACAGAATATAACAATATCATTAGAAATTTAGCCGCACAATTTGGGCTTGCCGTTGTTGATGTTGAAGATTTCTCCTCTCGATTGAAAACTGGTTTTGTCTATAATGGAGTAACTATGAGTTCAAAATTTGTTTCTGGAGGGGCTTATTCTTTGGATGGTATTCATTTCAATGCCAAGGGTAATGCCTTACTGGCCAATGAATTTCTAAAAGCAATTAATTTAAAATACAAGTCGCGTATTCCATTGCTTAATGCAAATGCTTATGACGCAACTCTTTTCCCATAACTAAATCTTAATTAACATGAAAAAAATTACTTTTTTATTCAGCCTTCTTATGATAGGAACAACCAATGCTCAATCACCATGTGCATCTGGTCGTTATGCTACCGATGTTTTTTCAAACTATACAACAACGAGCGACATTGTATATGGTCAAAACACATCTTGGAATGGCTCAAATACTTCATTAAAGATGGACATATATCAACCAACCGGTGATACGGAAATAAATCGTCCGCTCCTAATATTTGTTCATGGGGGTAGTTTTATCGGAGGCTCAAAAACAGATGGTGATATGGTTTCCATGTGTCAAAAGTTTGCGAAAAAAGGATATGTAACAGCTTCCATTGACTACCGATTAGGCTTCTTTCCTTTCGACTCTGCAAATGCTGTTAAGGCGGTTGTTCGCGCAGTTCAAGATTTACGTGCTGCAGTACGCTATTTTTACAAAGACAAACAAACCACAAATACTTACAAGATTGATACAAACAATATATACGTTGGTGGTAGTTCCGCAGGTGCAATTACATCATTACATTTGGCTTATTTGAATCAAGAATGCGAGGTCGCAGATTATCTAAATCAAGCAACAATTACACAATTAGGCGGACTGGAGGGAACAAGTGGAAATCCTGGATATTCTTCAAATGTGAAAGGTGTATTGAATGGCTGTGGTGCCTTGGCTCGTTATAGTTGGATGGAAGCGGGCGACGTTCCAGTGGCATCTGTTCATGGAACCAATGACGGAACGGTAAAATACAATCGTGGTATAGTAAACCCTGGAACTCCACTAATGTACTTGGACGGAAGTAGAATGATTCATGAACGTGCATGTGCCGTTGGAGTCGAAAATCAATTCTATACTTTTCTTGGTGCTCCACATGTTCCTTATGCTGGAAGCACAGCATATATGGATACCACTATCAATTTCTTTAGAGATTTCTTAATCAAACAATTGGGTTGTACTGATGCAATACTACAACCAGAGAATGCAAGGGCACAATCGGTAAGTTTATATCCGATTAATTATTGTGATGGATCACCTGTTGATGAGGTATGTCCTACTTCAAGTATTTCTGAATTAAACCCCCTAACAGCGCTGATTTATCCAAATCCGGCAAGTTCTTCAATTCAAATAATTCCAAGCTTAGAAGGAGTGTTTTCTGTTGATTTATTAGATGTAACAGGTAGAACAATACAAAAACTAACAGCTATAAATGGAATAGCTGAATTGAATTTGAACTCATTAAAATCAGGAAATTATTTCGTTAAGGTAACCTCAGGTAAACACATTTATACGGAACAATTGATAAAACATTAAGCATGAAAAACATTTCTTTTTGCCTAATTGTATTCTTTTTAGGATTTCATGGTTTTTCCCAATCTAAAACTATAAATCACTCACAAACACCTAAAGAAAACACTTCGGTTGATTCTAAAGTAAAATCACTCAATAATGGAAACTCAAAGCCAAATTCAAGAGTGAAAAATTCGATTAATAGAAAACAAACAACGAGAAAAGAAAACCATGAAATTATACCTATTAAGGAATAAAATTTTCGCATTAATAGTTCTTTTAGGCCTATTCAATGAAGCAATTAGTCAATCATATATTGAGGGTTTTGAGAACTTGGCTAACTTAACAGACTGGTATATTCAGAACAATTCTGTTTCTCCTGATGCTGATTGGGGAGGTGGAGATAATACTATATTTCCGGCCCAAGCAGGAACAACTGCTTCTTATCTCTCGGTAAATTACCAAAGTTCGTCCAGTGTTACTGCAGCAACCCTCAGTAATTGGTTATTTACACCAACCCGAACTTACAACAACGGTGATGTAATATCTTTTTACACAAGAACGGTTGCAGGAACACCCGTGTATCCCGATCGATTAGAAGTTCGATTCAGTAATGCTGGAAACGGATTAGACTGTGGTACAACACCCACAAGTGTTGGCACCTTTACTAACCTTTTACTTACTGTTAATCCAACATTAAGCACAACCGGTTATCCTCAGGCTTGGACACAATATTCAATAACGATTTCGGGATTAGCTGGTCCAACAAATGGACGTGTCGCTTTTCGTTACTATGTAACAAATGGCGGTCCAGGAGGGGCAAATTCGAATTATATCGGTATTGACACTTATACTTACACGTCTGTAGTTTCTCCTCCTATTAATGACAATTGTTCAGGAGCAATTAATATCCAGCAAGGAAGCTCCTGTTCCCCCACCAATGGCAGTGTAGCGTATGCGACAGAATCTTTAACAGCATGTTCAGGAGTCGCAAATAATGATGTTTGGTATTCCTTTACAGCCAATTCTACTGGCGCTCAAGTTACAGTTAATGGAAGCACCGAATTTGACGCCGTATATGAAATATATTCAGGAAACTGCGCAAATCTTACCTCGTTAACTTGTGTAGATGCCGGTGTTGAAGGGGAATCTGAAACTGGGGTTGTAAATAATTTAATACCTGGTCAAAGCTACTACATTCGTGTTCATGATTGGTTAGATGATATTCCAAATACCATGACGTTCAGTCTTTGTGTTGAACAATTTACTCAATGCAATTTACTACAACCTTTGGGGTCAATTCTTGAGTCAGAAACCTGTAATTCAAATAATAATGGTGGTTGTAATTCAGTCCCAGCAGCGTTTCAAACAATTTCATGTAGCGATACTATCTTTGGTAATTGTTGGGCAAACAATGGTGATAGGGACTTAGATTGGTACAGTTTTCAAATCAATAGCCCCGGAAATGCAACATGGTCTGCTCAAGCAGAATTCCCATTCTATCTATACATTGTGGATGTTTCAAATTGCAGTTCTCCCGTTATTTTAGCTTCAGATAACTTTAGTGCATGTCAAACGGGTACAATTACTTATAGCTTTAATTCCACTGGAAATTATGCCGCGGTAATTGCTCCATCTACTTTTAGCAACTACCCATGTGGGACTAATAATGATTATTTTGCTTGGTTGAACCTGCCGAATGTTCCCGCACAAATTCAGTCGAGCAATAGTCAAATTTGTCCTAATGGTACAGCTGTATTATCGGGTACATCAAATACGTCATATAATTGGTTCTTCAACAATAATCCTGTGGGACAAGGAATCACATATAATGTTACACAACCCGGTAATTATTCAGCAAGTTATAATGATGTAAACGGATGTTTAAGTTCAAGCAATATAATAAGTATTTCAAATCTTCCTTTGGATGATGCATCTTTTAGTTTTCCCTCAAATACAGTATGTGCAGGTTCTCCGAATGTTATTGCTACAAGTGTTTTGAACGGAACATATTCATCTTCCCCAGCTGGACTTGTTTTCGCCAATTCCAATACTGGAGAGATTGATATGTCAATGTCGATTGAAGGTAATTATATCGTTACCTTTCTAACGAATGTCTCTTGCCCTAATTCAAGCTCTCAGAATTTTGTAATTACCTCTAATCCACTCGCATCTTTTCAATATTCGGATACTGTTTATTGTATAAGTGATCAAAATCAACAAGTTATTCTAGATAATGGTGCCTCAATTGGTTTGTTTAGTACTTCTTCTCCTAATATTACTGTTAATTCAAGCACGGGAGAAATCGATTTAAGTCAAACTAACGTTGGTACATATTTTATTTATAACACTATTTCGGCTTCAGGAGCCTGCAATGAGGTTTCTGATTCCGTCCAAATTACAATACAAGGTCCTATCATCGATTTTCCAATTGTAGATACTTTATGTCCAGAAGCTGGACTAGTTGCGATTTTTGCTTCACCTATTGGAGGAACATTAAATGGTGCATCTGTGGAGAACAATCAATTCAACACAGCATTAGGATCTTCAATGGTAACATACACCTATATAGATGCCAACGGATGCTTGGATGAATTAAGCCAATATATTATTGTAGAGACAACTCCAAATTTGAATTTTGGTCAATATGATGATCTCTGTTCGGGTGACGATGTTATTTCGCTTGCAATGGGAGAACCAACGGGGGGGCTATATTCAGGAATTGGTGTTCAGAATAATACTTTTAATCCTTCACAAGGTGTAATTGGCAGTAATATCCTTGATTACAATTTCACTTCTTCAAACGGGTGTTCATACACTACTTCAGGAATTATCGTTGTATATCAAAGTCCGACAATAACATTTAGCCCAGCCATTCCAACTATTTGCGACACAAATCAAGCTTTCTTACTAAACAATGCCACTCCAACCGGTGGTGTTTATAGTGGCCCAGGTGTATTAAATGGTAGTTTTGATCCAAGTTCTGCCGGTGTCGGAACACATACTATTCAATATTCTGTTTCTCAAAACGGCTGTACATCTTCTGCTTCACAAAATATTATGGTTGATTTATGTTCAGGGATTTACGAGGAGGTAATTAATTTTGTCCTCCACCCTAATCCCACTAATTCTTCATTTTATATAAGTGGTTTTAATGAGGCATCAAAAATGTACTTATTTTCATCCGATGGAAAATTATTACAGGAAATCGAAATTGTTGAATATCAACCTATTGATGTTTCGAACTATCCTTCCGGAAATTATCTAATTAAACTATTAATCAACGAACAAGTTTACCACTTGAGGATTATAAAAAATTAGTATGCAACCAAACTATCGTTCTAA
>Ga0255096_1000302_pt1 | contig 25724 bp, 11 predicted proteins | sample Colum_Atlam_RepA_2_FD_188563 | JGI IMG/M metagenome (GOLD analysis project Ga0255096, IMG submission 188563) | Freshwater microbial communities from Columbia River, Oregon, United States - Colum_Atlam_RepA_8d | ecosystem: Environmental > Aquatic > Freshwater > River | place: USA: Oregon... | reverse complement strand
AATACGGTGGGGCCGACAATTCTTCCTGCAGTCAGGATGACTTGGTCCGGGGTGAGCTTCAGGTGGCCTGGTGGGGCGACCCGGGGCCCCGACCGATGCCCGACCGCGGCAATCGCAATCCGGCCCCCTTGAGCGTCAACGGCCGCCTGATGATTCAGGGGGACCGGATCCTCTTCGGTCTCGATGCCTACAACGGCGCAATCCTGTGGTCGTTCTCCTGTCCGGAGATCCGCCGGGCCAATGTCACTCGCGACAGTTCCAACATGACGGCCGCCGGGGACAGGCTCTTCGTGGCCCACGGGCGTCATTGCTTGGGCATCGATGCCCAGACGGGCGCGAGGTCTCGCCGCTACTCGGTGCCGGCCGCCGGCGAGGAGCCTCGGGACTGGGGCTACGTCGCTGCCGAGGGAGGGCTCTTGATCGGCAGTCGGGTGAAGCCGGGGTCGGCGTATCTGGGGGATGAGGGCGAGTGGTACGAGGAGTATGCCGCCGACCAGATCGCCCGGGTGACCAGCGATTTGCTCTTCGCCACAGATCCGGAGACGGGCAAACCCGTTTGGCAGTACTCGGGCGGAGCCGTTCTCAATTCCACAATCACCCTGGGTGACGGAATGCTCTTCTTCCTCGAGAGCCGAAACCCGGAGGCTATCTCAGCGCCCTTTGCCCGGCAGAACCCCAACATCCTGACCGATCAATGGTTGGTGGCTCTGGATTTGAAGACCGGCAAGAAACTTTGGCAGAAAACCCATGATTTCAGCGCCTGCAAGTTCATGACCTATTTGGTCTATGGGAAGAACACCGTCGTGGTGACCGGCACCGACGCCTCCAAGAACTTCCACACCTTTGCTTTCAACGCGCCATCCCCTCGTGGGAATCAAGACAGCGGCGACGACATTATCAGCGCCATCGGTGGCCGAGTCCTGTGGTCGGAATCCCACAAGGAAGACAAGGGGCATCACAGCGGGCATCTCCAGCATCCGGTGGTCATCGGCGACACCTATTATTCCGATCAACGGGCCTTCAAGCTGAACTCAGGGGAATTGGTTCGGAAGGACCTGCCGGAGCGGCGCGGGTGTGGAGTCATGTCGGCGGGTCGCAATGCGATCTTCTTCCGCCATCACTTCCATGGCATGTGGGATTTGGAATCGAACAAACGGACCCAGTTCGAGGGCATTCGTTCGGGCTGCTGGCTCAGCATGATCCCGGCAGGCGGCATGCTGCTGGCGCCAGAAACCAGTGCGGGTTGCTCATGCACCCACGCCATTCAGACCTCCATCGGCTACATTCCGAAGACCTTGGCGGGACGATGAGCGGCCAAGAGGGTCTTGAGCAAATCTGGGAGGATCTGGAAGGATCGTTGGGCCTCGAGAATCAGACGGTTCGGGCCGGGTGATTCACCCGGTAGACATCGGTGACGATGGCTTCCTTGGCTTTCCAAACGAGGGTCATGGTGAGGGCTACTGGTGGGAGTCCCAGGGCGACCACTAGGAACACCCGGGCTTGCTCGAGCACCTCCAGGATCTCCTCCAATCCGTCGGGCAGGATGGGGAATTCGCGTGCCAGGGTCCACGCGGCGGCGAAGACCGACAGCGTGCTCAGCAAGGTGGTGTTGACCGTCGTGAAGAGACGCATGTCCGAGCGCAAGGTTTCGTCGGGGAGCAGTGCGGCCAATCGTCGCAGCGCATGGTTCAAGGTCAGGAGGAATGCCAGTCCAGAAAAGAGCAGCAGTAAGACGCTGGCACCGAACAGCGCTACATCCGGCCGTCGGCTCCACCACCAAGTGAACGGGGAGAGCGACAGATTCAGCAGGGCCAGCAATTCGGCCCGATGCACCGAACGCACCCAGACCCGTTCCTGAGTCTGGAAGTGTTCCAATTGCTTCAATCCGAACCAAACCAAACCGCAGGCGGCGACGGGAAGGCCCAGACCGAACTGCGACCAGAGATCGCCGAGAGCGGTTCGGGTGCAGGCGAGCAAGGCCAGAGGCAGGCCCCAGAAAAGGCAGGACAGCCCGCGTACAACACGGGCGAGAGAAGACAGCAAGGAGTCCTGATTCACCGCGGGCAAACGAAACGCTGTTTGGAGGGGGCACCGCAAGGAGGAACCCCGGGTGTCCGATCGACTCCCAAACGCACTTAAAAAATAAAAGACCGGCGGATTAGGCCGGTCTTTTTCTGGAAAGCTGGAGCGAGTGAAGGGATTCGAACCCTCGACATTCACCTTGGCAAGGTGACGCTCTACCAGACTGAGCTACACTCGCGTTGACGGGATGAAGGTGCGCCAGAACCGGGTGATTTGGCAAGAGGTGTTTTTGGATTCTGCGCTTCAACCCGTATTTGGGTCATGGAGTCTCAAGGGGTGACGACCCGGTAGAAGCGGGTGGCGTTGGTGCTGGTCAGGTCACGGAATTCCCCGATGGATGGATTGGTTTCCGCTGGAAATTCCATGAGTTCACGCCAGTTGGGCGCGGAGTCTTGGGTCAGCGCCTCGTGGAATTGGAGGCGGTAAGATCGCGCGCCGTGCCTCGAGAAACGCAAGATGGGGTTTCCATCGAAGGGGGAGGGCCATGCTTTGAGACTGGGATAGTCCGAGGCATCGCCAGGCCCGGTGCCTGCCAGGAATTCCGCGCGATTGCTGGCGCCATCACCGTCGGGATCCTGGTCACTGCGTGGTTGGAGGGATCCGAAAAAGTTCCATTCCCAGAGGTCGGCCAGACCATCGCCATCGGAGTCCACACCTGGCCCCACGTCGGAGGCCAGGTCCGGTTGACCCGGCGAGCCTTCGGGTTGGGCGCTGGCGACCCAGGCCGCAGGGGTGTCGATTTGGAATGCCTGCAGCGCTTCCGAGCGCAGGACCATGCTGTAGCCATCGCCATCGGCCGGCTTCACCCACTGGTCGTTCAGTTCGAAATCGAACACAGGGTTGCCCTGCGGATCGACCAGCTTCAATCGCCCTCCGCCATCAGACAGTTGCCCGGAATATTTCCCCAGATGTTCGACCAAGGTTCCGTAGCGGGAGCGGAAGGTGGAGTTGTCCGAGGCCAGCACCACCCGTGCGTTCGGCGCGAGGATCCGGGTTCCGTTGGTGGTGTTGAAGGTGAAGGACACATCGCCTTCCAAACGGAATCCATTCAGGTCGAGCGACCCGCCCGAGGTGTTCTTGAACTCTAGGAATTCACTTTGGTTCGGATCGAAGGATCGGTTGCCCCGTTGGTCCGATGGATGGAAGTGGATTTCGCTCAGGGTCAGGACTGGTGGCGACATCAGGAAGGTGCGAGCCATGGGGCCCGACCACGGAGTGCTGATCGGCGGGCCGCTGGTCTGACGCCGCGATGGATCCAAGGTGCGGGCCACCAGTCGGACGGGGCCGGAGAGGGTGATGGGGCCTGTGTACAGGCGTGCGCCGGCCGATCGGTTCGAGGTCCCGATGGCCCGTGGATCTGTGCCATCCAGTGTGTACCAAATCGCCGCGTTGGTGCTGGCGTTGGGACCGAAGGACAGGGTGGTGGTTACCCCGGGCGAGACGATGCCGGAATTCAACGACGACACCGGCGGTTGTGAAAGTTGTCGATCCACGAAATCCAAGCGGTTGGACACCCAGCGTTTCATGGAATCGAGCTCGGCCTGATAGCTGCCGCCGCGGCGCGGGATCTTCCAGCGCTGAAAGTCACGACGCTCCGCCAGGCGAATTTGATTGGCCAAGCGGTCCATGAGCATCCCGGTGTAGCGCACGGACAGTTGGTTGGTCCGCAGTTGCTGGAATCGGTCCACCCACCGTTGCCATGCTTCGGTGTCTTGGAAGAGCTGCCCATACCATCCAGCGAAGACCGGTCCGCAAGTCCAGCTCCGTGGGTTGGAGTCTCGCCCATCGGTGGAGCCCAGGGCGCGGTCGAAATCCCAGTGGGGCCCGAAGATGAGCTTCTGGTTCCGGGGTTTGTGGAAATAGGCGCTCAAGACCATGGTGTCCACATTGCCCGAGAGCATTTCCAGGATGTGGTAATCGATGGCGCGACCCATCTCGATGTAGTTCTCGTAGCTGTTGGTGGGGTTACGCCGGTTGGCCGCCAAGAATCCCCGGCTCATGCCATTGACGTAGTCGGTCAGGTACTTTCTCTGGACGGACCGTTGCACCAGCTTCAGATCTTTTTCCTTGGGGTTGATCATGGCCACACTCATGCCGCCCATGGATACGCCGGTGTCGCCGGGATCGAGACGGTCGATCTTCATGACGTAGGGGCCGGTGATGTCCGGAAGCGTGTTGTCTTCGGGTTGCAGTTTGGGACCCGGGATGCGTTTTCCCCCCACGCCAATTTTCTCAGTCAGCACATAAAGTCCCTCGTACTGGTTGGTGGTCAGAGGTCCCAGCTTGTTAATGAACACCTCCACGAACCGGGTCCGAGGTGAGTACTCGCCGATGTCGCGCGCCAGTTGGTGCATGAATGGGTTGTGGATGCAGACCGGCTCGAAATTGTTCGGGGCATACAACACCCATTCCGATTCGGAGGGCATGCCCAGCACCGGCAGTTCGAGGTCCTGATTGTAGTCATCGGTCCATTGCAGGGCGTACTGCTTCTTGGCCAATCCGGCACTGCTCGAGCCACGGATCTTAATGCCGCCCCGTGCGGTGAAGTCGGGTTGTCCGGTGACGCGCGCGACTCCGTTCTTCGGCTCGAACAACGACAAGGCCACCACCGTGTTGATGCTTTCATTGGGCAATTTTCCGAAGGTGGTGATGACCAAGAGCGGCAGATCCGAGCGGAATTGCTGGATGTTGGGGTTGGAGACGCTCTGGAGCGGATCTCCCCAGGCGTTGGTTCCACGGATCGGACCCGCCGACGAAACAAAGAGCGGCGTATAGTACTCGGTGTGGACCGGTCCTGGCAGGTGATTCGTCCGGAAGGCGCGCGCCCGCAGCATGACCGCGTTGTTGGTCACCAGTACCAGGGGTTCGGTGTAGGTGAACCCGTTGGTGAGGGTCGGGATACGGCCATCCAGCGAGTAGCGGATGAGCGCATCTGGGGCCGTTTCCGACAGGGACAGTCGGAGGGTCAGGTTCAATTTGGCATCCGGAATCAGCCCGCCGTTTTGAGAAAACAGAACCGCCGGAGCGAAACCGATCCCGGAAATGGAGTTGGGAGCTCCGGGGGTCGGTGTCGCGAGGAATCCGCTTTGCGAGGTGTCACCGTTGGCTCGTCCGTAGGCGACGTTGGCCGGAGTGGCTGGATATTTGGGGGCGAAGGCATCCACGGTGACACCGTCGGGCGCACTCAGAGCGAGATACTCGCCTTCGCTCTTGAGTTTGAAATCGGTATGGAGGCGGTTGGTGACGCTGGATCGGTCTTTGCCGGAGGCGAACACCACCAGGAACCCCCGGGCCGGAAGAGTGATGTCGGGGAAGGTCCAGGGGCGGGGATTCGTAGGGTCATCGGTCAGATGCCAGCCAGCCAACGGGATGTCTTGATCGGTGATGTTCTGGAGTTCAATCCAGTCTTCGTAGTCACCCTCTTCGTCTCGTAGGGTCTTCTGATTATCCGCGACCACCTCCGACAGAATCACTCCACCGGGTCGTAGCGGCGGGAGGATTTGATAATCGATGGGTTTGGTTCCGGCGAAACGGTTGGGAACGTCCGCCAAATCCCGGATATCGGCATCCACAGACCAGGTGAGCGACGCAGTCCCGAGGGCCAGTTCCGGGAGCGTGAACACGTAGACATCGGCGCTCACAGGTCGGACCGCAGTGGCTGCAAATCCATTGACTTGGAGGTCTCCGGCATCGACTCCCTGAACCGGTTCGCTGAAGTGCACCTCGACTTGGGAGAGGCTGAAGACAAAGCCCGATTCGGGGAAGATCGCTTCGACCGTTGGAGGAACCGTTTCCGCGTCAGCCAGACCCCGGAGCGACAGCAAACAGAGCAGGGGAAGGCCCAGTAAAAGCAGGAATCGGCGGATGGAACTCATCGGGAATGCCGCCAGACTATCGGGTCTCTTCCCGCAGGCGAACCTCGAGATGTTTTTTTGGCCTTTTTCTTGGAGCGTAAGATGTCACACCTCGGGTGGTTGTTCCCGAGCGGATTTCGGGCCACTATCGTCACGATGATGGGTTCTGTTCGTTCTGCAATTTGGGTCGCTGGGGTGGGTGGTTGGCTGGTTGGAGCCTGGGGTGGCACTCCATTGATGGCGGATGCGCCTCCCCTCCAAGAAGCACCAGCTCCGGCATTGGCCTCGGAGTGGGGCGTAGGTCGATGGGTTCCCGATCTGGATATTCGCCCGGAATCTGGGTCGCGCTCGTCGCTGTCCAAGCTGACCCGAGATGCACGTGCGGTGGTCATCGCCGTGACCAGCACCAGTTGTCCTGTTTCCGGGCGCTATGGTCCGACTCTGGTTGCCCTCGAGAAGGAGTATGCCAGTCGTGGAGTGCGTTTTGTTTGGATCAATTCTGTCGCGACGGATTCCAAGGCGGCCGTGCGGCAATGGATTCGGGAGCAGGGAGTTCAAGGTCCCTACGTTCGCGATGAGCGGGGAGAGATTGCGAAGGCTCTCGGTATCCGATCGACCGCGGAGGTTTTCGTCTTGGATGCCGCTCGCACGGTTCAATTCCGAGGAGCCGTGGATGATCAGTACGGCCTGGGCTATTCCAAGGCTGCGCCCAACCAACGGTATCTGGTGTCTGCGCTCGAGTCGGTTCTCGCTGGCAAGGGAGTCGAAACGGCCTGCACTCGTGTTCCAGGTTGCGCTCTCGAATCGGCTGCGCCCGTGGCTGTTTCCGAGCCGGTGACTTACCACAACCGGATTTCCCGGATCTTGCAGCAGTCGTGTGTGCCGTGTCACCGAGAGGGAGGCATCGCTCCGTTCGCGTTGACCACGCCCGCCGAGGTGGCTGCGCATGCCGGCATGGTCCGCAAGCAGGTGACTCAAGGGGTCATGCCACCGTGGTTTGCCGCGCCGCCGACTCATGGCCCGAGCCCGTGGCTGAATGACCGCAGCCTCCCGGCCGCCGACAAGGCGGATTTGTTGGCATGGATGGACCGGGGCCGGCCCGAAGGAAATGCTTCCCATGCTCCCAAGCCGCGGACCTACCCCTCCGAATGGCAGTTGGGCGAGCCGGATGCCATTGTCCGGCTTCCGGAACCGGTGGACGTGGCCGCTTCGGGCGTCATGCCCTACGTCAACATCGAGGTGCCTACGGGATTCGACAGTGATCGATGGGTTCAGGGGTGGGAAATCCGCCCGTCGGCACGGGATGTGGTCCACCATGTCCTGGTGTACGTGTTGCCGCCGGGCAAGGACGGGAAACCCCAGAAGAACCGCCGCATCGACGGAACGAGCAACTACCTCGCCGCCTACGCGCCGGGTTATCAGGCGGTTTCGTATCCGGAAGGATGGGCCAAATTCATCCCGGCCGGATCCACGCTGCATTTCCAACTGCATTACACTCCCAAGGGCAAGGCGACCCGCGACCAGAGCGCCCTGGGACTGAAGTTCTCCAAGGCACCGCCGAAGCATGAAGTGCGTGTCAGCGCCATCGCCGGCGCCATCGACATTCCGCCTGGCGACCCGGACTTCAAGGTGGAGGGGCAGCTCCCGGTGCCTCAGTCTGCGCGATTGATGTCCTTCATGCCGCACATGCATGTCCGCGGGAAGGCCTACCGGTATGAACTCGAACGGCCCGGGAGCGCGCCCAAGACCCTCCTGGATGTTCCACGTTATGATTTCAATTGGCAGTTGCTCTACCGATTGTCGGAGCACATCGACTTGCCGGCCGGCAGTGTTTTGAAGGGTACCGCCCGCTACGACAACAGCGCCGGCAATCCGGCCAATCCCGATCCGACCCGCCGAGTGCAATGGGGTGAGCAGACCGATGAGGAGATGATGCTCGGCTACATCGAATATTACCTACCCGAGGTGCCTCCCGGAACGCCGGTGAATCCGCGTCCTACTGCGGGGCGTCGTGGGGGATCCAAGGCCTTTGATGCCCTGGATCGAAACCACGATGGCCGCATCACGCTCGATGAATCGCCCTCACCCGCCCAGTTCAAGGCGGCCGATGCGGATGGCAATGGCGAGGTGACTCGTGAGGAATTGAAGACCTTTCTGCAGAAGTCGAACACTCGCGCTGCGGCAGGCTCCAAACCCTCATCGGCAGCACCGTGAGAAGGGGCTAGCGGGGAGGAAGGACCTTTCGACGATCCCGGCGTCGCGCGCGGCGGGCTTTCTCAGCGGCTTGCTCTGCGGTTGTTCCCTGATGGAATTCAGGAAAGAGTGAAGGCGTTGTCCCCCAATGAATGAATCGATGCCACCGCGCCGGGCCTCATGGTTCTCAAGAGGTGTGATGGCCTGGTTGAACACGGGAGGGTTTCCTGTTTTTCGACGGGTTGTTCCTCTGGGCGTCGTGGTCGCGATGCTGGCAATGATCGAGGCGGCCGAGCCGGCCGTTTCGGGGTCGCTCTTTACCCGCGCCCAGACGCATTGGGCCTTCCAACCGTTGTCAGCATCGGTGCCGGGTCGAGGGTCGGATCTTGCCTCTGATGAATCCCAGGTCAGCCCTTTGGACCGGTTTGTCGAAAAGCGCTTGCGGGCACAAGGCCTGTCCCCAAGCCGGCAGGCCGATGCGGCGACCCGTCTGCGTCGGATGGCGTTGGTGCTCACCGGATTGCCTCCGACGCCGGAAGATCTCGAGGCCTTTGTCGCTGACCAACGACCCGAGGCCACGGAGATTTGGTTGGAGCGGTTGCTGGCCTCCCGGGCCTATGGAGAGCGCTGGGCCCAGCACTGGCTGGATGCGGTTGGTTATGCCGATTCCAACGGATACTTCAATGCCGACTCGGATCGCCCGTTGGCCTACCGCTACCGCGACTACGTGATCCGGTCGATCAACCAGGACAAACCCTTCGACCGCTGGATCCGGGAGCAATTGGCCGGCGACGAAGTGGCGGGATGGAAGCCCGGCGATCCGGTGACTCCGGAGATTCGGGAGTTGCTGGAAGCGACCCATTTCCTGCGCAACGGTCAGGACGGTACCGGTGAATCGGACGGCAATCCGGACGAGGTTCGTGTGGACCGCTATTATGCGTTGGAAGCCTGCCAGCAAATCATCGGGTCGAGCTTGCTGGGACTGACGGTCCAGTGCGCCAAGTGCCACGACCACAAGTTCGAGCCCATCACCCAGAAGGACTATTATGCATTGCAGGCGTTCTTCTACCCCGCCTTTCCCATCGAGGATTGGGTGAAGCCCAACGACCGGGTCATCGAGGCTCCGCTGAGCGGTGAACACGAGGCCTGGTTGGCGGCCGAGCGTCGCTGGGAATCCGGCGAAGCCCAAGCCCATGTCGCATTGTCGAGCTGGATGGCCGAGCATCGACCCCCGCTGAAACCTCTGTGGGAAGACTCGTTCGATGGCCCGGGATCTCTCGGTGACCGTTGGTCCAACATCGTTCCCGGAGATGACCAACCCGCCGGTTCACCGCCTGTTTCCATCGGCGGTTCGGTGGGGCCCGCGGCGCGGATGAAGGAGGGCGTTCTGCAACTCATCGAAGGCGGCGGGTCCGGGGACCGGTGGTTGTCCACTCGCCAGCGGTTCACGTGGCAACCGCCGTTGGTGGGGGATTGGATCCAGGTCACCTTCGACCTGGTCGCATTGAAGACCGATGGCCAGGCCCAGGATTCCGATCGTATCGGTTATGTGTTGGCCACCCACGATTTCGCCGATCGCGGAACCCAGTCCGGCGGCAACTTGCTCATTGACGGTCATCCCACCGGCGCCAGCGCCGTGCACATCGATTACCCCGGTGCCGACTCCAAGTCCATTGGCAGCATCGGTGGGCAAGGTTATCGTGCCGGGCACAATTATGGAGTCCGCATCACTCGTCTGGAGAAAGACCGATTCTCGCTTCAGCACTGGGTGGATGGGATGGCCGATGGCAAGCTGTTGACCTTGTCTGCATCGGACCTGCCGACGGGCGGTTTTGCGTTTGAGTTGTGTTGTGGCCGCGGCTTCCAGGTCGATCAGGTGCGCATCAACACTTCTCCGCGTGTGGGAACCCCAGAACACGAGCGCTGGTTGGCCTACGAACGGGAACTGCAAACTCAAGTCCAGGAAAGGGACCGGCAGTTGGCTGTTCTCCAGGCTCAGCGATTGCCCAAACCGGGACGCATTGCGTGGGTCAGCGACGTGCGCCCGGAGGCACGGCCGGTGCCCTTGCTCAAACGCGGCAACCCCAAGACCCCGGGTGAGCCGGTCGAGCCGGCCTTTCCGGGGTTTCTGGATCGCGGGCAGAAACTCCCAGCGGCGATGCCTGTCCCTCACGGACGGACCACTGGCCGGCGATTGGCTTGGGCGCACTGGTTGACGGCACCGGGCACTCCTCAATCGGCTTTGCTGGCGCGTGTCACCGTCAACCGGATCTGGCAGCAGTGCTGGGGTGTCGGATTGGTGGAGACGTCAGAGAATCTCGGGCTGAGTGGTGCTTCTCCGACGCATCCGGAACTATTGGAATGGTTGGCGGCTGAATTTGTGAATTCAGGCTGGAGCCTGAAGCATCTCCACCGGCAGATCGTGCGTTCCCGGACATTCCAGCAATCCAGTGCGCCTCGCGCGGAGGCGATGTCCGTTGATCCGGCCAATCGGGGATTGTGGCGGTTCCCCGTCCACCGGCTCGATGCCGAAGGGATTCGTGACCTGATGATCGCGGCCAGCGGGGTTTTGGATCCGAAATCCAGTGGTCCGTATGTTCCCACACCGCGCAACGGCGAAGGAGAGGTTTTGACCGATGAGTCCGCGCCGGGAGCACGGGCCCGTTCGGTGTATCTCCAACACCGCCGAACGCAGGTGCCCACCTGGTTGGCCAACTTCGATGCACCCTCGCTGGTGTTCAACTGTACCCGTCGGACCCGGACCACCATGCCACTGCAATCCCTGAGTTTGCTCAATTCGGAGTTCACGCTGCAGCGGGCCCGGGATTTGGTTCTCCGGCTCGATCGGGAATGCGGGGCTTCAGAGAAGGCGCGCATTCAGCGGGCCTTTTTGCTGGTTTGCAGTCGTGAGCCCGATGTTGCCGAGTGTTTGGCCTCGGAAGAGTTTCTGCGCCACCAGCAATCCCTGTATGCGGCTCATGCCGATTCCGAACAGCGGGCTTGGCGTGATTTCGCCCAGTCGCTCTTCACCCTCAACGATTGCCTCTACCTCCGATGAACCCCTCCATGGATTTCCTGTCGCGGCGTGGTTTTCTGGAGCGTTCGGCCGGAAGCCTGGGTTTCCTCGCGCTTCAACAGTTGTTGTCGAGGGACCCACTTCTGGCAGCCGGAGCCGTTGCGCCCGCGCACCGGCGTCCCAAGGCGAGGGCTGTCATCAGTCTCTTTCAACATGGCGGTCCGAGTCAGATGGACCTCTTCGACTACAAACCCGCGTTGAATCGTTGGAGTGGGCAACCGTATCCGGGCGGGGATCTCGAGGTTCACTTCGACAAGCAGGCGGGCAATGTGTTGGGGGCTCCCTATCAATTTCGCCCTCAGGGCCAGTGCGGCATGCATCTTTCAGAATTGCTGCCGCACACCGGATCCATCGCCGACGACATCACCTTGATTCGTTCCATGACCACCGGGTCGGTGGACCACGAATCCGCGTTGCGCATCATGCACACCGGTCGGTTTCTGGCAGGGCTGCCCTCGATGGGTTCCTGGGTGTTGTATGGTCTGGGTTCGGAGAATGAGAATTTGCCCGCGTACGTGGTGCTGTCCGATCCCGGGGGGCTCCCAGTCGATGGTGAGCGCAATTGGTCCTCCGGATTCCTTCCGGCGTTGTATCAGGGAACCCCCTTCCGCAGTGGCAAGACGCCGGTGTTTCATTTGCAAACCCCGGCCGGCATTTCCGCCGAGGCGCGGCGTCATCAATTGGACTTCATCACTCGTCTGAACCGGCATCAGTCCGAGCGCGATCCGGCCAATTCCGAATGGCAGGCACGGTTGGCCCAATTCGAGACCGCCGCCCGCATGCAAACCGCCGTGCCCGAGGTGATGGACTTGTCCGGGGAATCGGCAGCCACGCGACGGCTCTACGGCCTCGACAACCCGGTGACCGCTGAATACGGGCGGCGGTGCCTCATCGCTCGGCGGCTGGTCGAGCGGGGTGTGCGGTTCGTGCAGTTGTTCTTGAGCGGCCAGCCTTGGGACACTCACGACAAAAACGCTGAGCGGCTCAAGGGCCTCTGTGCCATGACCGACCAACCCAGTGCTGCATTGGTCCAGGACCTCAAGGCCCGTGGGTTGCTCGACGACACCATCGTGCTCTGGACCGGCGAATTCGGGCGTCTGCCGATCTCTCAGGGCAAAGACGGGCGCGATCACAATCGGCATGCGTTTTCTCTCTGGGTTGCGGGTGGCGGTTTCAAGGCGGGGCATGTCCACGGGGCGACCGACGAGTTCGGCTACAAGGCGGTTCAGGATGTGGTGAGTGTCCACGACTTCCATGCCACACTGTTGGGCCAATTGGGGTTGGATCACACCCGTCTGCATGTTCCCCACGAGGGACGCGAAGCGAGTCTTACCGATGCGGAGGTGACCGGTGCCAAGCCGGTGCCTTCACTCCTGGCTTGAGCGCTCAATTCTGAAGATCCCATCGTTGCGGGATTGTCCGCGGGCCGTACCGTCGGGCCAGCATGGCGTTTGAATCGTTCCGGGACTGGGTGGAGTTGCTCGAAAAATCGGGTGAGTTGATCCGCATTTCGCATCCCGTCGCCACCGAGTTGGAGATCACAGAGATTGCCGACCGTGAGATGAAGAAACCGGGCGGCGGCAAGGCGTTGCTCTTCGAGAAACCCACGGTCCGGGGCGTTGTTTCCCCGTTCCCGGTGGCCATCAACACGCTCGGTTCCTGGAAGCGCATGGCCATGAGCATGAATGCCGCTTCGGTGGACGACGTGGCTGCTGAACTGGGTGGGCTCATGAAGGCCCGACCGCCGGCGTCCATGAAAGAGGCGTTGCGGCTCTTGTCGCTGGCCTTGGATTTGCGCCATGCGAAACCCAAGACGGTGAAGAGCGGCCCTTGCAAGGAGGTCATCCATCGATTTGATGCCCCAACCAGTCGCAGGGAGGCCTGGCCCGATGCGCCCGACTGGCGGAAGGGAACCGATCCGTTGCCGCCGACGCTGGCCGATCTGCCCATCCTCAAGTGCTGGCCGCTCGATGGGGGGCGTTTTGTCACGTTGCCGTGCGTGGTGACGCAAGATCCGGACACGGGGGCCCGCAATTTGGGCATGTACCGGATCCAGGTTTACGACGACCGGACGACGGGTGTGCACTGGCAGTTGCAAAAGGTCGCTGCGCGCCATGGCCGTCGCTATTACGAGACCGGTCAACGCATGCCCGTTGCCATCTTTCTTGGTGGCGATCCCATGTTCCCCTTCGCCGCCACGGCTCCGTTGCCCGATGGCTTGGATGAATTCCTGTTGGCGGGGTATTTGCGCAAAAAGGCCGTCGAACTGGTCAAGTGCGAGACCAACGACCTCGAGGTTCCGGCCAATGCAGACTTCGTCATCGAGGGGTATGTGGATCCGATCGAACCCCTGCGGATGGAAGGTCCCTTCGGCGATCATACCGGATACTACACGCTGCCCGAGCCGTATCCCGTGTTCCATGTCACGGCCATCACCCATCGCAAGGATGCGGTGTATCCAGCTACCATTGTCGGCATTCCGCCGATGGAGGATTTCTACATCGGTGCGGCGTCGGTGAAGCTCTTCCTGCCAATCTTCCAGATGAACTTCCCGGAGATCGTGGACATCTCCCTGCCGGCGGAAGGCACCTTCCACAACTTGGTGGTGGTGAGCATCCGGAAGACCTATCCCATGCAGGCCTACAAGATCATGCACGGCCTCTGGGGCATGGGGCAGATGATGTTCTCGAAGTACATCATCGTGGTGGACGCCGAAGTGAACGTCCACGACACCCGCGAGGTACTCTTCCACCTCTTCGCCGACACCGATCCGCAGCGCGATACCTTGCTGACGCGTGGTCCGTCCGATGTGCTCGACCATGCGACCTCGCACATTGGCGTGGGCGGAAAAATGGGGTTCGACGCCACGCGTAAGGTGGCGGGCGAGGGGTTCGATCGTCCTTGGCCGCCGATCATCCAGATGGATGCGGCGGTGAAGGCGAAGGTCTCCTCGATGACGCCTCAGGGCTGAACTGCCTCGTTTCAACAGGGTTTGCTGTTGAAGGTTTCCCGCGAATGGGTTGTGTGCGGCACGGACCGGCTGAATCAGCGCCCGGTCTTCCTCGGGGAGGTCGGTTTCTGGGTTTCCAGCGGCACCTCGCAGAAGGTCAGCGCTGCGATGCCATTGAGGCCGCGCAGCAGGCGTCCCGGATCCCAAGACGCGCTGTCGAGATAGGTGATCGTTTTAGCCTCGTGAGGTTTGTGCAAGGTCAGGACCAACCGGTTGCCGTCAGTCCTTCCGGAGGCGATGCGATCCTTGCTGCCATCGAGCCAGAAATCTCGGACCAGAGCGGAATCCCAGCGCACGGGTTGGTCGAACTCCAGCACTAGTTCGGAGTGGGTTGAATCCCCATAGGCGGCCCGCAACAAATGGGGAGCCGTGATGGATTTCTTGGGATCCAGCCCATGCAGATCGCGATCGATCAACGGGGCGATGAGTCGGGCCATCTCCGCATAGCCTTGGGCCGGATAGTGGCATCCCCCGGGAGGTTGGATGCCCAGGGTGGACATCACCGTCAGGCGTGATAGGGCCGAGGTGAGATTGCGCTGCACCTCCCGGAGTCGGTTGTCCGATCCATCGGTGCCCATGGAACAGGCCTTGGGCCAGATCTGGAAGGCGTAGTGGTGGCGTAGGTTCGGGTAGTCGGTGGCCCAGGCCGCGGCGAGGTCGATGAAGAGCGATCGGTACGTTTCCCAGCCGTAGCCGCCGCTGGGGCCGTCGGCGCCTTGGTCGTTTTCGCCCTGATGCCAAATCACGGCGCGGATGCCGTGGGTCAGCCTTGCGGCGCGCGATCGAGCCAGCAAGCGGCCGTAGATGGTAGCTGGGTCCGTTGGATGGGTCGGGTTGCGCTGATGCTGATCAATCCGGCTGCCGCCTACGGCTCCATTGAGGAAGCAAACGGGGATCTGGTGGGTTTCGACCAGGTGGCGGCCCAATTCCATGGCCCAATAGCCCACCTGATGGCGTTCGTTGTCCCGCCCGCGATGGACGGCCGCGCCCCAAGATCCTGCCTCAGCAGGCTCATTCCCCATGCTGCCGAAAGATCGGATCCAATTGCTGCGGAAGTCGGGTTTGTCCGGGCCCCAATCCGTGGCGACCGCATTGGATTGCCCATCGATGAGGTAGGCGTCTCCACAGGCGATATTGGTGGCCGCATGCACTCGTGTCTCGCGGCCCTCATGGAGACAAACCAATTCGAAGCGGTATGGGATCAGCCCGGGCTTGAGGGGCAGATCGAAGCGAAAGGAGCGATCCGCCTTCAACCGTTCCCGGCGTTGCGTCACGAGCCTGTCCCCAATCCCCTCCCCCGACGCATCCTGGGCAAACAATCGAACCACCACCGCTTCGGCGGGTTCTTGAATGGAGCCCGTCGCAACCAGCGTTCCCTCATTGCGGTCGTTTCGGGCGTAGAATTGGTTGTCTTGCGGCAACTCCGCGGATTCGGGTGATCGCTGCACCCATCCGTCATGGCTCGGGGGTTGAACTGTTAACGTTACTGATTTGCGGATCGGCGTACCGCCATTGTCGATTGTGGCGATTACGGTCAATTGGCCCCCATGAAGTGCCCGTTTCAGGATGAGGTCATGGCCTTGGATTTCCCGGACCGTGGCCAGTGGTTCCACAGACCAAGTCACCTTCAATTTTGAAGCTCCGGCCGCGATCAGATCCTCTTCGGTTGCCTTCAGGTAGGTTTGCAGTCGTAGCGGCCGACGCCCGTCCCAGCGACGGGGTGCCTTCAGAGAGAACTCCGGATCCGGGATGGCCTCCCGGATGGTCACCGGGATCTTCTGCTGCCGGATTCCTTCCGGGTAGGCTGCGTGGAAAGTCAGGGTCACGGTCGAGTCCCCTGAAACCCGGCCCGCCTCCAACCTATAGCGGAACTGGTTCACCGCCACCACCACCGGTGCCCCTGCAGCATCCTGTCGAGTCCACCACACCCTCTGTGCTCCGCCCGCCTGTGCCATCAATCCCAGAGCCTGTCCCTCTTCCAAGACAACCAGAGCCTGTCCCTTGGAGGATTCGGTCGTTACATCGAGCGTGACTTTGAAATCGCGACCAGGTTGAACGATGGGCCCAACGACGGTTTGTAACGGCTTTTGATTCTCATACTCCAATCGGATCCAATCGGGGCTGCGAACCCGGTTTGAAACGCGAACTTCATCGATAACGCCATCAAAATCGAAATGGTCGTACCAACCGCCAATCCACAGCCGGGCCGGTTGTCGTAAGTTCAATGGAGCTCTCGGTGTCCGCGACACGCCATCCAGGATTCCATTGATGTAAACCTTGGATTCACCGGCTTCCCAGGTGTGGACGACATGGTTCCATTGATGGGCGGGAACCGGATTCTGGGTTGCGACGTTGGCTCCGGAAAAATAACAGTCCAACCGGACTTGCGGAGGGCTGGTGTAGTGGAGGACCACCTTGCCTTGGGCGTGTTCATTGCCCCAGGCCAGGATCCGGCCGTTGGGTTGATCCGCCCGGAACCACGCTTGCGAGGTGTGCGGGCCAGCGCCGGCCGGGTAGCGGTTGGAGGTGTCGCCTCCAAAGACGCCTTGGCCTTCCTTGAAGCGTCGGGCGGCTCCGATGACTCCGGGCATGGGGGTGGTTCCACGGTTTTCGGAAACCAAAGTTCCAGTGGTGTCCTGAATCGACTCTCCGAGGTGCCAGGTTCCGATATACCCATGGGATGGGTTGAAGACATGAGAGCCGCGAGAGGCGGTTTTGGCGGTCGGATTTCCCCAGTGAATGCGGAGTTCTTGCCGCTGGTTGCCGCGGATCTGGGGAATCAGCACCCAAATGGCAGCGGAACCGTTGTCGGTGTCCCAGGATTCGATTTCGAAAGGCAGAGCCTGTCCCTCGGGTGTTGAAAAGCGCAGGTCCTCCCCATGGGGACAGGCTTGTGAGAAGTCCAATTCGTCGCGGCCCAGGCGGACGAGGAGCGGGAAAGACTCCAGCGTGACCCCATCCGGGAGGTGGGCTCCGTCTGGTGTCGTGAGGACGAACAGGGAGGCCGAGTGTTTCCACTCTGGAAACAGCGAGGATGCGGTGTGGCGGGCCTTGGCCGCGGCCGCATGCGATGCCGCCATGGACTCCCACCGCGCGGCCATGGCCAGAACCCGGTCCGGATGCTTGGAGGCCAGATTAATCGTTTCAGACCGATCCTGACCGAGGTTGTAGAGTTCCCAAGCGCTGTTTACGCCGGCTGCCACGATCTTCCAATCCCCCTGTCGAAGGGCTCGGTTGCCCTCATGTTGCCACCAGAGGGCTTCCCGCTTCAGATCGGTGTCTTGAGCAAAGGTTGCGGCCAAGCTAAGGCCGGGCGGCTTCGGCATTTCCGGGGGATGATCCTTTTCTGGCCAGTTTCCTCCGGCCAATTCCAGAACCGTGGGGACCAGATCAATGAGATGGCCCGGCGTCTTTCGCAACGTGCCCCGTTGGCTGACACCCCTTGGCCAGTGCACGATGAATGGCGTGGCGATGCCCCCTTCGTGCACCCAGGTCTTGTGACGGCGGAACGGTGTGTTGGCCAAAGAAGACCAACCAGGGCCGATGCTGAGAAACGTCGCCCCGGTTCCGCACAAGGCATCGGATTGATGTCCGTCGCCGCGCACCATCATCTCGGCGCTAGCGCCATTGTCCGAAAGGAACAACAGCAACGTGTCGTCGAAGTGGCCCATGGTCTGGAGTTGTTGGACGATTCGGCCGATTTCCTGATCCATCCGATCCACCATGGCTGCGTGGACCGCCATTTTGTCAGCCTGGAAACGGCGCTGGCTGCTGGAGAGTTCCGCCCACGGCAGTGGCCTGTTTATCTCGTTGGCTCCCAGAGATTTCAGGGCATCGGGAAAGTCGTAGGGAGCCCCGATTTCGCGTTCTATCGGCGGCAATGTTCCGGAAACCACGCCGGCTGATCGGATTCGATTCCAGCGTTCCTCCCGGAGTTGATCCCATCCGCTCAGGTAACGATTGCGGTGGCGTTCCACGTCACTGGCCGGGGCCTGAACCGGAAAATGCGGTGCCGTGAATGCTACGAAAGTGAAAAACGGCCGGTCTTGGAACTGGGCTGCATGTTCTTTCAGGCACCGGATCGCGTGGTCGGCGATCGCGGTGGTGGCGTAATAATTCGAGTTGGTGGGGACAGGCTCCAGCGCGACATCATCTTCCGAATGGAACCGGGGAGCGAAATACCGGTCGTGATCATCCAATCGATACGACCGCTCAAATCCATTGGCCAGCGGCTTGCCATCCACATGCCATTTCCCGGAATGGTAGGAGCGATAGCCCAGGGTCTTCAGGTATTCGGGCAGGAGTTTGGCCCAGGAGGGGCGTTTTCCGTTGGTGCCGCTTGGGGTGCCAGGGACGGTATCGCGTCGCACTTGCTGCGCGTAGTACCCGGTCAGGGCGGCCGCGCGGGAGGGCCAACAGCGAGCCGTATTGTAAAACTGGGTGTAGCGAAGTCCGCCCGAGGCGAGGGCGTCGAGGTGGGGTGTTGGGATTTCGCCTCCGTAACATCCGAGATCGGAGAACCCCAAATCATCCGCCAGAATCAGGACCACATTGGGGCGTTGGGTCGGGGTGCCAGCCATCGCCGTCAAAAAGGAGCCTGTCCCTAAAAGAGTGATCAGGATCCAACTCAGTTTTCTTCGCAGATTCATGATAAAAGGAGGGGACAGGCTCTGGCGCGTGGGTGATTTCTTGAGTTAGGAGGCCGGCTATCAACCGATGGAAATGGAAAGTACTGATGGTGAGCGGTTTTAGGTCAGAGGTCAGATCGGACCGGATTAGGGACAGGCTGTTTTCAGGACCGTTGGATGAAACAACCTCGAAATGCTCTCACAGCATTGATTTAGGGTTTGCGGGGAGACAGTGAAAGCGAGCCAGTATCCAGGCTGGGGCGACTCGGGTCTTTATCCAGAGCCGACACCGGGTAGTTCGTCGTCCATGCAGTGTATCGAGAATGGCTGACGGCCAGGCGCAGATTGGGCCGGGTTTCACCCAATGAAAACAGCAGGGCAACCCGTTGCTCTGGAAGAACAAACCTTCCGTCGGCGTCGCTGTTTGCGAAATCCTGCCGCAACACTTGTTCTTCGGCTGCCCTCAGGAAACCACCTGTGGCATGTCGGTGGGTCCAGAGAGTTCGCCCCACCATGGCATTGGGGACAGGCTCTCCGGTGACCGAGTCGGTGATTCGGCCGGTGACCCGAGCCGATGTGTAGGTCATGGAGGGACCACTGATGGAACCGCATCCACAGAGAAGGGTTGCCGCGAGTGAAAAAAACGAGATGTGTGAACCAGTCATGCAACGACCGGCGCGCCTCAAGGGATTTCAGGGGCCGCCAGAAGGCGTTGAAGCTCTCGGATCAGACGGTTCATGGCGAACGGTTTTTCGAGGACCACTTGCGCTCCCGCTAGAGCCGCCAATTCCAGAGAACGATCGTTTCGCAGATCCGCATCGGCTGACATGGCAATGATCGGAATCAACAAGTTCGTTCGCCGCACGGTTTGGATGAGCTCGATCCCGGAGATTTCCGGCATCATCAGGTCTGTTAGCAGCAGGTCGACGTGCTGGATTTCTAAACGTTCCAAAGCTTCTCGACCGTTGCCAGCTGTCGCGACTGAGAATCCGGACCGCTCCAGAAAACGATGGAGGATGCCGCGCAAATCGATGTCGTCATCGACCAGGAGGATCAGAGCTTGGGATGGTTTCGCGGCGGACACCCTTTGATTTTGATGTAGGTGGCTTATCGGTCACTCCATCGAAAGGCTTGAGTCAAACCGATGAAACTCTTTGAAACCCCGATCCCCCTCGTCAGGGGAACCCAAGCGGGGTGACGAAGGATGCACTGAGCCCGTAGTTTACGAAACCGGCTTAAACAGGGTTCTTCCTATTTTCCGGCCAATCTCTAATCTCCGCGGCCTGTTTCCGGGGTGTTTTGAAATCCCAAAATCGTATACCATGACGTCCGCCCAGATTCGCCAGTCGTTCTTGGACTTCTTCCGTTCCAAGCAGCACACGATCGTCCCCAGCTCCAGCCTCTTGCCGGACAGCCCCAACCTGCTGTTCACCAATGCCGGCATGAATCAGTTCGTTCCTATTTTCTTGGGCGAACGAAAAGCCGATGTCTCCAAGTGGGCCGGTTCGGTCCCGGCACTCGATACCCGGGCCGCTGACACCCAGAAGTGCATCCGCGCCGGTGGCAAACACAACGATTTGGATGACGTCGGCCTGGACACCTATCACCACACCTTTTTCGAAATGCTGGGGAATTGGTCCTTTGGCGACTATTTCAAGAAGGACGCCATCGATTGGGCCTGGGAGTTGGTGATCGAGGTCTGGAAGTTTCCGCCGCAGCGCGTCTATGCGACGATTTATCAGCCCAATGCGGCTAAGAAGGATCCGGCTCAGCGCGATCAAGAAGCCTGGGAACTGTGGGCGGCAAAGTTCCGGTCGGTCGGTCTGGATCCGGAAATCCACATCGTCAACGGCGGCAAGAAGGACAACTTCTGGATGATGGGCGAAACCGGCCCCTGCGGTCCGTGCACCGAAATTCATGTCGATTTGCGCCCCGGCCCTCGCGAGACCTCGATTGAGGAGCAGTCCGAAGGAGCCAAGTTGGTCAATGGTTCGGACGCTCGCTGCATCGAGATCTGGAACAACGTCTTCATCCAGTACAACGCCAATCCAGATGGCTCTTTCACAGCGCTGCCGGCGCAGCACGTCGATACGGGCATGGGCTTTGAACGGGTAACTTCGATCATTCAAGGCACCCGTGGACTCACGGACTTTCAGAACGCGAAGATTTCAAACTACGAGACCGATATTTTCCGTCCGATCTTCGACGAGATCGAACAGCTCAGTGGCCAGAAATACGGTTCCACGTTGCCGAAGCAGGGCAGCACCGGCGACACCGAGCAAGAGAAGGTGGACGTGGCCTTCCGGGTCATTGCCGACCATATTCGAACGCTGAGTTTCGCCATCGCCGACGGTATCCAACCGGGCAACAGTGACCGCAATTATGTCCTTCGCCGCATCTTGCGTCGCGCGGTGCGGTACGGACGGACACTCGGGTTCCATGAGCCGTTTTTCTACAAGCTGGTCGAAGTGCTTTCACGGACCATGGGCGAGGTTTTTCCGGAGATTCGCTCCCGCAAGCAGCAGGTGAAAGACGTTCTCCGTCTTGAGGAAGAGGCCTTTAATCGCACCTTGGACCGCGGTATCGAACTGTTCGAAAAAGAGGCTTCGCAGGCTGGGTGTTCGCAGATTTCCGGGGCCTTCGCATTCCGTCTGTATGACGAGCAGGGCTTCCCAATCGACCTCACCGAACTCATGGCTCGCGAGCGTGGACTTTCGGTGGACAAGGCAGGTTTTGAAGCTCTGATGGAAGAGCAACGTGCCCGTGCCCGCGCCTCGCAGAAAAAGCAGGTCATCGAACTGTCGCAGATCGAGACGAAGTCTTCGACGCAGTTCCTCGGATATGACGCCTTGGAAATCGGAGCAAAGGTCTTGGAGGTCGTTGAACTCAAGGACAAGACCGCCATTATCTTGGACGCCTCGGCCTGCTACGCGGAGATGGGTGGGCAGGTGGGCGACACCGGTGAAATCAGTGGTTCCGGACAGCTTTGGCGTATCGCCAATACTCAGAAATCTGGCAATGTGTGGCTGCATTTCATCGAAGGCGGCGAGTCTCCGTCGGTGGGCTCTTCGGTGAACCTCCGCGTCGATGCCGCACGTCGTCACGCCATCGAGCGTCATCACACGGTGACTCATCTTCTGCATTGGGCGTTGCACGAAGTGGCTAGCAAGGAGGCCTCCCAGAAGGGGTCCAATGTCACCCCTGAGAGGCTGACTTTCGATTTCAACAGCGCCGCGTTGACCGCTCAGCAAGTCATCGACATCGAGCGGTTGGTCAATGAACGCATTCTCGAGAACGCCCACGTGGGGTGGGTCGAGGTGCCGCACGCCGAAGTGAAGAACCGCAAGGATGTGCTGCAATTCTTCGGTGACAAATACGGAGACGTTGTCCGTGTTGTTCAGATCGGTGGACAGGCTGCGCAGTTGAATGGGTATTCCATGGAACTCTGCGGCGGTACTCACACCCGGGCCACCGGTGAGATCGGAATGTTCCGCATTTTGGCCGAGTCGGCCGTGGCCGCTGGGGTGCGCCGCATCGAGGCCATCGCTGGATTGCCAGCTTTGGACAAAGCGCGTGCCGATGAGGCGCTGATCCGCTCATTGGCTGGTAAACTCAACAGCCCGCTGGGTGAATTGGAGAAGAAGCTCGAAGGTTTGTTGGCCCACAGTCGCGAACTGGAGAAGTCACTCAAGGCGGCGGCCCAACGCGAGGCTGCTGGCAAAGCACGCGAGTTGTTGGTGAAGTCCGAGACTCTGAATGGTGTGCCTGCCTTGATTCTGAATCTGGGCGAGGCCGATGGAGAGTCTCTGCAGACGGTGGTGGATGCGTTGAAATCGCTGTTCAACGGCGTCATCCTGCTTGGCAGTCATTCGGCGGGTGCGGTTGCTTTGGTCGCTGCGGTTACCCCGGAGTTCACAGCCAAGGTTCAGGCAGGCAAACTGATCCAAACGATTGCCCCGATCATTGGTGGCAAGGGAGGCGGGCGTCCGGACGGAGCCCGCGGTGGCGGCAAGGATGTCGCTCGATTGGACGAGGCCCTGGCCAAAGCCAAGACCCTCATCTGAGGGGGCTCTTTGGATCGCGCGAGGTCAGCGCAGTTCCCAACGTTCACCAAAGAACCCTGCGGCGGAAATCCCGCCTGGGGTTCGGGCATTGGGAGCTTGGCGAAGGTCGATGATGGCCCAATCCGGCAGCTTGGGCGTCTGACGCGCATTATTCAGATAGTCGTAATCCCGGAAGGTGAACCCGCTGTTCAGCACGATATAGCGGGTGGGATTCAACGGGTTTGGGAAGATCAGAATCGGAGCGTGGGTGTCGGTGGCGAAGGTCAGATTTCCAACCACGATCTGGTTCTTTTCCCAACGAATGGGTAATGACGGCGCCAGTTTGGCGAGCAATTGGTTGCTGGAGGGGTCTCCCCACAGAACCAGGTTGTGCTCGCGGATATCCTTTTCTGAGACCTCCTGATCCGACTTCTGTCGAGCGTCGCCTCGATAGTGTCGGCGCCAATGTTCCACGGCGCGCGCCGATTCGCTCTTCACCCAATTGCCCACTTGAGCATTCAGTGGCGTTCCCGTTGGCATCACCATCATGAAGGAATCCATGAAGGCATCGTCGATGGGGCCCTGAAGACCGTGGCGCTTGCGCAGGCCCCCGGACAGATCAGGCCCCGTTTTCCATGCACCGTTTTCCCGGTGAAAGCTGGCCTTCCATGAGCGATCGGTTCCCGGGCGAGTGGATTCCAAGATCACCGTGTTATCCGCTCCGGCAAAAACCACCTGAACGGGCTGATGGATCGGAAACGGGGCGTCTCCCGGGCCGAATTCGAGAGTCAAAGCCTCCACGCCGTCCGCCTCGATCCGCAGGAGCCTGTCCCCATCGGGCAGTTGCGCGATCACCCGGCCTGGTTCCCAGTGTTCGGTCAATGCATCGACGGTCACCCAAGCCATCTGCGGATATCGCAAGGAATGGGTTACCATGCGTACTTCATGCGGCACGCGGATACGCCCCACCGATGCCAGTGCATCCAATCGACGGTTCAGTTCAGCCTTCGCCCCCGGTTCATACTTGTGCCCTGTTTTAGGTCCGATCAGGTGCGTCAATTCCATGCCCTCTGTCCGCAATGCCGATCGCATCGCATCGGCGGCTTGAATTTGCCGATCGTCTTCACCGCTGTAGGCAATGAGCGGAACCATAGCGACATTGAGAGCATTGGCGGTGGCATCATGGAGTCGCCAGAGTTTCTGTTCCCAAAGGGCTGGTTTGAGTTGTTCCTGTTGGAATACGCGCAGAAAATCGGCTGTTTCGCTGAATCCGGCCCCGGGAGCGGCAGCGGCCCATCGAGCCGCGTGGTGCACGGCGAAGTGCCACGCGGAAGCTCCGCCTAAGGAGAACCCACGGACCACCAACCGGTTTTCATCGATTGGATAACGTCGTTTGACTTCTTCGAAAGCCTCCCAGAAGTCGGTTTCCCCGGCGAAACGGCTGCCGTTGCAATAGCGTCCGTAGAGGTGGAGCACGAAAGTGTCAGGCGGAGCGAATTCCCCGAGGTTTTTCATCCGGTCGGCGATGAAGGCCAGTTCACTCAGTGTTTCGCCACGCCCGTGGAACCAGAAATCCAAGCGCCATGATCTTCCCGAGTTGGGCTTCCAGCTTTGGGGAATTACCAACCCAAATGGCTGCACCGATCCGTCGATCCGGGACACATACCCACCAACCATGGGACCAGAAGTTTCTAACCATGGAGCCTGTCCCTCATCCAGCGCCTGCAGCCGTTCGGCCGCCGTTTTCAATTGAAGGCGGGCTGAATCCACCTCGTTGGTCTTGAAAATTTCACCGTATCGAACGGCCCAATCCACCGACTTGTGGAAAATCTCGATGTCTGCCACCCGCTTGAGTTGCTGGGAATCCTTGGCCCATCGGTACCTGGCTGTGGTTAGATTTTTTCCGAGTGACTGGACTCCTGAAATGAGCTCGTCGCGGACATCATCGGACAGGGCGACGCCCGAGGGTGGAACTCGTCGCACTTTGTCGGCCGAATTGTCTGCTGGGCCATCAGCCCGGAGGCTTGTTTGCGGCATTTGGCCCACCATCAAAACTAGAGCAATCAGCGCAATCAGGGACAGGCTAGCCCGAGTAGGGTACAGGCTAGTCAACTTGGTCCGAGATCGTTTTGCGGAACACGTCGGAGATATCATGGGATTGGCTGCAGGAGACCCCGATCTGACTTGTGGGATCAAGCGTCGCTTCCAAATGGCTTTTTTACCTGCTGCGCTAACATTGAGTCGTTGGGCTCTGAATAGAGCTGAAAGGAGTTGATACCGAGACATAGAGTCTGATTTACGGTATCCCAATTCGTTTCAGGGCTGCGCCTACGCTTAATTCTGATTTTGGTGATTTCCGAGAGCGCTGCGGACGCATCCGTGGGAGCAATGATTCCGAGGGACGAAACGGCCGGGACTTATCCGTCGAAGATAGACTTTGCTAACGATTTAGTTGGATCGCTCGTGCGGGCTGCATCTTCGTCCGCATTAGCCTCGTTTTTCAATCGTTACGGGCCTCAAGCTCGAGCCTCAGCTTGGCCGACTCCTCACTCCCGCCTCGTCTTACGAAAGAAAACGCCGCGACATCACTTTCATCCCTACCGATCCGATCCGGTTTAGACCGCTCCCGCTAACCAATCGCCCTGTTTCGCAAGGGCCTGAGGCTGAAGAGGGTTGAGTTTTTTAACTGGGATAGCGGGTGTGCGGACGGTTGGCGTTTTTTTGGAGCCAATTTTGATGATAGAGGGCCATGGATTCCACAAAGTTCTTGGAACCGATTACAGCGCCGTCACTGAAATACCGGATACGGTGCAACAGTTGACCGATGAGGCCGAAATC
>Ga0255096_1000300_pt1 | contig 25856 bp, 25 predicted proteins | sample Colum_Atlam_RepA_2_FD_188563 | JGI IMG/M metagenome (GOLD analysis project Ga0255096, IMG submission 188563) | Freshwater microbial communities from Columbia River, Oregon, United States - Colum_Atlam_RepA_8d | ecosystem: Environmental > Aquatic > Freshwater > River | place: USA: Oregon... | reverse complement strand
ACCGCAATCCGTTTCGGTGCCGATGTCGGGTCATAAGACAGCACGGTTTCATGGCAGGCACGTGGGTTGACCAAGCAAGAGGCGAGCTTGCCGGAAAAGGTATGATCAAGGCAGGCCTGATTGCAGGCGATGCAGGGGGCGATGTGCCGGGCCTTGCCTGCCGCCGCCTTGCTCACGAAATCCGGGTCGGCAAGGAAAGGCCGCGCCATCGATACCATGTCAGCCATCCCATCAGCCAGCAGCGCCTCGGCCACCTCCGGCGTGTTGATCCGGTTCGAGGTGATAATCGGAATCCCAACCTCTGGCCGCAGCCGTCCCGTCAGGTGGGCAAAGGCGGCGCGTGGCACCGAAGTGGCGATGGTGGGCACCCGCGCTTCGTGCCAGCCGATGCCGGTATTCAGCAGCGAGGCCCCCGCAACCTCCACCGCCTTGGCCAACTGAACCACCTCGTCCCATGTCGAGCAGTTGGGGATCAGGTCGATCAAGGATATCCGGTAGATCAGCAAGAAATCTGCACCAACAGCGGCGCGCACCCGTCGCACCACCTCGACCGGCAGGCGCATGCGGTTTTCGTAGGGTCCGCCCCATTGGTCTTCGCGGCGGTTGACATGGCTGACCAGGAATTGGTTGAGGAAATATCCTTCGGAGCCCATCACCTCGACCCCGTCATAGCCTGCCTCGCGGGCGCGGGCGGCGGCGGTTGCGATGTCGGTGATTTGTTTTTCAATTCCGGCGTGGTCCAGCGCGTGGGGTTGAAACTGCGAGATGGGCGATTTGACGGCCGAGGCAGACACGCAGTCTTTTGAATAGGCGTAGCGGCCCGCGTGCAGGATTTGCATGGCGATCCGGCCGTCGGCTTGGTGGACGCGGTCGGTTACTAGGCGGTGATTGGCGATGTCGGCAGGGGTGAACAGGCCCGCGGCGCCGGGGAAGACGCCGCCTTCGCGGTTGGGGGCCATGCCGCCGGTGACCATTAGGCCGACCCCGCCGCGGGCGCGGGTTGCGTATAATTCGGCTACCCGATTCCAGTCACCAGTTTCTTCCAGACCGGTATGCATCGACCCCATCAGGACGCGGTTCTTCAGGGTGATGTGGCCAAGGTTCAGCGGGGACAGCAGATGGGGGTAGGGCATGGTATTCTCCGGGTTGGTCAGACCATCGCAAGGCTTTGCCGGTCTGTCACGGAAAACGCCGCGTCAGTCTGGTGTCGCACAGTGCGACAGGGGTGGCGGCTTATATAGATCAAGGGCTTAGCCTAAGGCATTCACCGCTTGTTAATTTGTGCGCGCAGTGGGCGGGACGAAATTTCACACTACCATACGAGCAGGGTGTGGCGGGGCCGGTTGGGGTGTTTCCTATAGCCTTCGCTGCGCGGTTTCTGCGCAGCGAAGGCTGTAAAATGCTGCATTTTTGCTGCGCAGCAAATGTTTAAAATCAGTATGTTACGGCGCAGTCTCTAAGCAGTGCCGACGGAAGGCGCGTTTCAACATATCCAGCTCCGCGCGCAGCAGATCGACCTCCGCACGCAAGTCGTCTTCCATCGCGACGCCGGTGATAATGGTGAAGTGGTCCAGCTTTTCGCCGGTGCTGCGATCGCGGATAAGAAAGGTTTGCACGCCTTCGGACAGCAAGTTTGTCGGAATTGGCACCCGCACCAGCCAATCGCCGGGACGGTCGGCGATGGGGGTCAAGGTGAGGCCCGCGATCGGTTGTTCAAGATGCAAGACATCCAGAACTGGTTCGCTGGGGGTGCCAGTCAAAACGCCTTCCCACACGCCAGCGCGGATACGGGTTTTGGTGAGTTTGGTATCTGACATCATGTGCCTCAAAGTTCGGCGCGCGGGCGGCGCGAAAAGGTAACGTCGCGCAGAATGATCTGGTTCATCTCGGGGCCTTCAAAGATCAGGTCGACCCACAGTTTTTCGACACGTTTTTCGTTCATCTTCGAATAGGCAAGGTCGAATTCAACCATCACCTCTTCTTCGTTCAGCGGCAGTTCGCGAACGATCTGTTCGATATTGGGGCCGTGTTTGATGTTTAGCCGCGCAAAGATTTCCAGCGGCTTTTCCATTTCAACGATGACATCCATGCGGATGACGTGCTTTTGCTTCAGCCCGCGCGCGGCCTCTTCGGGCAGGTCGACCACCAGCGACAGGAACGAACCGTCAAAACGGAACACGTCCATGCGAAAGCCGAAGGGGGCAATGTCAGCCTCGCGGGTGTTGCGAATTTGGCGAACGGTGAGTTCAGAGCGCCGGCAATCGTGAAAAATGGTCGCGCCGTCGTAGATCTGCGCCTTGCCCGGAACGGTGGCAAAACCGGGCACCGGAATCGGGCCTTTCCACAGTTCGGGACGCCAAGCCCAATCGGTGCCAAGCGGCTTGCGAATGATGTTGGAACCAATCACTGGCAGGGCAAGGCGGTGGTCGGCCTGATGGATCACCCGATCAAGGTTGCGGCGCAGGGCGCGGGCGCGGTTGCGCAGGCCCCGCAGTGCGTCGAAATCGGCGGTTGTGGCGGTTTCGCCCGCTTCGTCCCAGCGCCGCAGCACGCGTTTGTGCAACAATCTGTCAATAAAACCCGACAAAGCATCCGTCATAACGCCCACACCATACCATTAAGCCAAATTGCCATTGTTGAACGCATGGAAACGATTCTTTTATCGCCATAAAATTGTTAATACTCCAGCCCCAAGGCGCCGACTTTGGACTTAAGTACAAAACTCTTAACACAAGGTGAGGTTAGGACGCCGTTGCGTTGCTGCTGCGCAGGGCGTTCAGGACGCTGTCAACAACGTCGCGGCCGTCTTGTGGTGCCAGCGGCACCTCATCTGTGCCGGTGGCAGAGATGGTTACCAAACGGCCTTTAATGCCGACAACCGCGCGCCAGTATTCACCGACCTGACGGTCTTTCAGGCGCAGCAAAAGCGCATCGCCAGAGCCAAGCGCGGTTAACACCTTGATATCAGAGGCGCGGCCATCGCGTGACAGGGTGGCGCGCCCTTGTTGTGAGGTGAAGAAGGCCGCCAGCGCCGGGCCGCCCGCCGTCATCACCCCCGCAGAGCCGCCCTGACCAATCGACACTGTGATCAGCGCGGGCTTGGCTTTCATCGCGTCGGTGCAGCGGCCCATCAGGATCACGGCGGTTTCGCGCGATTGGCGGCTGGCTTTGCCATCAATGCAATAGCCCGGCGGAACGCCGACCTGCATCGCGCCGTTCAGCACCGGCGCAGAGCGCGACGAGCTGAAGTTTGACCCAGCGACACAGCCGAAAAGTGCAAGTGCCAGAAAAAGAGGGGCGAAAAACCGCGAAACGGAAAACATGGGCAGGCCCTTAAATACAGATGGCTGGCATCGGGATAGAGCGCGACCGCTGGTGGGGCAAGTTTCAAACGCGGGCAGGCGCAGGATTTTGCAGCATTCGTTTGACCTTCGCCGCGCTGATGACGAAAGTTGCTTAGGCACGGGCGGAGGGTGGCATGCAGGACTGGTTGGCGGATGTTTCGGGGCAGCGGGATTTATATGCTGCGCTGCAGATCGTTGCGGCCAAAGGCGCTGAGTTGCCGCAGGTTCTGGCGGCGTTGCAGGCAGGCGATGCGCTGGCGCAAGACACCGCGCGGCGGTTGCTGTCGGTTGACCAAGGCTTGCTGCGGGCGGTGATGCGCGCCGGACGCGGCCTTCCTGCGATTGCGGGTGAGGCGGCGGTGCGCCGCTATCTTGCGGGTCTGATGCCCGAACCGTTGTTTCGCCCCGATCCAGCGACAGCGCAGACGATGGCTCTGCTGACGGCGGGGCAGTTGCCAGACATGCCAGCGTTTTCTGACCACCGCTTTGATGCGTGGTTCGCGGCGCAGGCGGTTGACTATGGCTTGGGTGCCTATGGAGAAAAGCGCACGGTTTATCAGACCGATCAATTTGCGGATGCTGCCAGCCCGGAAAGGCGGGTGATGCATACGGGAATAGATGTGTTTGCGGCGGCTGGCACGCCCGTTTACGCGCCGTTGGCGGGGCGAGTGCTGTCGGTGGTTTATAATGCCGACCCGCTGGATTATGGCCATACGCTGATCTTGCAGCACGATGCCGAAGGGGTACCGTTTTACACCTTATATGGCCATCTTGGCGGCAGCCTGCCCAAACTTTTAAGCGTGGGTGATACGGTGCTGCCGGGGCAGGTGATTGCGCATCTTGGCGATTGGCACGAAAATGGCGGTTGGGCGCCGCATATTCACTTTCAGATCATGACTGACATGCTGGAACAAAGCGGTAATTTTTTCGGCGTTGGGCATGAAAGCATTTGGCCAGTGTGGCAAAGCATCTGTATAGACCCGAACCTGATTTTGCGGATTTCGGCCGAAAAATTCACGAACTAGTGCCGAATTAGGGCCAGTGCGCCGGATTTCCCCTTATTTATCAAGGTTTCGCAACGGTCCCGGTTGTTTCTTTGCCATCAACGATCCGCTGTAATACCCCGGATAGAACGCAACGATGCCCCGATCCTGCCTGATTTGGCGATCAATAAGGGTTCATCTGCCCGCTCTGCTCGCTTGGGGAAAACAATGGATCGACTGACAGAAATGGAAGCCTTTGCCACGGTCGTAGACCAAGGCGGCTTTACCGATGCTGCGAAAAAGATGGGGATTTCGAAATCTGCCGTTTCGAAACACGTCTCTGCGCTGGAAGCCCGGCTTGGCGCGCGGCTTTTGAACCGGACCACGCGGCGGGTGTCGCCGACCGAAATTGGTCTTGCCTATTATGACCGCGCCCGACGGGTGCTGAATGATGCGGGCGAGGCGGATGCGCTGGTGACATCCATGCAATCGGCGCCGTCGGGGTTGCTGCGGATTTCGGTGGCAACCGATTTCGGGGTGAACCTGTTGTCGCCGATCTTGGGGGATTTCCTGCTGGAATACCCCGATATCACCGTCAACATGGTGTTGAACAACCGCTATGTGGAACTGATTTCCGAAGGCTTTGATATGGCCATTCGGGTCGGTGACCTAGAGGACAGTTCGCTGCGCGCCCGCAAGCTGACCGACACCACAAAGCGGATGATCGGCAGCCCGTCGTATTTCCAAAAATACGGTCGGCCGATGAAGATTGACGATCTGAACGACCATAAGCTGCTGCATTATTCCAATCAGGCCAATGGCAACGTCTGGAAGGTTACGGCGCCGTCGGGCGAAAAGCGGCAAGTGCGCACGGCGGGCTGGTTGACGGTGAATGACGGGCAAAGCCTGTTGAACGCTGCGATTTCCGGGCTTGGCATCGCCTATCTGCCGTCGTTCCTTTATGCGGATGCGATGAAGAATGGTCAGGTGGAAGAAGCTATTCCGGGCCTGCCGGTAGAAACGCTTGGCATCTATGCGGTGTATCCGCCGGGGCGGTTTACCCAGCCGAAAGTGCGGGCGTTCATCGACTTTCTGGCGCGGCGCTACTTGGATAAAGGCCCCGATCTTTGGTGAGCTGATCGGTTTTTCGAAGGTGCGACTTACTGGGTCGGGGTGAGAACCACCTCGACCCTTCTGTTTTTCTGCCGCCCGTCGTCGGTCAGATCAGATGCGCGCGGGGCCAATGGCCCGACGCCGTTCGATGCGATTTGGGCGGGGGGGATGTCATAGGTAAACAGCAGCGCCTGCCGCACGCTTTCGGCGCGTTTTTTCGATAGGCTGACGTTGGCGGCAAGCCCGCCAGAGGCGTCGGTGTGGCCCACAAGCATGACAGATTTTTCGGGGTTGGCGTGCAGCCAGTCGGCAAGGTTGCGCAGCGATGCATAGTCGCCCGTCGCAAGCGTGGCGGAGCCTGACGCGAAAACCAGATCGTCCAGCACCTGCGGCTGACCAAGATCAAGTTGCTTGGCAATATCGGCTGTGGCTTGCGGTGCCTGTGCCTGTGCCTGTGCCTGTGCGGGCAGCGCGAAATTTGCCTGTGCTGCCGGTTGCTGCGGTGTTTTGGTAGAGGCTGTCAGTTCCGGCGTGGGTTCACCACCGATGCGGGTCAGTTGCACGAAACCGTTCTGCGGCGATTTGCTGATGATCAGCCCAAGGTATTCTTTGCCCAAGGGGCCACTGCGTTCGGCGGCCAGATAGCGAAAATCGCCCAGATCGACGTGCATATCGGGTTCGGGCAGGATCGTGGTGCCATAGCGGAAATCAAAACCACCGCAGGCTTCGGTTTCACATTCGAACAGCAGCGTGTAGCCCGCCGCAGCGATCTGCTTGCGCAGCGATTGCGCCAGTTCCAAGGTAGAAAGCTGCGGCGCAGCGATGCGCCATGCCGTTTGTTCAAGGCTGCCTTCTGCGGGTTGCATGGCGATGCTGCCTTGCTGCCATGGGCCGATGGCAAGTTGAAACGAAGCCAGAGGCTTGGAGTAATTTGCGGTGGATTCCGATGGGCCGGGAAAGTGCAGTTGCAGGGCAGGGGCAGAAAAAGCAGGGCTGGCCACAAGCAAGGTTGCGGCGGTCAGGACGGCGCTGCGAAACGTCTTTTTCACCTGCTTTGGCCTCTGCTGGGCTCATTTCTGTCGATAGTGATACTGTCCCACAGGCTGCATCCCAAGAGAAGCGTAAAGGCGGCGGGCATTTTCGTTGGCGACAGTCACCACCAACGCCAGCGTATCCGCCCCATTCTGCTGCGCCCAGACTGCTGCGGCCCGCAAGATATTGTGCGCGGAACCTTGCCGACGCAGGGCGGGCGTTACCTCTAGCGCGTGCAGCATGGCGATATTTTCATGAATGGCCACAAAAGCCGCCCCCGCGGCGCGGTCATTGGCGCGGCCAAGAATGGTGGTTTTGGGCGCTTGCGCCCGCTGCATCACCGCAAGACGGGCCGGGCCGATACCGCCTTCGGCCCACAGGCTTTCGGCAATTGCCATGGGGGGCCAATGTGGAAAGCTGGTCATCGGCGCGGGGGGCACATCGGCCAAGGCCGCCAGCGGGGCGGCGTAGCCGATCACCGGGTCGATGATGCGATAGCCTTGCGCTGCAAGGGTTTCATCCAGCGCCGTATCGCCATCACGGATCAGGAACAGCGGCAGCTGGCCAAGGGCTGTCATTGCCGCCTCTGCCTGCGGCAGGTCGGTGGGGTGCCAACCGGGAAGGGCGGTGGCTGCCGACACCCGCTTGCCGCCGCCTTGGCCATCGCGGATGGTCCAAGGGCCGCGCTGCGTGGTAGTGGCAGCGGGCCAAGTGGCTTCCATCGCAGCGATGAGTTCGGCGGGCGTCATCCAAACATCCTTGTCAGCTTGATCATCGCGGCGTCGACAAGCGCAGGGTCGGTGCCGCGCACCACCAGATTGGTGCCATAAGCGCCGTTCTGGGTGAAGGGATAAGACCCCATCGACAGCGTCGGGAATTCTGCGGCCAAGCTGGCGAAATCGGTGGCAATGTCGCCTTCGCCGCGCATCACCCGCAGCGATTGGCTAAGCAAGGGCGCGCCACCGGTCAGGGTGGGCAGCACCGAGGCCAGCATTGCTTCGAAGATGCGCGGCACGCCGGCCATGACATGGGTGTTGCCCAGCGAAAAACCGGGGGCGATGGACACCGGATTGTCGATCAGCACCGCGCCGTCAGGAATCCGCGCCATGCGCTGACGTGCTTCGTTGAAGGGCAGTCCCTGCCGTTCGTAATGCGCGCCCAAAAGCGCCATCGCGTCGGCGCGGTGGCTGATCGGTGCGCCAAAAGCATCGGCGATGGCATCGGCGGTGATGTCGTCATGCGTTGGGCCAATGCCGCCCGAGGTGAAAAGGTGGTCATACTGGCTGCTAAGGGCGCGCACGGCGGCGACAATGGCGGCATGATCATCGGCCACGACGCGCGCTTCGCACAGTGAAATGCCGTGGCGAGTCAGTTCGCCTGACAGGTAATGCAGGTTGGAATCGCGGGTGCGCCCGGACAGAATCTCGTCTCCGATCACCAGCATGGCGGCGGTGGGGTTGGGCATTGCGGACTCCTGCGGTTGTTTCAGATGGTATAGGGCGGCTTGCCTGCGTTTCAAAGTGTGTTGGCGGCGGCTGCCTCTGGCAAAGTCAGCAACCTTGTCCTATTTAGAGCCAAACCGGAGGTATTGCTCGTGGAAGATAGTCGTGGCCGCGTCACAAAAGACGGTATTCGCATTTATCAGGATGTGGATTTTGCAGGCATGCGTGAAGCAGGTCGTGTTGCCGCCGAGATTTTGGACATGGTCGGCCCCTTGGTGGCGCCCGGTGTGACCACCGGCAGTCTGGACGATTTCATCCGCGAAGAGATCGAGCGGCGCGGCGTGGTTTCGGCAACCATCGGGTATAAGGGGTATCAGCATGCCTCGTGTATTTCGGTGAACCATGTGGTTTGCCACGGCATTCCCGGATCAAAAGTGCCGGGCCGCAGCAATGATGTGCTGCTGGCGGGCGATATCATCAATATCGACGTGACAGTTATTGTGGATGGCTGGTTCGGTGACACCAGCCGGATGTATGTGGCCGGAACGCCGAAACCGTTTGCGCTGCGGTTGATCAATGCGACGCATGAAGGGTTGATGCGCGGGATTGCGGCGGTGAAACCGGGCAACACCTTTGGCGACATCGGCCACGCGATTCAGACCTATGTCGAAGCGCAGCGACTCAGCGTTGTGCGCGATTTCTGCGGACATGGCTTGGGGCGGGTGTTTCACGCGCCGCCGAACGTGCTGCATTACGGTCGGCCCGGTTCTGGCCCGAAGCTGGAAGAAGGCATGATTTTCACCATCGAACCGATGGTGAACCTTGGTCGGCCAGAAACCAAAGTGCTGGCCGATGACTGGACCGCCATCACCCGCGACAAATCACTGTCGGCGCAGTTTGAACATTCGGTCGGGGTGACGGCAACGGGCTGTGAGATTTTCACGCTGTCGCCGGCTGGCAAGTTTCACCCGACCTGGGGCTGATTTCGGGGCGCTGGGGGGTTAAAGCCCCAGCAAGCCGGGCAAGTCTATCATATCGCTAAAAAGTTCTGCACCCACAGCCGCAAGGGCGGGGTTGCCAAGTGGCGCATAGCCCATGCAGCGCATGCCAGCCGCTTTGGCGGCGCGCGCGCCAGTGGGGCTGTCTTCGATCACAACGCAATGCGCCGGATTTGCGCCCAACGCCCGCGCGGCGTGCAGGTAAAGATCGGGGGCGGGTTTGGGTTTGCCCAGCGTTTGCCCGGAAAACAGCCCTTTGAAGCGCGGGACCAGCCCGTGCTGCCCCAAGGTGATCTGCATCTTTTCATCCGAACCGTTCGACCCGATGGCAAAAGGGATGCTTGCGGCATCCAGCGCATCCAGCACGGTCAGGATGCCGGGCATCAGCGGCGTGCCTTGCGCCAGAATGGCGTAAAGCCGGTCGTAAAAGTCGTTGGGCCAGCTTGCGGGCAGGGTTGCGCCCATTGCATTGGCCTTTTCGTGTAAGCCGTGCACGGTGCCGCCCAAAAACTGCCGGTGCACCTCATCCAACGACATCGGCAGGCCGTGCAGCGCAAGGTCTTGCGCCAAAAGCTCGAACGCGGCGGGCTCACTGTCGACGACAACGCCGTCGCAGTCAAAAATTACGGCTTCAAGGGTCATGCGGGGGCTTTCAGGATGGTGACAATCGTGTCGCCATATTTGCGCTGATCTTCTTGGCTGAAGCCTTCGGGGATCTGCGGTGCGGTGCTTTCTTCCCAGACAATCAAGGCGTCGGGGGCGAACCATGGGCGCAGCGCAGCGATGGCGGCTTCGCCCAACGACTTGCCATAGGGCGGATCAAGGAAGATCAGCGTAAAGGGTGCGCCGGGGTTCAGCCCTGGTTTGGTGGCATCGCGGCGCAGGTGGTCGCAGCGGGTTTCGGCGCGCATCAGTGCGATGTTGCGCTTCAGAATGGCTGCCGCAGTTGCGCCGTTTTCCAGAAACGTGGCATGGGCCGCGCCGCGCGACAGTGCCTCTAGCCCAAGCGCGCCAGTGCCGGCAAAGACATCAAGCGCATGGGCATTGGCGACCGGGTTGCCATAGCCGCCGTTGATCAGCAGGTTAAAGATTGACTCGCGCACACGGTCTGATGTGGGGCGAAGATGCGCCTTTGCGTCACCTTCCCCCACCGGGGAAAGGTGCAATCCGCGAGAGGCACCGCCGATGATTCTCATGCTTTCAGCAGGTCTTTCATCACGGTGGCCGGATTTTCCAGTGCGGCTTTGGACGGCGATTTACCCTGCTCGATCAAGCGCTTGCCTACCATATAGGCGCGCGGATCGTTCATGGCATCGACGGCCAGAAGGGTATCGCCCTTGAAATACCAGAACGACACCGATTCGCCGTCAGGTCCACGGGTGACGATATTGTCGTAACCGGTGTTCAGGCCCGCGATTTGCAGTTTGCAGTCGTATTGATCAGACCAGAACCAAGGCTTTGCGTCATAGGCTTTGCCCGCGCCAAGGATATTTTCGGCAACGATTTCGGCTTGATCAATGGCATTGCCCACCGATTCAAGTCGCAGGCGGCCGCCGTTATGCGGGAAGCTGGCGCAGTCGCCCGCCGACCAGATATGCGGATCAGAGGTGCGACCCAGCGCGTCGGTCTTGATGCCGTTTTCGATGGCAAGCCCTGCAGCCTCGGCCAAAGCGATGCCGGGCAGGATGCCAACGCCAGCGATGACAAAATCGGCGGCAAGTTCGGTGCCGTTCGACAGCCGCACCCCTGTGACGCGGGTTTCGCCCAACAACCGATCAAGCCCGGTCGATTCCAGAATTTTCACGCCGTGCGCGGTGTGCAGGGCGCGGAAATAGTCGCTGGTTTCGGGGGCAGCAACGCGCTGCAAGATCCGCGGCGCCATTTCCAGCACAGTCACATCAAGGCCAAGCTTTGCAGCAACGGCCGCAGCCTCTAGCCCGATGTAGCCACCGCCAACGATCACCAGACGGCGACCCGCCGCAAATTCGGCTTTCATCGCGTCGACATCAGCCAAGGTGCGAACGGTGTAAACGCCAGCAAGTTCGCCGCCGATCGCCCCTGGCAGACGGCGCGGGTAAGAGCCGGTGGTTAGCGCCAGATCATCATAGGAAATCGTTTCATCGCCAACAGTTACGGTCTTGGCGGCGGGGTCGATGCCGGTCACTTTCTGACCCAGTTTCAAGGTGATGTTATGTTCGGCATAGAATTCCGGGCCGCGCAGCCAAAGCCGTTCTTCGTCCATTTCGCCCATAAGATAGGCTTTTGACAGCGGCGGGCGCTGATAGGGCGGCGCGGGTTCTTCGCCAATCAGGGTGATTGCGTCCGTATGACCGGCCGCCCGCAGTTTTGCGACCAATGCCGCCCCGGCCTGCCCGGCCCCAATTACCACAACGCTGCCCATCAATCCCCCCACTGGTCGAATGTCCGGGGTGAGCCTATATCCCGTGGGCGAGGAAACGCAACGCGAGAGGGATAGATTATGACGATTTCTGTAGGATCAAAGCTTCCGGCTGCAACATTGCAGCAGTTTGGCGCGAATGGGCCAGAAGCTGTTGATCTGGCGACAAAACTGGCTGGCCGCAAAGTTGTGATCTTTGGTCTTCCGGGGGCTTTTACCGGCACTTGCACGACGGCACATTTGCCCAGTTTTATCCGAACCCGCGATAAGTTTGCTGCAAAAGGCGTGGATGAGGTGATTTGCGTGGCCGTCAACGATGCTTTCGTGATGAAAGCCTGGGGCGAAAGCACGGGCGCTACGGCGGGGGGAATCACGTTGCTGGCCGACGTGGATTCGGCTTTTACCAAAGCAATCGGGATGGAATTTACGGCGGCGGCGGTTGGGTTCTTTGACCGGTCGAAGCGCTATGCGCTTTACGCCGAAGATGGTGTGGTAAAGGTGCTGAACCACGGGCAAGAGTCCAGCGCCTGTGAGATTTCGGGTGGTGAGGCGCTGCTTTCGGAAATCTGACCGGGTTTACGACTCTTTATTCACCGACTGCGAATAAAGAGTCGTAAATTTCAAGCCTGACGGTTTGCGCGAACTTCGCACAGACAAGAAATTGGTTCGGAGTGGTCGCGCACAACCGTGGCCGCTCCGGCAGCTTTGTCCATCAACCGGGCAAGGCTGATATCCAGCGCCGACAGACCGTTGCAGTCATGGGTAAGCAGCGTCACGTCTACGATGTTGTATTTGTTGGACCATTCTGGATGATGATTCAGCTTTTCAGCGGCAAGTGCGGCGCGGGTCATGAAGCCCCAAGCTTCGGAAAAGCTTTTGAATTTCCAAACCTTACGAATGGCGTCCCGATCGGGAACTGCCCCCCAGCCGGTTTCGCCCAAGGCGGGCAATTGCGCGTCGCGGTCGGCTTTCGACAAGGCGTCCATGGCCTATCCTTTCGGCAAAAGCGCGTCATTCAGGGCGGTTGATCGGGCCAAGGCCGGGCGTTGGCTAAGGCGTTGCCAATAATCTTGGAACGCCGGTCTGGCATCGATTGTGTTGAAACGCATGCCATAACCGATTTGGCTGCCGACATAGACATCGGCGGCGGAAAAGGCGTCGCCGCAGATATAGGGTGCCTTCAGCAGTTGTGCTTCAAGCGTATTCAGCACCGCCTTCAGGCTGCCATAACCGACCATGCCGCTGCGTTCTGGCGGAACTTCGACGGCAAGTGCTGCGTTGGTCACGGCGGCTTCAATCGGGCCTGCGCCGAAGAACATCCAACGATAGAATGCGGCGCGGTTGCTGGGGATCAACCCGGCTTGCGGGAAGGCGTCGGCCAGATAGGTGATGATCGCGGCAACCTCGGTAATCACCTGACCATCATGCACCACAGCGGGCACTTTCCCCATTGGGTTGATGGCCAGATAGGGCGCGGCTTTCATTTCAGGGCCATATTGAATGACCTTGGTTTCATAGGGGGCGCCGACCTCTTCCAGCATCCAATGCACGATGCGGCCACGGCTTTGCGGGTTGGTGTAGAATGTTAACATTCAATCCTCGGACGAGATGCGGCGGAAAGGGCCGTAGGCGGTAAGAACTTCGATCTCTTCATCCACGGCGCGGCGTTCTTCGACAAGATAGCGTGCAACGGCATCACGGAAAGCCGGATCTGCGATGTAGTGCAGCGAATGCACCGGAGTCGGCAGGTATCCGCGCGCCAGTTTGTGTTCACCCTGCGCCCCGGCTTCGACGCGCGACAGGCCGTTGGCGATGGCCCATTCAATCGCCTGATAATAGCACAGTTCGAAATGCAGGCAGGGATGATCTTCGGTGCAGCCCCAATAGCGACCGAACAGCGTATCGCGCCCGATGAAGTTCAGCGCGCCTGCGACCGGGGTAGTGCCGTTGAACGCCAGCACCAACAGAATGTCATCGCACATGCTGCGGTGCAGTTCGGTGAAGAATGCGCGGGTCAGATAGGGCGTGCCCCATTTGCGGCTGCCGGTGTCTTGGTAAAAGCGCCAAAACGCATCCCAATGCGCCGGTTCAATATCTGCGCCGGTCAGGGCGCGGATGGTCAGGCCAGACGCTTGGGCGGTTTCACGTTCTTTTCGGATCATCTTGCGCTTGCGGCTGGACAGATTGGCCAGAAAGCCTGCGAAATCGCTGTAGCCGTTGTTTTCCCAATGAAATTGCTGGGTAACGCGGTGCAAAAGCCCGTGGGTTCCGGCCAGCGATAGCGCTTCTTCTTCAGTGCAGAAGGTGATGTGCAGCGACGAAAGCTTGTTCTGGTCGGCAAGGCTGATCGCAGTTTCCAGCAGGGTTTCACGCAACGACGGGTCGCATAAAAACCGGCGGCCGGTGGCGGGCGTGAAGGGAACGGCAGCTTGCAGTTTGGGATAGTAGTTACCGCCCGCTCGTTCATAGGCCTGCGCCCAACCATGATCGAAAATATATTCGCCCTGACTGTGCGATTTCACATAAAGCGGCAGTGCGGCGATTGGCGCGGTGTTGCGCAGGATCAGGGGGCGGGTTTGCCAGCCTGTGCCGGCGCCTGTGGAGTTAGAGGCATCAAGCGCGGCCAGAAAGCGATGAGTGGTGAACGGGTCAACCGCGCGGCCGCTTTCGGGGCAGGCCAAGGCATCCCACTCGGCGGCGGAAATATCGGACATGCCGGTAAGAAGCTGCGCTTCGACGCTCATATTCAGCCTTGGTGCGTTGACGGGGTGGGGCGCTGGCTGCGCCCGGACCGTTGCGGATAGGTAAGACAGGCGAAGGGTGGTGCAGATTGTTGCCGGGTCAAGCCGGGAACGCGGCTGGATAGGATTCGAAGGTGACGTTATCGGCGATTTTGCGTGCTTCTGCCTCTGCTGTCGGGCTGCGAATTGTCCAACACAGGATCGTGGCGCCTTGCGCTTTCAATTCGGCCACGCGGGGGGCGGGTAGATCGGCGGCTTCGTGGCTGATAAAGCTGGACAGCGTGCGGTCATAGTCCGGGATCGGGCGCAAACGGGCGCAGGTTTCGGGCGCAAGCGGTGCCCAATCTGCCGGATCATAGGCAGAGGTGGTTAGGCCGCGCGGCAGGTTGGGGGCAAGTCGCGCCATATGGGCGATGGCGTGCGGATTGAAACTCATCACAGCGACCGGGCCGTTGTAGCCGACGAGCGCCGCTGCCGTCGCGGCTTCAAGCCGACCGTCGGTTTCAGACATCGTGTCGGTCTGGTCCTTGATTTCGATCAGCAACGGAACCTGCCCCGCGATCTGCGCCAAAACTTCGGCCAGCGTCGGGACGGTTTCGTCGCTGTCGCGCAGTTTGATTTGAGCAAGCTCTGCTGCCGTGTAGTTTTTGACGAAGCCGGTGGCTTCGGTCAGCCGTTCCATCCATTCGTCATGGAACACCATCGCCACGCCGTCTTTTGACAGCTGTAGATCAATTTCACTGCCGTAGCCTGCGGCGACCGCAGTGCGCACCGCCGCCAAGGAATTCTCGGGGCGGCGGGCGCTGCGGTTGTGATAGGCGCGGTGAGCCAGCGGCGTTGTCAGAAAGGCGGCGGGCAGCGGGACGCGCATCAAGCGATCTCGAACAGGCCTTCGATCTCGACTGCGACGCCCAAGGGGAGCGAGGCGGCAGAGACGGCGGAACGGGCGTGGCGGCCCGCGTCACCAAGGGCGGCAACAAGGAAATCGGAGGCGCCGTTGATGACCTTGGGCTGGTCAGTGAAATCGGCGGTCGAATTCACGAAGCCAACCAGTTTCACGGCCCGCACCACGCGCGACAGATCGCCGCCGCAGGCTTTCTTCAGCTGTGCCAGCAGCGAAATGGCGCAGGATTTGGCCGCCTCGGCGCCCGCGGTGACATCAAGATCGGCACCAAGTTTGCCCTTGATCAGGCCGCCCGCGTTTTGGCTGATTTGGCCCGAGATGTGGACAAGGTTGCCGACCACGACGAAGGGCACATAGTTGGCTGCCGGGGCCGGGGCGTCGGGCAGGGTGACGCCAAGTTCGGCGAGGCGGGTTTCGATGCTGGACATTGCGGGACTCCAAAGCTGATTTGGCGGCAGGCTAACGGGGCGAAGCCTTTCCGGCAAGGCCCGCGTCGCACTGTGCGACACGGGGTTGTGGCACGAAAAATCAAACACTTAGATGTTTGCGTTAACGATCCGTCAACCATTGCTGGCAAGGACGGCCTGCGCCAAGCGTTACTGTTCGCGGAAGGCCAGTTTGAAGTAATCGGTGAAGGGTTTAAGCAGATACGACATCGGCGAGCGGGCGCCGGTTTCGATAAACGCTTCGACCGGCATGCCGGGCAGCAGGGTTTGGGTTTTCAGCTTGGCCAACTCGCCCTCGTCCAGCAAAATCTCGGCCCGGAAAAACGGTGCCTGCGTGCGCTGATCCACCAGCGCGTCGGCGGATACCGTGGCAACATGGCCAAAGATTTCTGGCGTGGTGCGGGCGGAAAAGGCCGGGAAGGCCAGCCGCACTTTTTGACCAACATGCACCTCGTCGATGTGAATCGGCGTAACCTGCGCGGTGATCACCAAGGGGCGGTCTTGCGGAATGATGTAAAGCACCGGCTCTGCCGCCCGCAAAACCGAACGCGGGGTGGTGACTTGCAGCCCCAGAACCACGCCGGATACCGGTGCACGGATATCAAGCCGCGCGATGCGTTCGATCAGGGCGCGGCGGCGTTCGGCCATTTCAAGCACCTGCGGACCAAGGTCGCGCAACTGGGTGTTGGCCTCTTCGCGGCGGACAGCGGCAAGGCGGAGGATTTCAAGATCAACCTCGGTTGCGCGGCCCTGCGCTTGTGCTTTTGACGCGATCAACTCGCCCATGTTGCCCTGCAAATTTGCGGCTTCACGTTCAAGCCCCAAAACCGTGCTGGATTGCGCAAGTCCCTTGTCGAGCAGGCTTTGCTGATCTGTCAGTTCTTGTTGGATCAGGCCAAGCTGTTTGTTGACGGCGGCGGTCTGGGCATCGATGCCGTCGATTTGCGACGAAATCTGTGCGTTGCGCTTATCAAGCTGTTCGCTTTGCCGCATCAGGCTTTCTTTGCGGGCGAAGAACAGCTTGCGCTGACCGTCGATCTGTTCAGCAACATCGGCGCGGGTTTTTGCCAGTTCGGCCAATTCACCGGTGAAAACCGGGTCTTGCTTGTCATCTCGTTCAGCCTCTAGCCGGGCGCGGCGGGCCAAAGCTTCGAACAGCTGGCCTTCGACGATGGCCAGTTCGGATTGCAACAGCGACCCGTCAAGCCGGATCAACAGATCGCCGGCGTTGACCGCTTGGGCCTCTTTCACCGCGATTTCGGCAACGACACCGCCATCGGGGTGCTGCACGATCTGGCGGTTTTGATCGACCTCTAGCTGACCGGGGGCGACGATGGCGCCATCAATATCTGTTAACAGCGACCAGCCGCCAAAGCCGCCAACCAAAAGCGCGATGGTTGCAAGGCCGACGGCGACCGGGCGGCGGGCCGACCAAACCGGCGCCAGTGCCGGCGAGGCCGATACTGGCGGGATGCGTGGCGCGGTGGGCGTTTGGGCGGGGATTTTTGCCGGAGTTTGGCTCATGACACGCCTCCGGGGGTGCTGGTTTGGGTGATTTGAGAGTGGTTTTTCACCATTTCGCGCAAGACGGCATCGCGGGGGCCAAAGGCGCGGCGCATACCGTCTTCCAGCACCAGAAGCAGTTCGCATTCCTGAATAGCGGCGGGGCGGTGCGCCATGATCAGCACCGCGCCGCCAGCCTCTTTCGTGGTACGAATTGCGGTGTTCAGCGCGATGGTGCCATCGTTATCAAGGTTGGAGTTGGGTTCATCCAGCACCAGAATCACCGGGTTGCCGTAAAGGGCGCGGGCAAGGCCGATGCGCTGAATCTGGCCGCCCGACAGCCTGCCACCAATTTGGGAAATGCGGGTATCATAGCCTTCGGGCAGCTTGATGATCATGTCATGCGCGGCGGCGCGCTTGGCGGCATCAACGATCTTGGCAGCGTCGCCATGGTCTTGCAGACGCGCGATATTTTCTGCGATGGTGCCATCAAACAACGCGATGCGCTGCGGCAGATAGCCGATGTAGCTGCCCAGAACATCGGGGTCGTATTGATCAAGCGTGGCGCCATCTAGCCGCACCTTGCCGCCTGCCGGTTTCCAAACGCCGATCAGGGCGCGGGCCAAGGTGGATTTACCTGCACCTGATGGCCCGATCACGCCCATGGCCTGCCCCGGCTCCAAACGGAAGCTGACTGCGCGCAGCACCGCCTGCAATTCGCCCGGCGGAATTACGGTAAGATTTTGCGCCTCTAGCACGGCTTTGGGATGCGGCAGGGCGGTGCGGTGCGGTTCGTCGGGGCTGCGGGTCAGCAGCTCTGACAGGCGGCGATAGCCTTCGCGGGCGCGGGTGATCACCGCCCATTGGCCAATGGCTTGTTCGATCGGCGACAGGGCGCGGCCCATCAGGATTGAACCTGCGATCATTGCGCCAGATGACAGTTCGTTTTTCAGCACCAGCCACGCGCCAAGGCCCAGCATCGCCGATTGCAGGAACACCCGGAAGGTTTTGGAAATACCGCCAAAGCTGCCTGCAACATCGCCTGCGGTGATGCTTGCGGCCAGCGCCGCGCCGCGCGCTTTTTGCCAGCGGTCAAAGGCGGCGGTGGTCATGCCAAGGGCTTGCACGGTTTCGGATTCGGACTTGATCAGATCTGACATCCGCTCTGCCGCGAGGGTCAGGTTGTTGGTGCGGGTCAGCGGGGTAAGGGTAAGGCGTTGGTTTAACACGGTGACGATGATCAAAACCACGCCGCCGCCGACCGACAGGATGCCAAGCAAGGGGTGAAACACGAAGATCGCGGCGAAGAAGAACGGCATCCAGATGATGTCAAACACCGCAAGCAACACGGGCGAGGCCCAAAGCCGCTGAATGGCTTCCAGGTCGCGCTGGGCGGCGATGGCGGTGGGTTCGTTGGGTTGCAGGGTCAGGCGGCGCATGGCTGCGGAAAACACCCGACGATCCAGCCGGTCTTGCATGATGGCGCCGATGCGGGCCATGACGCGGGCGCGGACGTTGTCAAGGATGCCCATGGCGATGAACAGGAAGGTCACCAGCACCGAAAGTGCCACAAGCGTTGCTTCCGACCTGCTGCCCAAAACGCGGTCGTAGACCTGCAGCATGTAAAGCGAACCGGTCAGTTGCAGCAGATTGGCGAAGACCGAAAACAGGCCAACGGCCCAAAGCAGATTACGCTGATCCGTCCATGCGGCGCGAATCTCTGCCTCGCCCCGGCGGTTATCTGGTTGGCTCATGCGCCGTCTCCGTCCCTGCCCATTTTGGCCTTATACGCAGCCAATGGTTCGGCGGAGATTAACCGGCGTTACCTTGAAGCCACGTTTGGCCGTTGTATTGGCCCAAAGCGCAGCTTACTCCTTGTCATAGGTGGACAAAATATAAACTTGGCAATGAACTCTTGCGGGAATGTAGAAGTATGGCCGATTTGATTCCATCTATTTCTGAAAAGATCGGCCGATTTGGCGTGCTGTGTGTTGGTGTGGTTGGCTTTGCCGCGCTGGGCGCCTGTGCGCGGCCGCCGGTTTCTTCCGAAATCAACGATCCGCATGAGGCCGAAAACCGGCATGTGCATGCCTTTAACGTGGCGCTGGATAAAGCCGTGCTGCGCCCGATTGCCGAAGGCGCGGGGGGCAGCGGGACTGGGCCGTTTGCAACCGGGGTGAAGAATTTCGCCAGCAATCTGGATGCGCCGGGTGATGTGCTGAATGACCTGTTGCAGCTGCGGGTGGGTCGTGCGGCGCATAACACGCTGCGGTTTGCGGTAAACTCGACCATCGGGCTTGGCGGGTTGTTCGATCCGGCGCGGGCGATGGGGGTTGAGGCCAAGGAAACCGACTTTGGCGAGACGCTGTATGTCTGGGGCGTGAATGAAGGCTACTATATGGAGCTGCCGTTTATCGGCCCGTCGACGGCGCGTGATACTTTTGGACGCGCGGTGGATTATGCAATTAATCCGCTGGGTCTTTTCGTGAAGCCACCGGAAAGCTATATTGGCACTGCAGCGCAGGTTCTGGATAAAGTTGAATCACGCGCTCGTCATGCCGAAACCGTTGATTCTATCTTATATGGAAGTGCGGACAGCTACGCGCAGACCCGCCTGCTATATTTGCAGAACCGCCACTACCAGCTGGGTCAGACCCCGGCAGACGACAGCTTTGAGGACCCCTATGCAGAGTAATCATTCGATGATGTCCCGCCGCCGCTTTGCGGCAGGTTTTGCGCTTGGCTCGGTGGCGCTGGCGCTGCCACTGCCGTCGCTGGCGCTGACGGTCGATGATGCGCGGGCCTTGATCGACAAGGCAGTGCGCGACATCAACGCCACCATCGACTCTGGCAAGAGCGAGCAGGCGATGTATGGCGATTTCGAGCGGATCTTCATTCGCTATGCCGACGTGCCAGCGATTGCACGATCGGCGCTGGGTGTGGCGGCAAAGTCGGCCAGCAAGGCGCAGATGAGCAGCTTCACCAAGGCGTTTCAGGGTTACATCAGCCGCAAATACGGCTCGCGCTTCCGCGAGTTCATTGGCGGGCGGATCGAAGTTACCGACGCGCGGGCGGTGAAAAGCTATTACGAGGTAATTTCCGTTGCGCATTTGAAGGGCCAAGCGCCGTTTGACGTGCGGTGGCATGTGTCGGACAAGTCGGGCAAGAACCTGTTCTTCAACATCATCATTGAAGGCGTGAACATGCTGGCATCGGAACGGACCGAAGTTGGCGCGATGCTGGACAAGCGCAAAGGCAACATCGACGCGCTGATCACCGACCTTAAAACCGCGTAACATCTGCGGCGTTATAGATAAAAAGGCGTCCCAAACGGGGCGCCTTTTTGCTTTTGGTCAGTTGCCCTTGCCAAGCAAGTCGCGGATCAGCGAGTCTACGGCGTTATCGCCGTTGCCCGATGCGCCGGGATCGACTGGCGCGATTTCCGGTGCAGGTTCGGTCGGTTGCGCGCTTTGCGGCGGCAAACGCGGTTCCGGCACGATCATTGGCAGGTCGTGCGGCGGAATACCGTCTTCGATACGGGTCATCACCTCGTGCCAGATTTCGGCCGGAAGACCGCCGCCGGTAACGCCTTTCAGCGGGGTGTTGTCATCGTAGCCAATCCAGACGCCGGTGACATAATCGGCGGTAAAGCCGATGAACCACGCATCGCGCGCCGCCGAAGTGGTGCCGGTTTTGCCTGCAGCGGGGTGGCCATCAAGCCGCGCGCGGGTTCCGGTGCCGCTGTCAACGACTTGGGCCATCATGTAGGTCAGCAGTTGCGCGGCCTGTTCGGAAATCACCCGTTCGCCAATGCCGCCGCCTGCGCCCATCAGGGCTTCGTTTTCGCCTTTCAGCTTCAGTTCGACCAAGCCGTAAGGGGTCACGGCCGAGCCGCCGTTCAAAATCCCGGCATAGGCGCCGGTCATTTCGATCAGCGTTGATTCAGAGGCGCCAAGCGCAAGCGCAGGCCCCGCCGCCAAGTCAGACTGAATGCCAAAGCCGGAGGCCACAGCACGCACAGCTTCGCGACCCACCGCTTCGGATACCCGAACGGCGGGGATATTGCGGCTTTCTTTCAAGGCTTCGGTCAGGGTGATCAGGCCTTTGAATTCGTGATCATAGTTGTCGGGCGTCCATGGGCCAGAACCGGGAATGCGGATCGTCAGCGGAGTGTCTTCGACGAAGTCAGACGGGCTCCACCCCAGATCAAGGGCTGCGGCGTAGACGAAAGGTTTGAACGAAGAACCGGTTTGCCGCAGCGCCTGCGTCGCGCGGTTGAACGATCCTGCTTCTTCAATTTTGCGGCCACCAACCATGGCGCGCACGGCGCCATCGGCGCTCATCACCACGATGGCGGCTTGAGCTTTGGACCCGTCTTTGACCTTGTTGTCAAAGACCCAAGCCAACGCTTCTTCGGCGTCTTTTTGCAGCTTTTGATCCAGCGTCGTGCGCATGATCACGTCTTCGGTGGTGGTTTTGGTCAGGAAATCGGGGGCGGTTTCCATAACCCAATCGGCAAAGAAGCCGCCGGATTTGGTCTGCGCCGCCTCTGACAATTCGGCGGGGTGGGCGTGGGCGTCTGCGGCCTCTTCCGGCGTCAGGTAGCCCTGTTCCAACATCAGGTCGATGATGACATTGGCGCGGTCTTGCGCGCGTTTCAGGTTGTTGGTGGGGGCATATTTTGTGGGGGCTTTCAGCAAGCCCGCCAGCATGGCCGCCTGCGCCGGCGTTACCTGATTGGCGGAAATGCCGAAATAGCGCTGCGCCGCCGCTTCAAAGCCGCGCGCGCCAGCACCAAGATAGGCCCGGTTGAAATAGATCGTCAGGATTTCGGCCTTGGTATATTTGGCCTCCATCGCCATCGCGTAAGGGATTTCTTTCAGCTTGCGCCAGACCCCGCCAGAGCGGCAGTCTTCTTCATAATCGCTTTCAGATTTCCACTTTGCGGTGTCATAGGGCACGCCAAGGCACAGCAGTTTTGCCACCTGTTGCGTGATGGTCGACCCGCCGTTGCCTTCCAGCGGGCCACGCCCGGCGGCAAGGTTGATCGAAATGGCCGAGACTATGCCGCGCGGGCTGACGCCAAAGTGGTGGTAGAACCGCTTGTCTTCGGTCGCAATGACGGCGTGCAGCAGATAGGGCGACACGGTGTCAGAGGTGATCTGACCGCCGAAGGTTTCGCCGCGCCATGCAAACACGGTGTCGTTGCGATCCAAGAGCGTGACCGACCCCTTCGCGCGGGCATCCAGCAGCGCATTGACGGGCGGGAGTTGCTGCGAAAAGTAGAACACGATCCCGGCAAGGATCAGCGCCGAAACAATGCCGACGCGCCAGAACACGCCCCAGACGATTCGCCAGATCATGCTGACAAAACCGACAACCAAGCGCACCAGCGGGTTCGATGACCTGCGGCGCGGCGCCCGTTTGGCGGTAGTTTTGCGCGGTGGTTTTGGGGGCGGGGCCGACCGCGTGCTTGCCTTGACCGACCCGTATCGTCTGTCCGCCACCAGGGGTTTTCCCCCTTTGCCCGTGCCCGCCATGCCTGCCTGTACCCCGTTTAGGTGTTTGTCGCACTCTATCCGGTTCAGTTTGGAATGTGGAGCGTCGGCAGAGTCGTTTCGCAGATAGTCGCCGCCTAATATTTGATCAATTGGTCAAACTGCCACTCAATCTATCCGGGTCGGTTCAGAATCTGCGGCGTTGCCAAAAGCGATTCGTAGTCTGTTTAAGCTTAATATTTGAGCGCTTGTTAGATTTGATGTATAATAAATGTGCTATTGCGGCTGTTGGCAGGTTCTAAAAGCGCCGCAAACTTGTGCTGCACCTGCGAAAGCCGCCTGATTGATAGCGAGGGCCAGCAGAGGCCTCGGGATAGAAAAGGGGTGCATCGTGAAAATGATCATTGCCGCCATCAAGCCATACAAGCTGGACGAGGTCCGCGAAGCGCTGACCGCGATCGGCGTGCGGGGGATGATGGTGACCGAAATCAAGGGCTTTGGCATGCAGTCGGGCCATACCGAAATTTATCGGGGCGCCGAATACGCGGTCAATTTCGTGCCGAAGATGCGGCTAGAGATCGTGGTGGCCGATGGGCTGGCCGATACCGTGGTTGAAACCATCACCAAAACCGCCCGGACCGGCAAGATTGGCGACGGCAAGATCTTTGTGCTGGACGTGCAAAGCGCGCTGCGGGTGCGCACCGGCGACGTCGATGACGATGCGCTGTGAGAGGGGAAATAATATGCTGAAAAAACTAGGACTTTCTGCTGCGGCGATCTTGGCGGCCCTGCCTGCTTTGGCGCAAGAGGCCACAGACGCCACTGCAACCGTCGCCGCCGCTGCGGCCCCTGTCATGGACAAGGGCGACGTGTCTTGGATGATGACCTCGACCGCGCTGGTCTTGTTCATGACCATTCCCGGCCTTGCGCTGTTCTACGGCGGCTTGGTGCGCAGCAAGAACATGCTGTCGATCCTGATGCAGACCACAATGATCGCCTGTCTGGTGATGGTGCTGTGGGTGCTTTACGGCTATTCGGTAACCTTCGGGGGCGGCACCTCGCCGTATTGGGGCGGCTTTGGCAAAGTGTTCCTGAAAGGCGTGACGCCTGACAGCATGTCGGCGACCTTCTCGGCCGGCTATGTCATTCCGGAATATGTGTTCATCGTGTTCCAGATGACCTTTGCCGCCATCACTCCCGGCCTGATCATCGGCGCTTTTGCGGAGCGGGTGAAATTCACCGCGGTTCTAGCGTTCTGCGCGCTGTGGGTCACGCTGGTGTATTTCCCGGTTGCCCACATGGTTTGGGATGCTTCGGGCCTGATCTTCCAGATGGGCGCGATTGACTTCGCTGGCGGCACGGTTGTTCACATCAACGCTGGTATCGCGGCACTGGTTGGCTGCCTGGTGATCGGCAAGCGTGTCGGCTACGGCAAGGAAAACATGGCTCCGCATTCGATGGTGATGACCATGATCGGCGCTTCGATGCTGTGGTTCGGCTGGTTTGGCTTCAACGTCGGCTCTAACCTTGAAGCCAATGGTGGTGCCTCGTTGGCGATGATCAACACCTTCATCGCAACCGCAGCTGCAACGCTGGCATGGTCGCTGCTGGAGGCTGTGCAGCGCGGCAAGGCGTCGATGCTGGGGGCGGCTTCGGGTATGGTGGCCGGTCTGGTCGCAATCACCCCGGCCTGTGGCACCGTTGGCCCGATGGGCGCGATTGCTTTGGGTGTCATCGCGGTTCTGGCCTGCTACTTCTTCGTCACCGTGGTGAAGAACAAGCTGAAGTACGACGATAGCCTTGACGTGTTCGGTGTGCATGGCGTCGGCGGTATCGTTGGTGCGGTGCTGACGGGTGTGTTCTCGGCCGGTTGGCTGGGCGGCATCAAGGGCGATGACTATGACATGGCGGCGCAAGTCTGGATCCAGATTGAAGCCGTGGCGATCACGCTGGTCTGGTCGGGTGTGGTGTCGTTCATCCTTTACAAGCTGGTAGACGCTGTGATCGGCTTGCGTGTGGATGCTGACACGGAACGCCAAGGTCTTGACCTGACATCGCATGGCGAACAGGCCTACCACGGCTGATCAAAGCCGCAAAAGACAGAAAACGGCCCGCAAGGATTACCTTGCGGGCCGTTTTCCTTTGATTGAATGGCGCGCCTGCGGCGCAAGATCTTTCAGTCGCCTCTGGCCTGCGGCCAACCGGCTCCGTTTCGGCGCTCCGCGCAGGGATATTTGAGCCAATGTGAAATAGCCGCTTTCACAATGGTCAAAATATCCTCGGGGGTGAGCGAAGCGAGGGGGCGGAAAGCCCCCTAACGCTGAGCCGAAGCGCGGTAGCGCACAGGCGAGATTTACGCCTTGCGCGCAGCGCGCCGCTGGATCACGCCAGTTTGGCGATGGCGGCGGCCAGAATTGGCACGGTTTTGGCGTTCAGGCCCGCGATGTTGATCCGGCTGTCACCGACCATATAGATGCCGTGATCTTCGCGCAGCACGTTCACTTGCGCTTCGGTCAGCCCAAGGCGGCTGAACATGCCGCGGTGGGTGGCGACGAAATCGAAGCGGTCAGAGTTGGTGGCTTTGCGCAACTCATCTGCAAGGCTTTGCCGCAGCGACAGCATGTTCAGCCGCACTTCTTCCAACTCTGCCTGCCAATCGGCGCGCAGGGCGTCATCCTCAAGGATCATCGTCACCAGGCGGGCGCCGTGATCTGGCGGGAAGCTGTAGTTCTGCCGGTTCAGGAAGTTGAGGTTGCCTTGGGTGATTGCCTTGCGGGTGGCGTCGCCGAGCGCGATCAGGATGCCGGTGCGTTCGCGGTAGATGCCGAAATTCTTGCTGCACGAGGCGGCAATCAGCACTTCGGGGAATTTCGCTGCAATCATCCGGGTGGCGGCGGCATCGGCGTCAAGCCCATCGCCAAAGCCTTGATAGGCAAGGTCAACAAAGGGGATCGCGCCCTTTGCCAGCAAAAGGTCGGTGACTTCGGCCCATTGTGCGGCGGTTAGGTTGGCGCCGGTGGGGTTGTGGCAGCAGCCATGCAGCAGCACGGCGTCGCCAGCCTGCACTTGCGCCAGATCTTCGATCAGACCCGCTATTTCGATGCCCCGGGTAGCGGCGTCGAAATAGCGATACTCGGCCATTTTCATGCCAAGATATTTGATGATCGACGGGTGGTTCGGCCAAGTCGGGTTGGACAGCCAGACAGTTGCGGTGGGCGATGCCAGTTTGATCAGCTCCAGCGCCTGACGAATCGCGCCAGTGCCGCCGGGGGTGGCGACCGACGCAGCCTGCTCTGCAAAGCCCGGACCCAGGATCATGTTGATCATGGCGGCGTTATAGGCAGGTTCGCCAGCCAGACCGGTGTAGGTTTTGGTCTTTTCGGTTTCCCATAGCTGCTTTTCGGCGGCTTTCACTGCCCGCATCACCGGGGTCAGGCCGGTTGCGTCTTTGTAG